>OGYK01002185.1_pt1 | contig 13143 bp, 10 predicted proteins | sample 1576501 | NCBI WGS metagenome assembly OGYK01 (sample SAMEA3541530, study PRJEB24748) | human gut metagenome | biome: human gut; feature: human-associated habitat; material: faeces | place: China | collected 2012
GGGAATCGCTTTTGTTTACAGATAGCATTCCGGCCGCCGCTGCTTGAGATACGGGCGCTTGTGCTCGCGCTAGAGCCGCGCCTCGGTGAGGTCGAGCTCCTGCACGGTGAGCCGTTCGCGGTCGTCGGCCTTGCAGATCACATCGCCGCTCGGGTGCACGATGAGTGACTCACCGGCGAAGTCCATCCCGTCCTCACGCCCCACGCGGTTGCACATGGCGACGAAGATCTGGTTCTGCATCGCCTGCACGCGGATCTCCCACTCGAAGAGCTCCATGGGTTCGCTCTTCGTGTTCGCCGTCGGGATGATGACAAGATCCGCGCCCTTGAGCGCGCACGTGCGGATGCTCTCCGGCAGGTGCCGGTCGAAGCAGATCACGATGCCGACGCGGCCGTGCGGCGTGTCGAACACGAGAAAGCCATCCTCGGACGGGGTGTAATAGTCGCGCTCGTAAAACTGCGCCGCCTGCATGATGTGCACCATTTTGGCCACGCCCGCGCAGGCCCCCTCCGGCGTCAGCCAGAGGGAGGCATCATAGCGTTTTCCGTCCTGCTCGAGGTACATATTCGGCGAGAGATAGAGTCCGTGCGCCCGCGCCTTGTCCGCGAAGGCCTGTACCGTCGGGCTGCCCGCCGGGACAACATAGGCGTCAACGTTTCGCCCTGCATACTGCGGGAAAAACGGCGTGAGCTGCACCTCCGGGAAAAACAGCAGGTCGCTGCCCGCGGCGGCATCGCAGAAGGCAAGGGATTTTTTCAGGTTTTCGTCCATACTTCCGGTCATGGACATCTGCGCCATGGCGAGCTTCATAACGGCAGCTTCTTTCATGCGTCCTGCACGGTCAGACGCAGCACGTCCGGCCGCGCATAGTGGCCGCACACGTCGAGCTCCATGCGGCTCGCGGGCACGCGCTGCATATCAAGGTCGGCATAGAGGATGTCCTCCCGGTCCCACACCGGCTGCACGACATAGTGCCCATAAGGGTCGACGATGCAGCTGCCGCCGCGGCAGGGGATATCGCTCAGGCGCGCGAGCTCTTCGGGACAGTGCAGCCCGGCTGGGTAATCCGCGCGGTGAAAGACCATGTCGCAATTGATGAAATAGCACCGGCCCTCGAGCGCGATGTGCTGCACGGTGGCCTGCCATTCGGGGTTGTCGTTCGTGTTCGGCGAGATATAGAGCGTCACGCCCTTTTCATACAGCGCCGTGCGTGCCAGCGGCATATAGCTCTCCCAGCAGATGAGGCTGCCCATCGACCCCCACGGGGTGTCCACGACCGGGAAGTACCCGCGGTCGGCGTCGCCCCAGACCACGCGCTCCGCGCCCGTGGGCTTGAGCTTGCGGTGCACGGGCGCGAGCGTGCCGTCCGGGCAGAAGATGAGGTTGGAATTATAGAGCGTGCCGGTCACGCCGTCGCGCTCCGATACACCGATGCTCACGTATGCGCCCGCGGCCTTTGCCGCTGCGGCGAGGCGCTCCGTCTCCGGGCCGGGCACGACGATAGAGTTGTCGCAGTAAAGCTGCCAGTCCTTTCGGCCATCCTCATTGCGCGCGCCGACCGTGAAGCCGAAGGTCATGCCGTAGGGGTAGCCGGGGATGAACAGTTCCGGGAACACGATCAGCTCCGCACCCTGCTGCGCGCATTCCGCGATCAGGCGCACGGCCTTGTCCGTGCACGCGGTCTTGTCAAACAGCACCGGCGCCGCCTGCACGACGGCGATGCGGCACGTCGGTTTGAGATCTTTCATATGTCTGCCTCCCTGATTCCGTCTCTGCCCTTAAAATAACACGGCTTCGATAGGAATTCAAGACGCAAAAACGCCCGCACGGTGTGCGGGCGTTTTCGGCTTGGCAGATTTCGCAAAAGGCTCAGGCAGCCTTGATCTTGTCGGGGACGAGCTTGTGCGCGATCACGCACAGAAGCATCGTTGCGGCCATGTCGGGCAGCGTGTTGCCGACCGGGATGTCCACAGTCATGAGCACGCGGTAGAGCGCGAAGCCCAGCACCCAGACGACGGCGTTGCACACGTCCAGCTTTCCGCGCGCACCGCCGCGGCGCAGCAGGAAGAAGTCCGTGATCTGGATGGCGATCATCGGCGCGAACACCGAACCGATGAGGTAGAGGAAGTTCGTGATGTCGTCCATCGGGAAGCAGATGGCACAGACCGTGCCGATGACGGTCACGATGAGCGCGGCATACTTGCCGTTGATCTTCTTCGACAGGGACTCGGCCGAGATGCCGGCGCTGTACGCATCGAGGAAGGTCGTCGTGACGGTCGAGAGAATGAGGATGAGCAGCGCGGCCACGCCGAGGCCGGCCTTGACCATGATCAGCGCGATGTCGCCCTCGCCGGTGAAGATGGCGGCGCCCATGCCGATGAGATACATCCAGCAGCTCACGACGCCATAGGTCAGCGTGCTCGAGAGCGTGGCGGCAAAGGGCTTTTCGGCCTCGCGCGTATAGTCGGAGATGAGCGGCAGCCACGACAGCGGCATGGCCACGGCGAGCTCGACTGCCGCGCCGAAGCTCAGGCTGTCGTCCGGCGTTGTGACGGGCGTGCCGCCGCGGAACACCACCACGCACAGCACGATCGAGAGGATGAACAGTGCGGCCATGGCGATCTTGTTGACCCAGCCGAGGTTCTTGATGCCGATGGCGATCCACAGCACGATCAGCCCGCCGATGACCAGACACCACACCCATTTGCCAATGCCGAGCACGGTGTTGGTGGCCAGCGCGCCGTCATAGATCATGATCGACGTCCAGCCGACGAGCTGCAGCACGTTGAGCGCCGCGAAAAACAGGCAGCCGATGCGGCCGAAGCTCAGCTCGACCGTGCCCATGGCGCTGAGGCCGGTGCGGCCGCCGATGAGCCCCGCGAAGAAAAACATCGCGCAGCCGATGACGTGGCCGAGCAGGATGGCAAGCAGACCCTTGGTGAAGCCGAGGGGCGCGAAATACGTGCCGGTGAGGATTTCGGCGATGGACACGGCCGCGCCGAACCAGATGAGGCTGTTTTGAAATGCAGATGTTTTTTTCATGCTCAGGCCTCCTGCCGGTATTCCGGCTTCAGATCGAACGCATGGTCCATCGGACCGGAGCCCGCGCCGAGGTCGAGCATGGCGGCCAGCGCGCCGGAGAGGTAGTCCTTCGCGCGGCGGACAGCCGTGTCGAGGTCATAGCCCTTGGCGAGGTTTGCCGCGATCGTGCTCGAGAGCGTGCAGCCCGTGCCGTGGGTGTTGGGGTTGTCGATGCGCTTGCCGTTGAACCACGCATAGCCGCCGTTACGGTACAGGAGGTCGTTGGCGTCGTTGAGCCGGTGCCCGCCCTTGCACAGGACGGCGCAGCCGTAGCGCTCGCTGATGATCTTTCCGGCGGCGATCATGTCGTCGGGGGAGGTGATGGACAGCCCCGAGAGCACCTCCGCCTCCGGGATGTTGGGCGTGAGCACGGTGGCAAGCGGCAGCAGCCGCGCCTCGAGCGTGGCAATGGCGTCCTCGGAGATGAGGCGCGCGCCGCTCGTGGCGACCATCACGGGGTCGACGACGATGTTTTTCGCCCCGTAGTGCTGCAGCCGCTCGGCGATGACCTCAATGAGGCCGGAGGATGCGACCATGCCGATCTTCACCGCGTCGGGCCGGATGTCGGTAAAGACGCTGTCGATCTGCTGGGCGAGAAACTCCGGGGTCACTTCAAAAATACCCTGTACGCCGGTCGTGTTCTGGGCGGTCAGCGCCGTGATCGCACTCATGGCAAACACGCCATTCATGGTCATGGCTTTCAGATCGGCCTGAATACCGGCGCCTCCGCTGGAATCGCTTCCGGCGATCGTTAATGCTGTTTTCATGTTCTGTCTCCTTTTCAGCATCAATTTTGTTGAGCGACAGAAAGTGGTGCCCCCGATCTGCCGCTGTTTTTATTTGTATCTGCGCCTGTGCGCAGAGGGGGGTCAAAGCTCCAGCGCTGCGCGCACGGCGGTCTTGAGCGCGCGCGTGGCGGCGGGGATATCCGGCTGTGCGAAGATCGCGCTCACGACGGCGACGCCGACGATGCCGCTGCCGGAAAGCCGGGCGACGTTGTCTCTCGTGATGCCGCCGATGGCGATGACGGGGATGGACACGGCCGCGCAGATCTCGCGCAGGGTGTCATAGCTCACGGCGTTGGCGTCGGTCTTTGTCCCGGTCGGGAACACGGCGCCCACACCGAGATAGTCCGCGCCCTCGCGCTCGGCCAGCAGCGCATCCTCCACGGTCTGCGCCGACACGCCGAGGATCTTGTCCGGACCGATGAGCGCGCGCACTTTTCCGGCCGCCATGTCGCTCTGTCCGACGTGCACGCCGTCGGCGTCCGTTTCGATGGCGAGCGCCACGTTGTCATCGAGCACGAACGGCACGCCGTACTGCCTGCACAGCGCCTTGAGTGCGATGGCCTCTTCCTTGAAGTGCGCCTCGTCGAGCTCCTTCTCGCGCAGCTGCAAAAACGTTGCGCCGCCCTGCAGCGCCTGCTCAGCCTGCTCGTAGAGCGTCTGGCCGTGCAGCCACGAGCGGTCGGTCACTGCATAGAGCAGCAGGGAAGCATTATCGCAGTTCATACTTGGCTCCTTTCTCCAGCGCGTCGCCGGTCATGTTGAAAATGGCGTCGATGATGCGGTCGCGGTAGGTGCTGTTGCCGTCGCCGGGCTGCATATTCGCCCAGCCGATCTCGCCCGCGAGACCCATCATGCACACGGCGGCAGCCGCGGCTTCGAGCTTGTGCTCGGGATTGGCGACGAGGAACGCCGTCGTCAGCGCCGAGAGCTGGCAGCCCGTGCCGGTGATGCGGCTCATCTCCGGGCGGCCGTTGCGGATGCACCAGCAGCGCTCGCCGTCGCTCACGAGGTCGATCGCGCCGGTCACGGCGATGATGCAGCCGGCCTGCCTGGCGAACGCCTTGACCAGCGCCACGCCGTCGTCAAGATTTGCCTCCGTCACGGCGTCGACCGCATCGGCATCCACGCCCTTGGTCGTGCCGCTGCCGGTGCAGAGGGTCTTGATCTCGGAGATGTTGCCGCGCACGGCGTCAAAGCGCACCTCGCGCATGAGGCGGTTGGCCGTGCCGGTGCGCAGGCGGCTCGCGCCCGCGCCCACAGGGTCGAGCAGGACGATGTGCCCGAGCTCGTTGGCCTTCCTGCCGGCGAGGAACATGGAGGGGATGGTGTTTTTGTTGAGCGTGCCGATGTTGATGTTCAGGCCGCCGCAGATGCTCGTGATGTCCTCGACATCGTCTGCGTCGTCGGACATGATCGGCGAGCCGCCGGCCGCCAGCAGGACGTTTGCGACGTCGTTGACGGTGACGTAGTTTGTGATGTTGTGCACGAGCGGCGTTTTCGCGCGCACGTTTTCCAGCATGGTCTTGAGGATCTGTTCCATAGCTATAGCTCCTTTCGGGGTTTAAAAAACAGCAGCGCCCGTAAAGAGTGCTGCTGTTGCGGTCCGGCAGTATGAATCCCTACGTTGGCATTATCCAAATCAGGTGTGCGGGTCTAAGCGGATGCTTACTCTCAGCCGAACGGCTCCCCGTGTTTGTTACACTCCATGATAGGACGAAACTGCCGGCTTGTCAAGGCAGGAATGTAAAATCTTCACCGCTTTGCGGCACGGGAACTTTACACGGCTGCGGTTTTAGACTTTACACGCGCTGTGTAAAACAGAGACGTGAGCTTGTAAGCGCCAAAATCTTGAATGTTACAGGAGGAAGAGATGAACCCTTCCAAACGCATCGGGTCCCGCCTGCTGCCGCCTGCGCTTTTTCGCATTTGCTGCTGTATTTTGGTTGCAATCGGGCCTCCGGCATGATACAGTTAAGATGCCGTGTTACAGCTGCTTTTACACAAGGGCGGCTGCAGATTTTACACGGTGGGAAGGAATACAGTTGTGCGGCCCTGCGCCGCGCATATGTAGGAGACTATATTAACAGGAGGAAGAAATGAAAACCAAAATGCACAATGGAAGCAGACTGCTGTCGCTGCTGCTGGCGGTAGTCCTTGTCTTCACGCTGACGGTTCCGGCGCTTGCGGCGGAAAAGCCGCAGGACATGAACCTGAGGATCGCCGTCATGTCCGACCTGCACTATCTCTCGCCGGATATGATCGCAGACACGGAGGACTTTGAGCATGCGTTCAACAGCGACCGCAAGCTGCTCAAGGAGAGTTCATCCGTCCTTCACGAGATGCTCGAGCGTGTCCGCGCGGACAAGCCCGACATCCTTCTCGTGTCCGGCGACCTGACCAAGGACGGCGAGCAGGAGTGCCACGCGGCGCTGGCAAAGCAGCTGCAGCAGCTGCAGCAGGATGTTCCGGGTCTGAAGATCTATGTCATCAACGGCAACCATGACATCCGCAATTACAATGCCAAGAACTTCAACACCGCCGACGGCAAGGCCGTGCCCGCCACGCGCACGGAGCCGGAGGACTTCAAGCGCATCTACGACTTTGTCTACTCCGACCCGACCGTCCTTGCGACCTTCACCCCGGCCGAGGGCAATAAGGCCGGCGGCCTGTCCTATGTTGCGCGGCCGGTCGAGGGTCTGACCGTGATCGCCATGGATACCTGCCGCTACAGCTCGGACAACACCTCCAACGGTGACGATGAGCATGAGACGAGCGGCGCCATCAGCGCCGACCTGGAAAAGTGGGTCATCGAGCAGACCGCTGCCGCGAAGGCGCGCGGCGACCTTGTCATCGGTCTGGAGCACCACGGTCTGGTGCCGCACTTTGACGTGCAGCCCACCATCCTGCCCATGTACCTTGTCAACGGCTATGAGCGTATTGCGCAGGAGTATGCCGATGCCGGCATGAGCGTTGTCTTCACCGGCCATATGCACGCGGTCGACATCGCTGCCATGACCACGAAGGCCGGCAACACCTTCTATGACATCGAGACCGGCTCTGCGCTGACGTACCCGTGCCCGGTCCGCTTTGTCGATCTGCGCCGCAGCACGGTCGGCGGTGAGACCAACACCTACATGAGCGTGAGCACCAAGACGCACATCGGCCCCATCCATTATACCGATCCCGCCACGGGCGTTGCGTATGTGATCGACGACCTGACCGAGTATGCCCGGGAATTCGGCTTCACGACCGCTATGCTCAAGACGGTCGCGGGTGACTTCGTCAAGTCCTTCTTCGGCAAATACCTGCCGAACGACACGTGGCCGGTCACAAAGATCGTCGCGAACATCGACCAGATCATTGACGACGTGGCGGCCGTCCCGATCGCCGAGGGCAACAACCTGCTCGACTTCGCCAACTGGATCTATCGCTGCAACCTCGCCGGTGAGGATGACGGCAACTACCCCGCATGGGTGCAGTCCGGCATCGACCAGCTCAAGAGCGGCGCACTGCTCGATCAGGTGCTCGACATCGTCGCCAAGGACGCGTTCGGCCGCGGTAGCGTGCTGTTCACGAAGTTCCAGGGCCTGTTCACCAAGTACCTCAAGAGCCAGCTCAACGACCTGCTCGTGAAGATCGTCGTCTCCATGAGCGTGGACAACAACTGCCCCGACGACAACGACAAGACCATTCTGCTCGAGGGCAGCAATGCGCAGGTGCGCCTCCTGCCCGTCACCGGCAGCAACGCAGCGACTACGCAGGCGTATGTGCAGGGTGACACTGCCACGGTGTTCCTGACCAGCCGCCAGCTCCGTGCGGCGACCGGTGCGCAGTCCGGCGTGGCCGTGACGGTCGATGCCACCGATCCCGCCGTGGGTACGGTCATTCTGGCCGGCCGCTCGATCGCCAATGCGTGCGATGCGGGTGCTGCAGCGCTGCAGGTGAAGTTCCGGTCCGGAACGGTCACGCTCGATGCGCGTGCGCTCGCGGCGCTTGACCTGCACAAGGATGTCGCCGTCTCGCTTGCAAGCGGCGCTTCTCTCAACGCCGCGCAGCAGCGCGCCCTCGGCTCGCAGGCCGCTGCGGCGACGCTTGCCAATGCTTCCGTTCTGGTTGACGGTGCGGCGGCGAGCTGTCCTGCCGGCAGTGTGCGCGCCGCAGTGGCCGTGAACGCGGCGGATGATCTGACCGCGTGGAGCCTCGCGGACGACGGCAGCATCTCCGCCGTCGGCGGCGCTTACGACGCCGGACAGCAGACTTACGCCTTCGACGTGGTCAACGGCGTGACGGCCATCGCGCGCTTCCCGTTCACAGACGTGGTCGCCGGCACGTGGTACTACGGCGCGGCAGCGTATGCCTACAACAACGGCCTCTTCGCCGGCATGACGCCGACGACCTTCGCGCCGAATGCCACCATGACGCGCGCCATGCTCGTGTCCGTGCTGTGGCGCCTCGCGGGTGCGCCCGCGCCGAAGGCACCCAACACGTTCGTGGATGTGCCGGACGGCGCATGGTATACCGACGCGGTCACCTGGGCTGCGGAAAACGGAGTGGTCTCCGGCATCGGCGGCAGCCGCTTTGATCCCAGCGGCTTCGTCACGCGCGAGCAGACGGCCGAGATCCTCTATAACTACGCGCACAACAAGGGCTATGACGTCAGCGCGCGCGCCGACCTCACGGCGTTCCCGGATGCCGCCAGCGTGTCCGGCTGGGCGGAGGAAGCGCTCTCCTGGGCGAATGCCGCCGGCCTCATCAACGGCACCGTGCGCGACGGACAGACGATCCTCGATCCGCAGGGCAGTGCCTCGCGCGCACAGGTCGCCATGATCCTCATGAACTACGTCGAGCACGTGGTCAACGCGTAAATCCTCTTTTCATCAAAGCAATCTCCTCTGCGCGGGCGGCTGCAGCCGCCCGCGCTTTTTCGTCGCCTTTGCATATCTGATGAAGGATGCGATGCAAAAAAAGTGCGGATTTGTATAAATTTGCAGTTGACATTTCGCCGCGAAGTTTTTATACTCAAACCATCGAAATTATTTTTACAAGATCGGAGCTATGAATATGAACCGCAGCTTCTATTTTGCATACGCTTATTACTTTACTATGCTGCAATAGTAAGGCTGATTTGTGATGCAAAAAAGAGCTCGGATATCGGGTTTGTTTCATGCGGCACAGGTTGAGCCTGTGCCGCATTTTCTTTTTGGTATCCAAGAAATCTGCAACATTGTATCGGAGGTAATCATCATGATCGTCGTACTCAAACATGGCGTGGAAGCGGCAAAGCGCACGCAGCTCATCGACTGGCTCAAGGCTCAGGGGCTGGTCATCCACATTTCCGAGGGCGAATATCAGACCGTGCTCGGTCTCGTCGGCGACACGACCAACGTGGACATGGATCTGATCGCGAGTCTCGGCATCGTCGACAGCGTCAAGCGCGTGAGCGAGCCCTTCAAGTGCTGCAACCGCAAGTTCCACCCGGAGGACACCGTCGTTGAGGTCGGCGACGTGAAGATCGGCGGCGGCAACTTCGTCATGATCGCGGGGCCGTGCTCCGTGGAGTCTGAGGAGCAGATCGTCGCGGTCGCGCAGGCGGTCAAGGCCTCCGGCGCGAACATCCTGCGCGGCGGCGCGTTCAAGCCCCGTACCTCGCCCTATGATTTTCAGGGGCTCAAGGCCACCGGCATCGAGCTGCTCAAAACGGCGCGCGCGGCCACCGGCCTGCCGATCGTGACCGAGATCATGGGCGTGGAGCATCTGCCGCTGTTTGAGGATGTGGATATCATTCAGGTCGGCGCGCGCAATATGCAGAACTTCGACCTCCTGCGTGAGCTTGGCAAGCTGCGCAAGCCCATCCTGCTCAAGCGCGGCCTGGCCAGCACGCTCAAGGAGGTGCTCATGAGCGCCGAATACATCATGGCCGGCGGCAACGAGCAGGTCATCCTCTGCGAGCGCGGCATCCGCACGTTTGACGACTACACGCGCAATACGCTTGACCTCGCGGCGGTGCCCATGCTCAAGGAGCTGACGCACCTGCCGGTCATCGTCGACCCGAGCCACGCGACCGGCATTGCCCGTCTTGTCGAGCCGATGGCGCTCGCCGCGACCGCCTGCGGCGCGGACGGCCTCATCATCGAGGTGCACAACGACCCCATGCACGCTCTGTGCGACGGTGCGCAGTCCCTGCGTCCGGAGGTTTACGACGACCTTGCGCGCAAGGTGCGCAGCGTCCGTGAGGTGCTTGCAAAATGACGGTCGGGATCGTTGGTCTGGGGCTGATCGGCGGCTCCTTTGCGAAGGCCTATCACGCCGCGGGCGCGACTGTGCTCGCGTGCAACCGCAGCCGCAGCGTGCTGGATTTTGCCATGATGAGCGGCGCGGTCGACGGCGAGCTCACGCAGGACAATGTCTCCGCGTGCGACCTTGTGCTCATCGCGCTCTATCCTGAGGCGACGGTTGACTGGTTCCGCCGCATGGCGGCGCACATCGGCCCGCATCCCGTGGTGGTCGACTGCGGCGGCACGAAGCGCACCATCTGTGCCGCGTGCTTTCCGATCGCGCAGGCGCACGGCGTCACGTTCCTCGGCGGCCACCCGATGGCCGGCACGCAGTTTTCCGGCTTCAAGAACGCGAAGGCGGATCTGTTTCACGGCGCGCCGATGGTCATCGTGCCGCCGGACTTTGACGATGTGCTGCTCTTTGACCGCGTCAAGCAGCTGCTCAAGCCCGCGGGCTTTGCGCGCTTCTCGTTCACGACGGCACAGGCGCACGATGAGATGATCGCCTTCACGTCCCAGATGGCGCACGTGGTCTCGAATGCCTACATCAAGAGCCCCACGGCCGCGCAGCACAAGGGCTTTTCCGCCGGGAGCTACAAGGACATGACCCGTGTCGCGTGGCTGAGCCCCGAGATGTGGGCGGAGCTCTTTCTGGAAAACAAGGATAACCTGCTCCATGAGCTGGACATATTTATGGCGAATCTGGGCGAGTACCGCGACGCGATGCAGCGCGATGATCTGCCCGCGCTCACGCGCCTGCTTGACGAGGGCCGCCGGCGCAAGGAGGAGGTGGACGGCCGATGACGACCATCCACGTGACCGCCTCGCGCGAATATGACGTGCTGGTGCAGCCGGGACTGCTCGACGATGCCGGGGCGCAGATCGCGCGCACGCTCGGCACCGGGCGCACGGCGGCCGTCGTCGCGGGCGAGACCGTGGCGGGGCTGTATGCCGCGCGGCTGGAGGCATCGCTCACGCGCGCGGGCTTTCGCGTTGTGACATTTACCTATCCCGGCGGCGAGCACTTCAAGACGCTCGCCACCTACGCCGCGCTGCTGGACTTTCTGGCGGCGCACCGCCTGAGCCGCAGTGACCTCATCGTCGCGCTCGGCGGCGGCGTGACCGGCGACCTCGCGGGCTTTGCCGCCGCGACGTATCAGCGCGGCATCCCATTCATGCAGGTGCCGACGACGCTGCTGGCCGCGGTGGACTCCTCCGTCGGCGGCAAGACGGCCGTGAATCTGGACAGCGGAAAAAATCAGGTCGGCTGCTTTTACCAGCCGAGCCTTGTGCTCTGCGACCCGGACACGCTGCAGACCCTCCCGCCGGAGGAATACCGCAACGGCTGCGCCGAGGTCATCAAATATGCCGTGCTGCGCAGCGCGCCGTTTTTTGACGAGCTTCGCGCGCAGCCGGTCAGTGCGCAGGTGGGGCACGTCATCGCGACGTGTGTCAGCATGAAGCGCGATCTGGTCGCGGCGGACGAATTTGACCGCGGCAGCCGTCAGCTTCTGAATCTCGGCCACACGTTCGGCCACGCGGTCGAGGCGTGCAGCGGCTACACCGTGCCGCACGGCTGCGGCGTGGCCATCGGCATGGCCATCATCGCGCGCGCCGCCGCCAGACGCGGCATCTGTACGGACGATACCTGCGCGCAGATCATCGCGCTCCTGCGGCAGTACGGTCTGCCGACGGAGACGGACTTTTGCCGCGATGCGCTCGCGGATGCCGCGCGTGCAGATAAAAAGATCGCCGACGGGGCGCTGCACCTCATCGTGCCGGAGCGCATCGGCTGCTGCCGCATCGAGACGGTCCCGGCGGCAGACATCCCCGCATGGCTCGCGGACGGAGGCATCGTATGAATCAGACCGTTTGTCCCGGGGCGCGCACGGGCAGTGTGCGCATCCCGGCCTCGAAATCACAGGCGCACCGCCTGCTCATCTGCGCCGCGCTCGGCGCGCAGCCGGTGACGCTGCGGTGTGACGGCATCTCGGCCGATATCGCCGCCACGGTGCGCTGCCTGCGCGCCCTCGGCGCGGACATCACGGACGACGGTGCGGGCACGCTGCACATCGTCCCCATTGCCGGGGAAATGCCGGAGCACGCCGATCTCTTCTGCGGTGAGAGCGGCTCGACGCTGCGCTTTCTGCTGCCGGTCGCGGGGGCGCTCGGCGCAGACGTGACCTTTCACATGGAGGGGCGGCTGCCGCAGCGCCCGCTGGCCCCACTCGACGCGGTGCTTGCGGCGCACGGCATGACCCTCCGGCGCGACGGTGCGCTGCTGCATGCCGGCGGGCAGCTTCACCCCGGCGCCTATGAATTGCCAGGCGATGTGTCCTCACAGTACATCTCCGGCCTGCTCATGGCGCTGCCGCGCCTGGCGGGGGAGAGCACCCTGACCGTGACGGGCGGGCTCGAATCCGCAGGCTACATCGCCATGACGGAGGATGCGCTGCGCCTGTCCGGCATCCGCCTGAAAAAAGATGTGCGGACGTATATCGTCCCCGGCGGTCAGACGGCGCAGCTCCCGGCACAGTGCCGTGTGGAGGGCGATTGGTCGAACGCCGCGTTTTTCCTATGCATGGGTGCGCTCTCACCCGTGGGCGTCACGGTCACGGGACTGGCTGCGGCATCGTCTCAGGGGGATCGCGCGGTGCTGGAGATCCTGCGCCGCTTCGGCGCGGACGTGCACGCGCAGCCGGATGCCGTCACCGTCCGGCGCGGCACACTGCACGGCATCCTGATCGACGCTGCGCCCATCCCGGATCTTATCCCGGTGCTGAGCGTCGTTGCCGCGCTCGCAGACGGGGAGACGCAGATCGTCAACGCTGCCCGTCTGCGGCTCAAGGAATCCGACCGGCTCGAGAGTACGGCCGCCATGCTGCGCGCACTCGGCGCGCAGGTGACGGTGCGCGCAGACGGCCTGACCGTGTGCGGACGTCCGGCGCTCACCGGCGGCATGGTCGACCCGCAGCATGACCACCGCATCGCCATGGCGG
>OGYK01002187.1_pt1 | contig 13140 bp, 9 predicted proteins | sample 1576501 | NCBI WGS metagenome assembly OGYK01 (sample SAMEA3541530, study PRJEB24748) | human gut metagenome | biome: human gut; feature: human-associated habitat; material: faeces | place: China | collected 2012
TCCAAGTGACTACCGTTGCGGCCATTCCTCTCCTGACTGAAGTGAGAAGATTCCTGGCCGCATTTTAATTGAGAACAGAATCTATGGACCAAATGGATAGGGCAGCAGTCGGACCGCTGCCCATCAGTCGGCAGTCGGACGGTCCGACCGTCCGACTATCAGCCGACTTTCGGTCGGTTGGCATGCAGGTAGTCGATGTAGTCCGTCCCCCATGCCCGGATGCTCTCGAGCACCGGCGCGAACTTCCGGCCGATGTCCGTCAGGCTGTACTCGACGCGCGGCGGCACCTCCGGATAGACCGTGCGGCGCACGATGCCCTCGCGCTCGAGCGACTTGAGCTGCGAGGACAGCGTCGCATGCGTGATCTGCAGCCCGCGCTCGAGCTCATTGAAGCGCCGCGTGCCCTGACTCAGCTCGTGCAGCACGAGAATCGCCCACTTCCCCTGCAAAATCTTCTGCGACGTCACAAACGGGCAGATGCCAAACAAATCTTTCCCCATATGAATCCTCCATTACGCAAGCAATCGATACCTAGTCAAATAGATTTACCTTCTTGCTAATAGTTTACACTATCCTTATAATATAAACAAGATAGCTAGTATAGAAACCATACTTTTATAGAGAATCCAACGAGAAAAGAGGAAACGCCATGAAAAAGATGCCCGCAGTCTTCGTCGGCCACGGCAGCCCGATGATCGCACTCGACCACAACGAATTGACCGAAACCTACCGCCGCCTCGGAGAGCGCATCCTTGCAGAGTTCGGCAAGCCCAAGGCCATCCTGATGGTCTCCGCGCACTGGTACACGCGCGGCACGCTCGTGCAGAGCGCCGCAAAGCCGCGTCAGGTCTACGACATGTACGGATTCCCCAAGGAGCTCTACGAGCTCAAGTACGAGCCGGCAGGCTGCGCCGACCTGACGCGCGAAGTCACCGACCTGCTCGGCACAGACGTCGAAGTCGACGACAGCTGGGGCATCGACCACGGCACCTGGAGCATCCTCGTCCACATCTTCCCGCAGGCCGACATCCCCGTCGTCCAGCTTTCCGTCAACGGCCGCATCGATGCGCGCCAGTCGTACGAGCTCGGCCAAAAGCTCGCCAGCCTTCGCGAGAAGGGCTATCTCATCATGGGCAGCGGCAACGTCGTCCACAACCTGCGCCGCGTCGAATGGGAAAATGAATACGGCAATCCCGCCGCCGACCGCTTCGACAAGTCCATCAAGTCGGCCATCGAGGCACGCGATGACGAAGCCGTCATCGACTTCCACCGCTACCCCGACGCCGACTACGCCGTCCCGACCCCCGACCACTTCCTCCCCCTGCTCTACATCCTCGGCGCCTCCCGAGGCGAATCCCCCTACACCTTCAACAATGTTCGTAACCTCGGCTCCATGGCCCTGACCGGCTACGCCTTCGGACTTTGATTTTTCACTCCCCCCCCCGTTATCCATGGACGCGCTTGTGAGCGTGCCTTCGCCTCTGAAGAAGGTGCCGAATGTGCGAGGCGGATGAAGTTAACATCTTGTTTCCTCCGCTAAAAAGACCTATACTAGAGATGCCAAATGAGTGTCTGACATGGCACCAAGCAAAGCCCCCGTCCGGAGTGATGACCGGATGGGGGCTTTGTATTCGTCGGAATGATTATGTCCCGATGGCGTTTTCTGTTTGGTGCTATGTATGGATGTTGTCACTTCTGCCTGAGATATGGGGCAGTCAGCTATAGCGGCGATCAGGATTGGTGGGCGAGCTGATCGCAGAGCGGCAGGAGTTCTTCGAGCTTGGCGACAATGCGACGCTGCTCGGCAAGTGGGGGGATTGGAGCTAAAAAGTTCAAAATATATTCTTTTTTTACGTTATTGATATTTGTTCCTTGAACTGATTCTCGAATATGATTTCGATAGTATTCGCTCGAAAAAATTAGTGTCATATATGGAAATATTTTTGTGTAAAATAGTCGACAAATACGCAAGAATGCACCAATTGAAATATTGTCATGTGTTCCATATACGAATCCGGATCTGCCAATAGCTTTTTTGCTTCCTGTAGAAGCTACAATCAATATATCATTTTGTCGAATTAATTTTTCTTTGTCAATAAAGGTTAGAGGGAGAAATACATCGTCATTATATAAAGATATATTTGGTGTATTGATATTCCCCCCACGCAAAATACGAAGTCCATGCGTAGTAATTTGATTGTTTTTATAAGAAGTACCGCCTATGATGTTTAATAAATCTCCCATGCGTACCCACTCCCAACTATCGGGAATAGCAAATGGCTTTTCGTCGTCGGTGATGTTGGGCAGGGGCTTGGTTTTCTTGATTTTCTTCTCTTTGACGAGCCTTGCTTTCTCGGCACGGATTTCGGCGAGCAGGTCTTTGGCCGTGCCTTCTTCCTTGCGCTGGGGCACGAGCTTGCCTTCGATGGCGTATTGGAGCAGGCTCTTTTTCATGGCGTCTGGGAAGCGCTGCTCGATGGCTTGCAGCTTGGTCTGGGCTTTATCGTAGGCATCGATATCGGGCTGAAGTTCCGCTACTCTGTCAAGGATGCGCTGTTGTTCGGCTAGTGGCGGCATGGGAATCGGCATAATCGAAAAATCTTCAAAGCGTAAGCTATCGACTGTCGTAACTTGTTTGCGAAACTGCTTCAGGATATATGGAGAAAGGCCTTTCAGGCACAAAAAAAGATACTTTGAGATTCGTGAATCATAAATTTGAAAGGCTTTTATGTCCTGATTGATAGTTCCCGGATTCTCTAAGAATGAGACTGGGAATAATCGCTTTAATATACCACTCCGAACTACCATCAATATCGTGCCGACAGGATATAGTTGCAACCCATTAGCCGCTTCTTCAGAAATCAATATCTGTGACCTGCTAAGATAGTCCGACTTTATATCTTTCGAGGTGAACCAATTAACTGTTCCGTTTGTCCAATTTGATGGAACCTGTTTCGATGGTGTCTTGCCACTGCTGAATTGGCCTAAATCTTTCAGCCTCACCCACTCCCAGCTATCAGGAATATCAAATGGCTTTTCCTCATCTGTTATCTCCGGCAGTGGTTTACTTTTCTTGATTTTCTTCTCTTTGATGAGCCGTGCTTTCTCGGTGCGAATCTCGGCGAGCAGTTCTTTGGCTGTGCCTTCTTCTTTACGCTGTGGCACGAGCTTGCCTTCGATGGCGCGCTGGAGGATGCTGTTCTTTAGGTCTTGTGCGTTCATGCGTTGTCCTCCAGTTTGGCGGTGATGCGGGCGAGGATTTTGTTGATATCGTCGTTGAGGGATTTGCGCTGTTCCTGATACTTCTGGATGAGCTCCATGGGCTCGAGAATCTCTTCTTCTTCGTGCGGGAAGCCGCAGAGGTCGAGGTTGTAGCCGTCTGCGGCGATCTCGTCTATGGTGTAGCACTTGGCTTTGGGGAAGTCGCCCTCGAGGATTTCCTGACGGTCGTCCCACCATGCTTTGACGGGGGCGAAGTGCTCAAGGCGCATGGGCTTTGTCTTGCTGAAGTGCTTGTAGCCCTCGGGCATGTCGAGGCGGTAGAACCAGGTCTTCTCGGTCGGGTGGGTGCGGTCGAAGAAGAGGATGTTCGTCGTGATGCTCGTGTAGGGCGCGAAGACGCTGCCGGGCAGCCTTATGATGGTGTGCAGGTCGCACTCGGCCATGAGCTTCTTCTTGATGTTGACTTTCGTGTTGTCGGTGCCGAAGAGGAAACCGTCGGGCAGGACGACGGCGGCGCGGCCTCCCTGCTTGAGTCGGTAGAGGATGACGCTCATGAAGAGGTCGGCCGTCTCACTATCTGCGAGGTCGTCGGGGAAGTGGCTCATGACGTCTTTCTTCTCGCTGCCGCCGTATGGCGGATTCATGAGGATCTTGTCGAACTTGTCTTTCTCCGTGTAGTCGAGGACGTCGTGGAGCAGGCTGTTGCCGTGGTCGATGTCGGGGTTGTCGACGCCGTGCAGCAGCAGGTTCGTGATGGCGAGCATGTAGGGGAACTGCTTCTTCTCGATGCCGTAGACGGAGTGGTTCCAGAGGGCGCGGTCGTCGGGCGCCGCGATCTGCTTCTCGAGCTCGCGCAGCCAGCTGACGAGGAAGCCGCCGGTGCCGCAGGCGAAGTCGGCCATGCGCTCGCCGAGGTGCGGCTCGATGCGGTCGGCCATGAAGTCGGTGACGGCGCGCGGCGTGTAGAATTCACCGGCGCGGCCGGCCGACTGCAGCTCTTTGAGGATGGTCTCGTAGATGTCGCCGAGGGCGTGCATGTTGTCGTAGCTCTCGAGGTCGATATCGTCGATGACGTTGATGACCTGACGCAGCAGGACGCCGTCCTTCATGTACTGGTTCGTCTCCTCAAACATCGTCTTGACGATGCGCTTCTTCTTGGGCATGTCGGGTGTGATGGAGAGGTTCTTGAGCACGGTGAAGAGGTCGTTGACGAATTCGAGAAGCTCTTCACCCGTATAGGCCGTGCCCGTGCCGTCGTCGTGGGCCCAGTTCTTCCAGCGGTAGGGCTCAGGGATGATGGAGTGGTAGTCGTCTTCATCCATCTCCCAGTCCTCTTCTTTGGCATCGTAGACCTTGAGGAAGAGTGCCCAGATGATCTGCTCGATGCGCTGGGCGTCGCCGTTGATGCCGGGGTCGTTGCGCATGATGTCTTGGAGCCGTTTTACGAGTCCGCCTAGATTTGTTGCCATATTGTCTTAACCTGCCTTGTATAGTTCTTGTTCGAGGGCGCGCACGGCTTCTTCGTAGCCTTTCTTGCCGTTGAAGAGCTTGCCGATGTGCCCGGGTGTGCCGAATTTCTGGAAGTCCTTCATGCGCAGCACGTCGGCCTTCTCGATGTTCTTGATGCCGAGGTCCTTGTAGCTCTCGAGCAGCGTCTCGAGGACAGCGCGCGCGGAGCCGCTGTAGCGGCTCAGGAAGTCGCGCCGCTTGACGCCCTCGGCGCGCTCGCGGCGCGTCAGGGGCTTCTGGTCGTAGGCGACATGACAGATGAAGTCGAAGTCGTCGACATCGTCCATCTTCATCGCGTGCTTGAGCTTGTCGAGGTCGACGCCGCGCTTTGCGAGAGCGTCGGCGATGGCCTGCTTCTTCTCGGCGGCGTTCCACTCGTGGATGAAGCGGTGGAGGTCGCCGAACTGCTCGAGGATGTTCTCCTTCGTGTAGTCAATGACGTTCTCCTGCTTCAGCAGCTTGCCATCCGTATCGTAGACGGCGATCGTCTCCTGCACGGTGTAGACCTTGCAGCCGTCGGCGCGCACGAAGGGCTTGACGGCGGGCTCGCCGCCTCCTCCGCCGCCTTTTCCTCTGCCGCCAGTCGGCTTGCCCTCCCCCTCGCCCGACTCGAAGCCAGGGTCCTCGATGATGGGACCGTCCCAGTCGGGGTCGGCGAAGAGGCGCGTGACGCCGCGGAAGTCCATGATGACGAAGCTGCGCTTGCCCTCGTCGTAGCGCAGGCGAGTGCCACGGCCGATGATCTGCTTGAACATCGTCATTGAAGTAATGTTCTCGTCGAGGACGATGAGTCGGACCATCTTGCAGTCGACGCCGGTCGAGAGCAGCTGCGACGTCGTTGCGATGACAGGCGTCGGCGAGGCGACGGAGATGAAGTAGCCGAGCTGGCTCTTGCCGTAGGGATCACTGCCCGTGATGCGCACGACGTAGTTGGGGTATTTCTTCATCATGTCGGCGTTCTGCTGGGCGAGTGCGTGGCGCATGCGTTCCGCGGCGGCCTCGTCGGCACAGAAGACGATGGTCTTGGCCATGCGGTCGGTGTGGAGCAGATAGTTGGTGATGCGCGCCGCGACCTCGCGGATGCGGTCCTCGAGCACGATATTGTAGTCGTAGTCGGTGTTATTGTAGATGCGGTCCTCGATTTCCCTGCCGAAGAAATCGCGCTGGCCCTTACACGGGCGCCAGCCCTCGCCGATGTTCGTCTGCACGTTGATGACACGGAACGGCGCGAGGAAGCCGTCATCGATGCCCTGCCGCAGGCTGTAGGTGTAGACGGGCTCGCCGAAGTAGTCGATGTTCGAGACATAGGCCGTCTCCTTCGGTGTGGCCGTCATGCCAATCTGGATGGCCGTGTCGAAGTAGTCGAGGATCTTGCGCCAGCGACTGTCGGCCTTGGCCGAGCCGCGGTGACACTCGTCGACGACGATGAGATCGAAGAAGTCGGGCCGGAAAAGCTCGCGGAAGCGCTCTTCGTCGTTCTCGCCGAAGAGCTGCTGGTAGAGTGAGAAGTAGACTTCGTATGATGTGATGGTCGTGCGGTCGTCGGATGCGTAGTTGACCTTGTGGATGACACCTGCGAGCGGTCGGAAATCCTGCTGGATCGACTGGTCGACGAGGATGTTGCGGTCGGCGAGGTAGAGGATTTTCTTCCCGAGCCCCGCCTTGCGCAGCCGATAGATGATCTGGAAGGCCGTGTACGTCTTGCCCGTGCCCGTCGCCATGACGAGCAGCAGGCGCTTCTGCCCGCGGGCAATCGCATCGAGCGTGCGGTCGACGGCAACACGCTGATAGTAGCGCGGCGCAAACGTGCCCTCCGACACATAGAAAGGCTGCTCGATGACTCTGACCTGCTCCTCCGTCAGATGGCCTTCCTCCTTGAACCGTGCGATGAGCTCGGCAGGCGTCGGGAACGCATCGAGCGAGAGCTCACATTCGATGCCCGTCAGGAAGTCGTACTCGACGAAGCCGTCACCATTCGAGCTGTAGGCGAACGGAAGGTCCATCATCTGGGCATACGCCTTGGCCTGCTGCATGCCAAAAGAGATAGTATGGTTGTTGTCCTTCGCCTCGACGACGGCCAGAGGGTGGCCCGACTCTGTGTAGAGCACATAGTCGGCGAATTTCGGCCGCTCACGCGCCTCCATATTCCCCTTGATGTTGACCCGCCCCGCCGTGATCGCCAGCTCCATGCGGATGTCCGACGACGGCCAGACCCGCTCCAGCGCCGGCGTGATGTAGCGATGCTTGATATCTTCCTCCGATAAGAGAGACTTGTCCGTTTCCATATGATCACCACCAAACCATTCGTAATTTCTTAGATTATTATACCATTCTAGGGCCAGCTGTAATAGTCGGGAGTATTTTGTTTTCCCGGACAGACTGTAGTATAATGATCGTAGGCTAAGAAGAAGTCAACAAGCGTATCACACGCAAACGAAACGCCCCAGAGTTAGGCCCTCTGGGGCGTTTTGGGGTTGTTGAGAAAAATTTTCAAGTTTCCACTTGATATTCATTCTCAAGTATGCTATATTATATACATGCTTTCGTTAGCAGCTTCTTTCAAGAGGCGCGAAGCTCTCCTAAAATATAATACACATAGCAAATATCCCGGCGTACTGCTCATGCGCCGGGATTTTTGTGACTATAGGGTTTATGTTATTGTGCGGCCATAATTTCTTTCGGATACTTCAAGATAGCCTTTAGATAGGACGATGCTGTAGCATCTACCTTCCTTCTTCCCTGCTCCCAGTTCCGTAATGTAGCCAAAGGGATGCCAAAGGCCGAAGAAAATTCCTGCTGAGACATGTGCAAGCTTTCTCGCACGCTCTTTGGGTTCACACGATAAATAACGGTCTTCTTCAAGCCTTCTACTGGCATACCTTTTGCATCACACAATGCCTCCTGCAGACCATCCAAAATTTCCAAAGCCTCCGGTGAGATTTTCTTATCCATGATATTCACCATCCTTTTGGCGAAAAACGGCTTTCAACCGTTCCGTCATCTTTGTAAAAATCTTTTTTTCATCCTCAGACAAGTTGACCTGTACGTTCTTAGGATACGCATATAGGAGATAGATGGGATGATGCTCGTTGTACACGTAGTAGATGATGCGCACACCGCCGCGTTTCCCATGCCCAGATCCTTGCCAACGGACTTTCCTTATGCCTCCAGTACCGGGAATGACATCACCAGCTTCAGGATTCAAGCCTATGAAGTTTTTAAATTCCACTTGTGTCGAACTATCCCAGATGCGCTGTACAGCACGCTGATATGGTTGTGTCTCGACAATGACTTGTGGTATTAATTCCTTTTCTATAATTTTATTATACGCCAATGACGTACTATTGGCAAGAGTCATCCGACAACAAGGGCAACTGAGTCACAAGACAAGCGCGGCAAAGTGTGATAGAATACAATACAGGAGAGATTTCACTGCTAACGATGAAATCGAAAAGTCGCCCCGGTTGAGCAGAACCGAGGCGATTTTTGGTGTTGAGAAAAATTTTCAAGTTTTCACTTGATATTCATTCTCAAGTGTGCTATATTCTATGTAGGCTTTCGTTAGCAGCTTCTTTCAAGAAGCGCGCGACTCTCCTAAGATAAGATATTATACACAGCAAAGATCCCGGCGTACTGCTCATGCGCCGGGATTTTTGTGTCTTTGGGCATATGTCGGACTGATGCAACAACGCAGTGTCCTCATCCCATTTGATATTCTGCGAGCTCGACCAGATTCCCGTCGGGGTCTCTGAGGTAGATGCTCCGCATCTCGCCGCGAGCGCCATGCCGTCGCACTGGCCCGAGCTCGATTGGATAGCCCTTGCGCTCGATTTCCGCTTTCGCTTTGTCCAGGCTCCCGTCGAGGATCAGGCACAAGTCGAGGCTGCCATAAGTCGGATGCTCTGCGGCGGGGAGGAACTCGGCCTTTCTCGTATGGATGTTGAACTTCTGACTGCCGAAGCGGACGGCATAGCGCCCATTCCTCTGATCGAGCTCCATGCCGAGGATGTCGACATAGAAGTGCAGGCAGGCATCTACGTCCTGTGTCGTGATGACGATGTGGTCGATATTCTTGAATCTCATAGTTTCCTCGCTCTCAAGCGGATACGAACGTAATCTACATACCATGTACCGTCGATGAACAGTCGGCTGCGCAGTCGCTCTTCCGCTTCGTTGATGATTTCGTCGATCTCTTCCTCTGGAATCCCGTCAAACGGCTTTAGATCGAACATCCGGATCCAGTCTTTTATCGTCCCCTTTTGCGGAGTCGGTCGGTCAAAGAGTATCGCGTACTCCACGCGCATCCCGCATTTCTCAATCAATGGCGCATATTGCCCGATTGTCGGGAAAAAGACAATTTTTTTATAGGTTCGCTTATGCTCACGGAACAATTCTTCCAGTGTGCTGTGGACCGCCTCTCCGCAGCCGTAACCACCGAATTCACACACAAGTTCGCCGCCAGGTCTGAGGTTCCGAGAGACATTGCGCAGCAGCGTTTCCTGTTTATCGGCGTCAATCCAATGGAAGACAGCGTTCGAGAATATGGCATCCGCCGGCGTGTCCAGCTGGAAGCTGAGTGCGTCCGCCTGCTGGAAGGAAATGTTGGGATATTCTTTCCGCGCGATCTCCAGCATGGTCGGAGAGGCATCGATGCCCATCACTTGGTAGCCCAACGATTGAAGTCGGTCGGTCAGGCTGCCATTGCCGCAGCCTAAATCGACCACCTTGCTTCCCAGGCCGACTGTCAAGAGTTTCAGCACGTCTTCCCCGTATTTTGGCACAAAAGAAAAATTGTCACGATAGCTGTCCGCATCCCATGTGTTGTTCATCTTCATCACACTCCTACATTCATTCTGTGAGCCGGTAGCTGCCCTCTATCCAAGCCATGATGGCTTCATCCGTCTGGGTGTCGTCCAGTACGACGGAGATCCAGGTCTTGTGGTTCATGTGGTAGGCGGGATAGACGCCGGGCAACTGGAGGAGGGCTTCTCCGTGCTCGGGTGGTATCTTCAGGTTGATGACGTCGACGAGCGCGGGGTTGCCGTCTTTGTCGAGCACGGCGCGCTTCACGCGCATGATCAGGGCGAACCACTTGCGGTTGGATGCATGGCGGAATGTCCCATAGGACTGGTAGCGCTCTGCTCTCTCCCACGGGAAGTCCGGCTCGACCTGAAAGCGCTCGAGGATGCACTGCGTCAGGCGGTTGGCCTGGTCGGACGCGAACAGCACGTCCTGACAGCAGGCCGCCGCAACATCTTCCAGAAGCTGCTCGTAGGCCGCACGGACCGTGTTGACGTACGCGCCCGTGGCATTCTTCTGGCGCAGCTGGTAGTAGTCATCCTGGGAAATCGCGTCGATCACGCGCCCCGTGACCGCGCCCTTCTCCGTCACCGACAGGACCGCCTTGAAGTCGCCATCGAGAAAACTCCGCTCGATCACATAGCCATCCCCGACTGGACGGAAGCCAAAAGCGCGCATCTTTTCCAGCACCCACCGCTTCCGCGCAAAAACGCTTTCTTCGATTGTTTCCATGATGGCTTCACTCCCTACGACAAAATCCTGTAACATAGAGTTCGATGCGCTGCTGTGAAATCCTGCAAAACATGCGATGCATCCCGCGTTTTAGTGACGCAATAATCCAATGCACTCAGATTCATTCACTGCACTGTAGATTCTCTTATCCGATTGGACTCGATTTCACTCTTCCTTGATTTTCAGTGTCATCTGTACTATACTGAGATTGTAAAGAGATGGTAGTCATCTTCTACCGAACATATAAAGAACCTCCCGCCGGAGTGATGACCGGTGGGAGGTTCTTTGTCGTTCACGTACTGATGATTGTACGGCGGAACGTGGCGCATTGTCGCATTACCGTGGGTGGCGGTGCAGCCAGTGTTTCACAAGTTCAACGAGCAGTCCACTGATGGTTCCTGCAAGGATTCCTGCTAACACAGTAACCCCGAAAGAGATGATAGTCATGTGCCTCTACCCTCCCTCTGTGCCAGATTGGCTTGATGGGAGCCGCGACAACGATACCATTCTAGCATATAAGCAAAGGAAAGCAAATATCCCCCTTAAACGCTGAGCTGTCCGACTCAGCCTATTACAATAGTCGGACTGAAAAAGTCCAGCGCTGGACTTTTTCAGCACATTGGAAGATGATATACCCTGGGAATAGAAAATCCCCCGGAGTTGCACCTCCGGGGGATTTTTGACGTTCGACATGCCATTTGCTTACGTCTTTTGCCTATGTATATTATACTGCTGCTTCTAGCGGTTCGTCAACCGATTGTCCCTCTCGAACCACATCCGTCCACTGTTGTCATGTCTGAAGTGTCAAAATTTTTTCCATGTGTCAACACGCGACTTTTATTGATTTTATTCATCTACTATGCTATCATTAAAAGCAACAGAACAATTCGCATGAAGATATGCGAGACATGAAGATGTAGAAAGGGCTCTTCGGTACTGGTAATACCAAAGAGCCCACTATATCACAGCTCGTATCGAGTCTTCCAAACTCGGTATGACGCGCTAGTCGGACAACCCTCCGATAAGCTGACTGTAACTTTCATATCTCTATTGTAGCAAAGATATTCCCGGATATCAAGGGAAATAGGATATGAATTTGATTCCGAGACGACCGACTCACAGTAGCGTGGCGGTTGGCTCAGGATGGGATGACTTCCCCGGCGTTTTGCTCACATTTGCGCGAGCGGACGAGGCGAAGTCATTTCCCGCAGCATCTTATCTGAATACGAGGGTCTGCCCGATGAGGGCAGGCCTTTTTTGATGCGCCATGAGGCGTGGTATCTGGATGAGCAGTCGGGAGGTGATCGCATGGGGAAGTCGGCTCAGCAGTATTTCAGTAACAAGGAGGAAAGTCAGGCGAAGTCTGCCTATCTGCAGGCGCAGTATCCGGAAGTCAAGCCGCTCGCCTTCTACGATGCGATCCTTGGCGCGGCGGATGCCGATTTCCCGCTCTGCGTGGCGCACACGGAGTCCGCTGAGGGGCATCGTCTGGCAAATTATGAGAATGTGCTGGAGATGCTCGTCGCTTCGGGGAGACGGTCGGACTCGTTCGTCTATCCGGCAAAGTATTACCATGCCTATCCGAAGCAGAAGCTCATGCACGAGCTGCGCTGCCTCTACATCGACCTCGACAAGGTCGACGCCAAGAGCCTGCGCCGCCTCTGCCAGAAGGGGTTCTACGGCCAGCGCCCGACGTATCTCGTCAACTCGGGCAATGGCGTGCATCTCGTCTACGTGCTGACGCAGCCGCTTGCGGCCTACCACTGGGCCAAAGACCTGCTGCGCGAGATGCACAGCAGCCTGCTCCGCTTCTTCCGCAAGCATCGCTTCGCGGCGGATCTCGGCACGGGCCTCTCGCATGCCTACCGCATCGTCGGCAGCCTGACGAAGCTCGGACAGACTTGCCGCGCCTATCGCGTCGGCAAATGCGTGGAAGTCGGACAGCTGGCCGCATCGCTCGGCATCTGCTGGCAGCGTCCCGCAAGCAAATCCGGCAAAGTGTCGTACAACTATAAAGAAAAACAGCCGCGTAAGGGCAGTCCGGCCCGCCGCGGCTTCTACGATTATCTCGTGCACATGATCAAGGCGCGCACGCAGGAAGGCCACCGCTACAGTTCGCTCTTCGCGCTCGCCTGCGTCGGCCACAAGTGCCATCGAGCTGTCGAGAGCATCCTCGCGGACGCTGTACGCCTTGCCGTCAAGCTCGGCCTTCCCAAACACGAGGCGGAGCATGCTGTCGCAGCCTGCAACCCCGAAAAGGCGCAGACCGTGCGCGCCGCAACGCTCGAGAGTTGGCTCGGCTGGTCCTTCGACCGCAAGACGAAGCGCAACGGCCGCACGCGCGCCGAACACCTCGCCGAGATTGCCGAGCGCCGCACGGCGGCAAGCCGCCGCCGCGTCACGGACTACCTCGAACGCCACCCCAAGGCCACCATCTCCGAGATCGCCCGCACCCTCGCCATGGGCCGCAAGACCGTCGCCAAGTACTTCCACGAGTGGCTCACAGCCCTGCGCGACAAAGTCGTCCAGCAGGCAAAGGCTATGCTTGGCGCAATTCCCACCACGTCCGACTGTACAACCGACTGTACGGCCGTTTCAATCGAATCAGTTGGGCAAGCGCCGACTGCCACTATCTCCGACTATCCATCGACCGCCATCACTCCCGACGGTCCGACAGCAATGGTCAGCGATCATCCAGCCGACAGTCGGCCGACCACCAGAGCAGAGCTCCACGCTACAGTCGATACACCAAGCGAAGAAGGCCCCGGCCGCCGTGCGTTCCTCGCCTATTTTGCGCGCATGCGTCATTCATTGCGTCAATACCTGCCCTTAAGGGCGGACTTTGCTCCGCGCAGTGCGCAGGAAGACAATTGCACA
>OGYK01002195.1_pt1 | contig 13118 bp, 9 predicted proteins | sample 1576501 | NCBI WGS metagenome assembly OGYK01 (sample SAMEA3541530, study PRJEB24748) | human gut metagenome | biome: human gut; feature: human-associated habitat; material: faeces | place: China | collected 2012
CCTCTCCCGCCTTGATCGAGGCGCTGAGCGACAGGGGCGCGTTGAAGGCGATGTCCGCCTTTGTGATCTGTAGTTCGAGGTTGAGAATGAGGTCGTTGAAGGCCGACGACCCAAAATAGCTGTCGCGCGTGGAGATCTCGTGCTTGAACGTGCCCAGCGGCTGCTCCGCCCAGGCCTTCACGCTGTCGATGGCCGCTGCGAAATGGTCCATATATCCCGCGTCGGGCTCCAGGTTGGCCACATCCACGATGCTTCCCTCCTTCTTGGCCACGCGCCATTGTCCGTCCCTCTCCACGAGTTGGATTGTGGCCAAGGCCACCTTGCGCGCGTTGTTGGCCGGGTCCAGGCAGACCACCTCCTGGCCATCGCCGTTCTCCACCACCGACTGGTGCGGCCTGTGGTCGTGTCCGAAGAGTACGACGTCAAATCCCGCCACCTCTTCGGCGACCCTCCGCGAGGCGTCCTCCGTATAGTCCTCCGTCACGATGCCGCCGTCCCATCCCGAGTGGAAGAGGCCGACGATCACGTCCGGATGCTCCCGATCCTTCACCTCCTGGATGGTTCTCCGTGCCGTGGCCACCATGTCGTCGAAGCGCAGTCCGCTCCACAGATTCTCCTTCAGCCAACTGGGGATGGCTGGCGTGATCATGCCGATGATTGCCACCTTCACCTTGCCGTCCTTGCACAGTACGCGATAGGGCAGGGTGTAGGGTTTTCCCGTCCGCGTGTCGATGACGTTGGCTCCCAGGACCGGCGCGTGGCTCTCCCTGATCCATTTGTCATAGACCCCGTGGCCCGTCTCCACGTCGTGGTTGCCCAGCGTCTGGGCGTCATACTGTAGGTAGTTCGTACATTGTGCCGCGATGTTGGTCTGTCTCGTCGCCACATAGTTGTAATAGTAGCAGATGGGCTGGCCCTGCAGGATGTCGCCATTGTCGAGCAGAAAGACGTTCTCTGCCCCATACTGCGCCCTCATCCGGTCAACGTAGGTTTTTACGCGGGCCAGCGAACCCGGCAGGTCGCGGCGGTTGATAAAGTCGTAGGGAAAGAAACAACCGTGCACGTCGGAAGTCTCTATAATCTGTATGGTCGTCGTGTCGTTGTTTTCCATTCCGTAAACATTGTCTCCGTAGGCGTGGAGTGAAAGTGCTGCAAGAAGCGACAAAAATAGTTTCTTCATTCTTTTGAGTTGATGTTATGATATGAGGAGGGGTGGGGGATAGGCGTCCGTCAGTCTGCTGCCGTCGTCCAAGTCGTGGTCCGCGCCTGCTGCCTTTTCCTTACCTCGTCCTGCGCCACCATCGCCCCATAGAGATAGGCCTCGCCAAACGTCTTCCATATCATTGCGTAGAAGACCAGCGCGAGACAGAAGGTCAGCGTTGCCGTGGTCAGCACCCAGTAGCCCATGCCCAGCACCCTGGGGTCGCCCTCCGCTGCCAGCGTGTAGTCGAAGTAGCCTTCTATGAGCAGGATGATGGCCGGGATCATCAGCAGCGTGAAGACCACCAGGCCGATGATGCCCGATAGGAGGGCGTAGGTGAGGTAGCTCCCCAGATGGCGAAGCACGCGCTTGGCCGCCCTGCCACACTTCGGCATGGGCGCGACCAACTGCAGGATGGTCCGCTTGAAAACAACCAGTGCGGCCAGCGCCAGCAGCAGGGCCAGCGCCGTCCCGATCCATTGTCCGCAGAGCGCCGTCGTGATGCTCAGCGCCCATCCCAGCGATGAGGCTACCAGCGGTTTCCATGTCCGGCGGAGCGTCGTCAGCTGTTGGCCGGTGAAGAGCCGGTAGCCCTCGGCGATGCAGCGAGCCACGCTGCGATCTTTTGTCAGTGCTTCTCTATCCATTGCTTTTCTTAGAAAATCATCCTGCCTTAAACAATCCTGTCCTGGAACAATCTTGTCTTGGAACATTCCCTCCTAAAACATTCCGGTCTTAGAACATCCTGCGCCGAAACTCTCCTAAGACCAGGGCCGTGGCGATCGCCACATTGAGCGACTCGGCCGTCGTCCTGCCTTGGGGAAAATTGGGGATGAGCAGCGGTCGTGTGGCCCGTTGCCTCACTTCCTCCGTCACCCCGTTGCCCTCGTTGCCCATCACGATCACGCCGTGGGGCTTGAGCGTCGTCTCGTAGATGTTCTCGCCGTCGAGCTGCGTCGTATAGACGGGGCAGTCCTTGTCGAGCGCGTCGATCAGCGGCACGAGCGGCGCATAGTGGATGGCCACGCGCGCGATGCTTCCCATCGTAGCCTGGATGACCTTCGGATTCCAGCAGTCGGCCGTGTCGGGCGAGCACCAGATGGCGCCCACACCAAACCAGTCGGCCACGCGGATGATGGTGCCCAGGTTGCCCGGGTCCTGCACGCCGTCGAGCACGAGGGTCAGTTTGCTGGGGTCGATCCCGGCCCCATCCCGAGGTCCTGCGGGTATCTCGAAGACGCCCACCACCCCCTGCGGATGCTGCAGTTGCGAGATGCGCCTGACGTCCTCCATCTCGTCGTAGATGGCCACCGGCCGGAAGCCAGCAGCCTGGAGGTCGCCCACCACTTTCGGCCCTTCGGCCATGAACCAGCCCGTCGTCTTGCGCCCCTTGCGCGTCGATAGCGATCGGATGATTTTTACTTGGTTATTGGTTATCACAGTGCAAATATAGTAAAAAATGCGCCAATGATTCCCGATGGCTCTGTTTTTTTTGCTAACTTTGCGCAAAATAATGAATTTTATGAATTGGAAGAACCGACATACGCCCCTGTTATTGTTGCTGATCACGCTGGTAGCCACGGCCCTGACGGGTTGCTCCACGTCCAAGTTCGTGCCCGAAGACCGCTACCTCCTCGACGCCGTCCAGGTGCGCACCGACAGCAAGGAGCTCGACGCCGCCCAGTTTGGCCAGTACGTCCGCCAAAAGGGCAACTCCCATTGGTTCTCCCTCTTCAAGATTCCCCTGGGTACCTACTCCTTGGCGGGCCGCGACTCCACGAAGTGGCTCAACCGCACGCTGCGCCATATCGGCGAGGAGCCCGTCGTCTATGACTCCCTGGAGGCCGCCCGGTCCTGCGCCGACCTGCGTCTGGCCATGCAGAACATGGGCTACATGAACAGTTACGTCGATTTCGAGACCCAGGTCCGTGGCCGCAAGCTCAAGGCCATCTACACCCTCCATCCCGGCGATCCCTACCGCATCAGTTCCTTCCGCTACGACATCCCCGACTCCGCCGTGGCCCAGGTCCTTGCCCCAGTCTTTGGCACGGGCGATCAGCAGGTGGGCGAGGTCTTCACCGTCTCCTCCCTCGACAACCTCCGCAAGCGCATCGCCACCGTCCTCAACGACTCCGGCTTCTACCGTTTCCACAAAGACTTCGTCACCTATACCGCCGACTCCCTCCAGGGCACGCAGGGCGTCAACCTCGTCTGCCGCATCCTGCCCTACCGCGAGAACAGCAGTGCGCCCCCCAAGCCCCATCCCCGCTATCGCGTGCGATCCATCCACTACCGATCCGGCGACGGCTACGACCTGCCCCTGCGCCGCAGCGTGCTGGCCGAAAACACGGTGGTCAAGGCCGGCGAGTGGTTTAGCGCCTCCGACCTGCAGCGCACCTACAACAACTTCGCGCGGCTCGGCGCCGTCCGCTACACCAACATCACCTTTCGCGAGGACACCCTCCACAACCTCGACACCGACATCCGCCTCTCCATGCGCAAGCCCAACACCATCGCCTTCCAGCCCGAGGGCACCAATACGGCTGGCGACTTCGGAGCAGCCGCCACGCTGACTTATCAGAACCGCAACCTCTTCCGCGGCAGCGAACTCCTCAGCATCGAGCTCCGTGGCGCCTTCGAGGCCATCAAGGGACTGGAGGGCTACGAGCGCGGCGACTACGAGGAGTATGGCGTCGAGACCCGCTTCCAGATGCCCCGCCTGATGACTCCCTTCCTCTCGCGTAAGGGCCGTCGCGGCAGCACGGCCTCGACCGAGCTCTCCGTGGCCTGGAATCTCCAGAACCGCCCCGAGTTCCATCGCCGTGTCTTCTCCGCCGGCCTCAAGTATCGGTGGCCGACGCGCGACGGCAGGGTGCAGTACAAGCTCGACGTCCTCGACCTCAGCTACGTCTATATGCCCTGGATCAGCGCCACCTTCAAGCACGACTACCTCGACAGCGTCTCCAACCGCAACGCCATCCTGCGCTACAACTACGAGGACCTCTTCATCATGAAGGCGGGCTTCGGCCTCACCTACAACGCCGGCGACCGCGTCATCCGTGCGAGCGTCGAGACGGCGGGCAACCTGCTGAGCGGCTTCTCCCAGATCTTCCGCTTCAAGCAGAACAGCCACGGCCAGCGCCAGCTCTTCAATATAGCCTACGCCCAGTATGCCAAGTTCGACTTCGAATACACGCGCCTGCTGCGTTTCAGCGCCCACAACACGCTGGCCCTCCACGGCCTCCTGGGTGTGGCGTGGCCCTATGGCAATAGCACCGTGCTGCCCTTCGAGAAGCGCTACTTCTCCGGTGGTGCCAACTCCGTGCGCGGCTGGAGCGTCCGCGAGCTCGGTCCCGGCAAGTATCGTGGCCGCGACGGCCGCATCGACTTCATCAATCAGACCGGCGACATGCGCCTCGACCTCAACCTCGAGTATCGCACCCACCTGTTCTGGAAGTTCGACGGCGCCGCCTTTGTCGATGCTGGCAACATCTGGACGCTCCGATCCTATCCCGAGCAGCCCGGCGGCCAGTTTCAGCTCGACACCTTCTTCAAGCAGATCGCCGTCTCCTACGGCCTCGGCCTGCGCCTCAACTTCGGCTATTTCATCCTCCGCCTCGACGGTGCCATGAAGGCGATCAATCCCGCCTATGACGGCCACAAGGACCATTACCCCATCTTCCATCCCCGCTGGGGCCGCGACTTCGCCTTCCATTTCGCCGTCGGTATGCCGTTCTGACGCCTGCGCCCCTCCTCTCGTGGGGCGCTCCTGGCGATAGAAAGGCCGATTGATTGAATAAATCGTAAAAAAAACGGTATGTTGCGGGCCTTTTCAAATTTTATTTGTATTTTTGCCCCCAGTTTAGGATAGACCACACACGATCGACTACTGCAATGGCAGACATGAGAGACACCTGGGCACATGGATGAGGCTCGGGCGTTTTGCTTTTGGTTCCTACCGTGAGGTAGCCGATAATGATTAGGATAACATAATATATTATACTTTAAGGTTCAGGATATGTCGAATTTAAGATTTCAGGTCGTAGAGGAGGCGTTCAAGAAGCGCCCCTTAGAGGTGGAAGTTCCCAAGGAGCGTCCGTCCGAGTATTTTGGCAAGTATGTGTTCACCCGCGCTAAGATGTACAAATACCTGCCCGCCGCCATCTACACCCAGCTCACCGACGTCATCGACAACGGTACGCCCCTCGACCGCTCCATAGCCAATGCCGTGGCCTCCGGCATGAAGCAGTGGGCCATGGAGATGGGCGTCACCCACTACACCCACTGGTTCCAGCCCCTGACCGGCGGCACCGCCGAGAAGCACGACGCCTTTGTGGAGCACGACGGCAAGGGCGGCATGATCGAAGACTTCTCGGGCAAGTTGCTCGTCCAGCAGGAGCCCGACGCCAGTTCTTTCCCCAGCGGCGGCATCCGCAACACCTTCGAGGCCCGCGGCTATTCCGCCTGGGACCCCACCTCCCCCGTCTTCATCATCGACGACACCCTCTGCATCCCCACCATCTTCATCTCCTATACGGGCGAGGCCCTCGACTACAAGGCTCCCTTGCTCCGCACGCTCCACGCCCTCAGCGTGGCCGCCACCGACGTCTGCCACTATTTCGACCCGAAGGTGAGCAAGGTGAAGACCAATCTCGGTTGGGAGCAGGAGTACTTCCTCGTCGATGCCGACCTCTATAGCGCCCGCCCCGACCTGATGCTGACGGGCCGCACCCTCATGGGCCACGAGTCGGCCAAGAACCAGCAGATGGACGACCACTATTTCGGCACCATCCCCGACCGCGTGCAGAGCTTCATGAAGGACCTGGAGGTGCAGGCCCTCGAACTCGCCATCCCCTGCAAGACCCGCCACAACGAGGTGGCCCCCAACCAGTTTGAGTTTGCCCCCATCTTCGAGGACTGTAACCTCGCCGTCGACCACAACATGCTCCTGATGTCGCTGATGAAGAAGGTGGCGCGCAAGCACGGTTTCATCGTCCTGCTCCACGAGAAGCCCTTCGCCGGCATCAACGGCAGCGGCAAACACTGCAACTGGAGTCTCTCCACCGACACCGGCGTGCTGCTCCACGCCCCCGGCAAGACTCCCGAGTCCACGCTCCGCTTCGTCACCTTCATCGTCGAGACCCTGATGGGCGTCTATCGCCACAACGGCCTGCTCAAGGCCTCCATCATGAGCGCCACCAACGCCCACCGCCTCGGCGCCAACGAGGCCCCTCCCGCCATCATCTCCTCCTTCCTCGGCAAGCAGCTCTCCGAGCTCCTCGACCACATCGAGCAGAGCGACAGCGAGGACGACTTCATCATGGCCGGCAAGCAGGGCCTGAAGATGGACATCCCCGAGATTCCCGAACTGATGATCGACAACACCGACCGCAACCGCACCTCTCCCTTCGCCTTCACCGGCAACCGCTTTGAGTTTCGCGCCGTGGGATCCGAGGCCAACTGCGCCTCGGCGATGATCGCCCTCAACAGTGCCGTGGCCGAGGCCCTGACCGACTTCAAGGCGCGCGTCGATGCCCTCATCGCCCAGGGCGAGGACCGCATGAAGGCCATCGTCAGCGTCCTGCGCGAGGACATCACGGCCTGCAAGCCCATCCGCTTCGATGGCAACGGCTATAGCGAGGAGTGGGTCGAGGAGGCCCGCCGCCGTGGCCTCGACTGCGAGACGAGCTGCCCCGTCATCTTCGACAACTACCTCAGCGAGTCCTCCGTCCGCATGTTCACCAGCCTCGGCGTCATGACGCGCAAGGAGCTGGAGGCCCGCAACGAGGTGAAGTGGGAGACCTACACGAAGAAGATTCAGATCGAGGCCCGCGTCATGGGCGACCTCACTATGAACCACATCATCCCCGTGGCCACCCACTACCAGAGCATGCTGCTCAAGAACGTGCAGAGCATGCGCGCCGTCTTCCCTGCCGAGAAGGCCGAGAAGCTCAGTTCGCGCAACATGAAGATCATCGAGGACATCGCCGAGCGCACCCAGGCCATCGAGCAGGGCGTGGAGGAGCTGGTCAACGCCCGCAAGGTGGCCAACCGGATCGCCGACGAGCGCGAGAAGGCCGTCGCCTACCACGACACGGTGGTGCCGAAGATGGAGGCCATCCGCTACCACATCGACAAACTGGAGCTCTGCGTCAGCGACGAGCTCTGGACGCAGCCGAAGTATCGCGAGCTCCTCTTCATCCGGTAACGCCCGCGCTCAACTCTATTTTTTCCGTCTCTTTTCCCAGGCCTGGCAGGACCCCGTGGCGTGCCCCATCACGCTTCGTGAGCCCTCCAGGCCATTTTTCGTTTTGGCACGCTATTTGCAATGACACAGTTAAAACGAATCTTAAAAACTCATATCACAATAATGGAAAAGAAAGGTAATATTGGAGTAACGACGGAGAACATCTTCCCCGTCATCAAGCAGTTTCTGTATTCCGACCACGAGATATTCCTTCGCGAGATGGTCAGCAATGCCGTGGACGCCACGCAGAAGATGAAGACCCTCGCCTCGGCAGGCGACTTCTCCGGCGACCTGGGCGACCTCTCCGTCCGCGTCACCCTCGATGAGCAGGCCGGCACGCTCACCATCTCCGACCGCGGTATCGGCATGACGGCCGAGGAGATCGACAAGTACATCAACCAGATTGCCTTCTCCGGCGTCACCGACTTCCTCGACAAGTACAAGGACAAGGCCGAGGCCATCATCGGCCATTTCGGTCTCGGATTCTACTCCGCCTTCATGGTGAGCAAGAAGGTCGAGATCGTCACCAAGAGCTGGCGCGAGGGCAGCCAGGCCGTGCGCTGGACCTGCGACGGCAGCCCCGAATATACCATCGACGAGGTGGAGAAGGCCGACCGCGGTTCCGACATCATCCTCCACATCGACGACGACAGCAAGGACTATCTCCAAAAATCGACCATCGAGCAGCTGCTCACGAAGTACTGCAAGTTTATGGCCGTGCCCGTGGTCTTCGGCAAGAAGACGGAGTGGAAGGACGGCAAGCAGGTCGATACCGACGAGGACAACGTCATCAACAGCGTCGAGCCCCTCTGGCCGAAGTCGCCGTCGTCGCTCAAGGACGAGGACTACAAGAAGTTCTACCACACCCTCTTCCCCATGAACGACGATCCCCTGTTCTGGATCCACCTCAACGTCGATTACCCCTTCACGCTCACCGGCATCCTCTACTTCCCGCGCATCAAGTCCAACATCGAGCTCCAGCGCAACAAGATCCAGCTCTACTGCAACCAGGTCTTCGTCACCGACCACGTCGAGGGCATCGTCCCCGAGTTCCTGACGCTGCTCCACGGCGTCATCGACTCTCCCGACATCCCGCTCAACGTCAGCCGCAGCTACCTCCAGAGCGACGCCAACGTCAAGAAGATCTCGACCTATATCACCAAGAAGGTCGCCGACCGCCTGAGCAGCATCTTCAAGGAGAACCGCAAGGAGTATGAGGAGAAGTGGGACGACCTCAAGCTCTTCATCAACTACGGCATGCTCTCCGAGCGCGACGCCTTCTACGACCGCGCCAAGGACTTTGCGCTGATGAAGGACACCGAGGGCAAATACTTCACCTTCGACGAGTATCGCACGCTCATCAAGGACAACCAGACCGACAAGGACGGCAACCTCATCTATCTCTACGCCGTCAACAAGGAGGAGCAATACACCTACATCGAGGCCGCCAAGGCCAAGGGCTACAGCGTCCTGCTCTGCGATGGCGAACTCGACGTGCCGACCGTCTCCCTGCTCGAGCAGAAGCTGGAGAAGAGCCACTTCGTGCGTGTCGATTCCGACACCGTCGATCGCCTCATCGCCAAGGACGAGGTCCACGAACTGACACTTTCCCAGGACGAGCGTGACAATTTGTCAGAGGCCTTCCGCTCCCAGATGCCCCGTCTCGACAAGACCGAGTTTGGCGTCGAGGTCCAGGCCCTTGGCGAGACGGCTCAGCCGACCGTGATCACGCAGAACGAGTGGATGCGCCGCATGAAGGACATGAGCCGCTTCCAGCAGGGCATGGGCTTCTATGGCCAGATGCCGGACAGCTACATGCTCGTGCTCAACGCCGACCACCCGCTCATCAAGCAGATCCTCGCCGACGAGACCGCTGCCACGGCCGAGACCATGAAGCCCGTCCTCAGCGAGATCAAGGGCCAGGAGGCCCGCCTCGCCGCCCTGCGCCAGGCCCAGAAGGACAAGAAGCCCGAGGAGATCTCCCAGGCCGACAAGGACGACCTCTCCCAGACGGAGAAGGCCCTGGAGGACCAGCGCGGCAAGAAGCGCCAGATCGTCGCCGACTATGCCAAGGACAACACCCTGATCCATCAGTTGGTCGATCTCGCCCTTCTCCAGACCGGCATGCTCAAGGGCGCCGCGCTCAACGACTTCGTCAAGCGCTCCGTCGAGGTGCTGAAGTAAAGTAGGATTCCTTCCGCCGCCACACCCCGCGGCCCATCAGGCTGGTGGGGGAAAGGTCATGGTCGCCTTTCCCCCCACCAGCCTCTTTTTTTTTCAGCCTCGGCGTTTAGTATTCGTCGCCATACCAGCCGTCCAGATCGTGCTCTCCGTAGTCGTCCTGGTCGTAGTCGTCCTGGTCGTAGCCTCCTTGGTCAAAGTCGTCGTGGTCGTAGTCTTCGTGGATGTATTTGTTGTAGATGACATCGTCGAGGTCGCGGTCGCCGTGGTCCAAGGCTTCGTCCTCACGCCAACTGTCCTCATGATCCCCATGATGCTCGTGCGCGTGGTCGTGATGGTCGTGTGCGGAATGATGGCCCGATCCGCCCAGTCTCTTTTTTAGAAAGTGCGCTATCACGCCCGTGTATATAAAATCGAGTAGTCCCATATTCTTTTTGGCTATTGATACTACCGAGCAAGAACTTTTGTTGTTTTCCCGTTCTCGTCTCGCATGATATAAATCTGCCCTGGTGTCATAGCTTTTACTTTGCGTCCCTCAATAGTGTAAATAGCTTTTGCACCATTTGGCGTTACAAATATTCCTTCTACACCTGTGCCTTGATTCATCTTGGCGGAAGATATGCCTCCCGATGCTTCATAGCTGAGCCAAATCATATCTCGCTTGACATCTATCTGCACCTGAATTGGCCACGGATTAGCCAGCCCACTGTTGTAGATTGTGTAAGCATCCCATTGGTTTTCCCCATCGAAGCGTACAAGACCTATATCAGATACTGCCATCCATAGGGCATCATGCTTGTCTATTGCAATATCCACGATGCTGTTGCCGCCTATGTTGGAGTTATATTGGTTATAGATTTTCCAATTCGTGCCATCGTAGCAAACCAATCCACCACCATAATCTTTACCCATTACAGGCATTCCATTCCTACTATATCTACTATTCATCCATACTCTGTTATGCGAATCAACAGCGATACAGTCAACATAATTATATGGAATAGGGGAATTTATCGTATCATGACACACCCAATTATGCCCATCAAAAGAGCACACTCCAAGGTCCGCGATTCCAACCCATAGCCTGTCGCTCTTATCAAAAGCGAGGGATGTTATCATGTCGCCTGGCATTGGCGAATTTGAAGAGTTGTATTGAGACCATTGTACGCCGTCGTATTTATATAAGCCATTTGATGCTCCAACCCATAAATGGTTTTTGCTATCGAATTCCAGTTGTTTTAACTGCCCTGTTTGAAATGGCGTGTTATCTCGTTTGAAAACAGTTGTATCGGCATTTTCTATAACAGCCAGTATGGTATCGCTATTATTGGGTGCAACCCACAAACGTCCTCGCTTATCGTATGCAGCTGCGTTAATAGCAGGGTAATAGTCCTTTGCATTAGGAAACAGGCGTTTCCATTCCCCTTTCTCTGTGTATTGGGCAAGATAATCATTGGATGCAAAGCACACGTTGCCTTTCTCGTCGACTGTGGAAACCTCGTGCATCAGGTTCTGCGTCAATATATTCTTCTCCAGTTCTGTCTGTTCAAACGTGCCGTCATAGAATCTGAGCAATCCATGAAATCGTGTTGCTACCCATACATCGTTACCATCGGGTGCAATGTCGCATATCCAGTCGTTGCTGTAGTTTGAAGGAAGCGGGTAAGAGGAGAATTGTTTTCCGTCATATTTGACAAGTACGTTCCAATTTCCCATCCATAAATTACGATTCGTGTCGAAGGCTAATCCGTTAACATTGTTACTTGACAGTTGTCCGCCTGAAGTGTTGTACGAAGTGAAAGATGTGCCGTCATACTTGATTAACCCTCTGTTAGTTGCCAACCATTTGTTGTCTTTATCGTCGATTATTATATTGTTAACTTCACTTGCGCCACAGTTTAGAAGCGTGGTATTTCCATTGGAGGAAAGGAAACCAAACGTAAAGCCACCAAACCACAGTGTACCGTTTTTATCAAGAACAAGAGATTGGATAGCAGGATAGGAATGTATGTCTGCTTTGGGGTCGGGAGTGTAAACCGTATAGTAATTATCTTTCAAGATATAGATATCGTGTATTGCTCCAATATACACCTTATCTAATGCATCATCAAAGGCGAAACAGCTTTGAAGTGCAAAAGGAAACTGCCAATTCTGAAATGAGTTTTCATCATAAATGCTCATGCCTGTGTATTGGCCACCTATCCACCACTTGCCATTGTGGTGAGCCAGTCCAACGATATTGTTGTCTGCCAATCCATTTGTTCTATCAAGGAATTGGCATCGACCAGTGTTTTTGTCGTAAATAGCCAGACCGCCATCCGTTCCCAGATAAAGTTTGTCGCCATCTACAACAATGTTTCTGACCCATGCCTTTGAAAGATAATTCTTCCAATCGTTCACCTGTGCGTGACATACAGAAGCAGAAATCTGTATGCCGAGCAACATAAGGAAAATGACCATCTTTCTCATACGGAAATTATTGTCGTCCAACATTGCTTTACGAAGGTCTATTCTGTTCATCGTTTCTCTATATTTTTATTCCAATATGCAAATATAAGACTATTTTTTGAATAAGTGGATAAATTTCGTGAAAAACTTATATCGTTACAAACGCCTCCGACATGTTGCCGTAGGACGTCACCTCTTGCATGATATAGCCTTCTCTGTGCATGGTCTTTTCTGTATGGAAGATAAGGGCCTTCCTTCCCCGGGCCAGACTTCTTCGAATCGTTGCCGACCTACCAAACTCCATTGCCCGACACTTGATGTTTCAGCTTTCCACCTCGACGAGGTGCTTTTGCTGTGGCTCGTTTCCCTCGGCACCGCATCGGGGACACGTCCCCATCGTTGTACGCCGATTAGCTAGATTTCCAGGCACGAGCCGACATTCGTGTTCGCATTCGAGGCATCGTTGTTCGCATTCGCAAACGAGACACCGCCATTCGCGTTCGCATTGTTGTACCCGCGATAGACCACGCGGCCTATGGGAAACTCTACCAGGCTGCAAAGTTACTCATTCTCGGTGTAAAAAATGCCCGGGCGCTACACAATGAGCCAAAACGACATCGCAATGATGCCTCCGAGTACAGTGCAGGCCCAGTCTATCCAGTCCCATTGACAGCCGTGGAGCTTGTCTTTGAGTTCGAGACATGAGGCTGCGATGATGGCAGAATAGATGGCTGGCCATGTCGACAATGCGCACAGACCGACCAATAAACCGCCGATAAGATGCTTGTAGCGGTTGCTTTTCTTTAGAAATGAGAAAATTTTGTTCATCGTTGAAAGTTTTGAATGAAACGTTATACCTTTGCATCTAAAGAAGATGACAGTACTACATGATACAGAAGACTGGAATGGCTTTGTTCAAGAGCTGTTTGAAGCCAAAGAGAAAGTGGAGCTTCAGCATGAATCGTTAATACGCCATCAGTCAGGCATAGCCGCAACTTTAATAGGCATAATCGCTGTTTTTGGCGATATGTCACAAGGGAG
>OGYK01002198.1_pt1 | contig 13110 bp, 10 predicted proteins | sample 1576501 | NCBI WGS metagenome assembly OGYK01 (sample SAMEA3541530, study PRJEB24748) | human gut metagenome | biome: human gut; feature: human-associated habitat; material: faeces | place: China | collected 2012
GACGGAACTGACAATTTCCCGGCAAAATTCTTAATCAATGTAATAGGCGGGGGACCGGCTGGAATGTTTGCTGCGATCGCCGCAGCGGAAACCGGCAGTCAGGTTATTCTGCTTGAAAAGAATGAAAAACTTGGGAAAAAACTTTTCATTACCGGAAAGGGACGATGCAATATTACCAATGCGGGAGATATGGATAATCTCTTTGCAAATGTTATGACCAATGCAAAGTTCTTATATAGCGCCTTTTATTCGTATGACAATCAAAGAGTCATTGATTTTTTTGAGAGAAACGGACTGAGGACAAAAACAGAGCGTGGCAACCGGGTATTTCCTGTTTCGGATCATTCCTCGGATGTGATCGCAACATTGCAGAAAGTGCTGAAAGAGAAAAAAGTAAAAGTAATGCTGCATACACAGGTACAAAGTCTGCTTATGGAATCATCCGGAGAAGATGCACCGGAAAACATTGTCACAGGCGTAAAGCTGACAGATGGAACCACAATGCCGGCAGATGCAGTAATCATTGCGACAGGCGGATTTTCCTATCAGACGACCGGCTCTACAGGGGATGGTTACCGTTTTGCAAAAGAAGCAGGACATACCGTCACGGACATCCGGCCGTCACTGGTACCGTTTCTCGCAAAAGAAGACTATGTCCGGCAGATGCAGGGACTTTCATTAAAAAATGTGGAAGTACGCATTTTAAATGAAAAAAAACTGCTGTATCAGGAGTTTGGCGAGATGCTGTTTACACACTTTGGTGTCAGCGGGCCGCTGCTTTTATCGGCGAGTGCAGCTATCAAACCGTCTCTTACGGCCGGAGAACTTTCTATGTTTATAGATTTAAAGCCGGCACTTACGGAAGAACAGTTAGATCACCGTCTGTTAAGAGAGTTTGATGAGGCGAAGAACAAGCAGTTCAAAAACTCCATTGGTGGGTTTTTCCCGGCTAAAATGATTCCGGTCATGCTGGATCTTAGCGGAATCGATCCGGAGAAAAAGGTCAATGAGATCACCAAAGAGGAACGCAGACATTTTATCGGACTGATCAAGGCATTCCCGGTCACACTGTGTGGACTCCGTGATTTTAACGAAGCGATCATCACGAAGGGCGGCGTGAAAGTAAAAGAAGTCAATCCGTCTACGATGGAATCAAAACTGGTGCCGCATTTATATTTTTGCGGAGAGGTGTTAGACCTGGATGCGATGACAGGTGGATATAATTTACAGATTGCATGGTCCACCGGTTATCTTGCGGGAATCTCAGCGGCGCAGCCGGATGAAAGATAACAGATGATAAAGCGTTATAAATCTATGGATTGTTATGGACAAAAGAATAGGAAATAAAAAACACAGCAAAATGTAAAAGGAGAATAAAACATGAGTATGAATATTGCAATTGACGGACCGGCAGGAGCAGGAAAGAGCACGATCGCAAAGCGGCTGGCGAAAAAACTTGGATTTATCTATGTGGACACGGGAGCAATGTACCGTGCGATGGCATATTATTTTTTACAGCATAATATTGATGCAAAAGATGAAAATGCGATCGCGGCAGCATGCCCGGACGTGGATGTCACGATCACTTATGAAAACGGAGAACAGCAGGTACTTTTAAATGGAGAGAATGTAAATGGTGTGATCCGCAATGAGGAAGTTGGAAATATGGCATCTTCCACAAGCGTCTATCCGGTGGTCCGCAAAAAGCTAGTGGAACTCCAGCGTCAGCTTGCAAAGTCTGCAGATGTCATCATGGATGGAAGAGATATTGGAACGTGTGTTCTTCCGGACGCACAGGTCAAAATCTATCTGACAGCAAGTTCTGCGACACGGGCAAAGAGAAGATACGATGAGCTGACGGAAAAAGGAGTAAGCTGTGATCTTGCAGAGATCGAAAAAGATATTATTGACCGTGATTACCGTGACATGCATCGTGAAACATCACCGCTTCGTCAGGCAGAGGATGCTGTTTTGGTTGACAGTTCGGAAATGAATATTGATGAAGTGGTAGATGCCATTTATCAGGTTTATTCAGAGGCAAGATAAGGAAACATAAAATATGAAGATAACATTGGCAAAAAGTGCAGGTTTCTGCTTTGGCGTAAAGCGCGCGGTCGATACCGTGTATGAGCAGCTTGAAATGAGTGCCGCAGAGAGACAGCCAATCTATACATTTGGTCCGATCATCCACAATGAAGAGGTGGTGCGTGATCTGGAAGAAAAAGGAGTGACTGTTTTAGAGAGCGTAGAAGAACTCGAAGAGAGGGCGGCGCATGGCGGAACGGTCATCATCCGTGCACACGGAGTGGAAAAGGGCATATCTGAAAAAATAAAAGAACTTGGCTATACATTGGTGGACGCAACCTGCCCGTTTGTGTTAAAGATACACCGCCTTGTGGAAAAACACAGTGCCGAAGGGGCGCAGATCGTAATTATCGGGAATGAAAAGCATCCGGAAGTAAAAGGAATCAAAAGCTGGTCGCTGAATCCGCATACGGCTGTGATCGCAACCCCGGAAGAGGCAGAAAAATATCAGGCAGAATCTGGGAAAAAGGTATGTATTGTAGCACAAACGACATTTAATTACAATAAATTTCAAGAATTAGTTGAAATTATAAATAAAAAAGGTTATGATATAATTGTTTTAAATACAATCTGCAATGCCACCGAGGAAAGACAGACTGAGGCAGCAAAGATTGCCCGTGATGTGGACGCCATGATTGTCATAGGGGGCAGAAATAGTTCCAATACGCAGAAGTTGTTTGAAATATGTAAAAACGAATGCAACAATACTTACTATATACAAACTGTAAAAGATTTGGATATCACATGTTTTGAGTCCATCGATAGCGTAGGTATTACCGCAGGGGCTTCTACCCCAAACAAAATTATTGAGGAGGTTCAAAAGAATGTCAGAAATGAGCTTTGAACAAATGCTGGAGGAATCATTTAAAACAATAAGAAATGGAGAGGTAGTTGAAGGTACCGTTATCGATGTAAAACCTGATGAGATCGTATTGAATATCGGCTACAAATCAGACGGAATCATTACTCGTAATGAATATACGAACGAAGCTAACGTTGATTTAACAACACTGGTATCTGTCGGCGACACCATGGAAGCAAAGGTTCTTAAGGTAAATGACGGTGAGGGACAGGTATTACTCACATACAAACGTCTCGCAGCAGAAAAAGGCAGCAAGAGATTAGAAGAGGCATTTGAAAACAAAGAAGTATTAACAGCAAAAGTAGCACAGGTATTAGACGGCGGTCTCTGCGTGATCGTGGATGAAACAAGAGTATTTATCCCGGCAAGCCTTGTATCTGATAGCTATGAGAAAGATTTATCCAAGTACAAAGATCAGGATATCGAGTTCGTGATCAGCGAGTTCAATCCAAAACGCAGAAGAATCATCGGCGACAGAAAACAGCTTTTAGTTGCTAAGAAATTAGAGCAGCAGAAAGAGCTGTTTGCAAAGATCAAAGTTGGTGATGTTATGGAAGGAACTGTTAAAAATGTAACAGACTTCGGTGCATTCATTGACCTTGGCGGAGCTGACGGACTGCTTCACATCTCTGAGATGTCATGGGGCAGAGTAGAGAGTCCGAAAAAAGTATTTAATGTTGGTGATCATGTGCGTGTATTCATCAAAGATATCAACGATACAAAAATTGCACTCAGCATGAAATTCCCGGCAGAGAATCCATGGAATGGTGCTGCAGAGAAATATGCGGTTGGAAACGTTGTAAAAGGAAAAGTGGCAAGAATGACAGATTTCGGTGCATTCGTAGAGCTTGCTCCGGGTGTTGACGCATTACTGCATGTTTCCCAGATTGCAAAAGAGCATATTGAGAAACCATCTGATGTATTAAAAGTAGGTCAGGAGATCGAAGCTAAGATCGTTGATTTCAACGAGGACGAGAAGAAGATCAGTCTTTCCATCAAAGCATTACTTGCTCTGGAGACAAATGAGTCAGAAGATGCTGATGTTGCAGATGTCGATATCGATGCAGTTGCAGCAGAAGAGAACTAAATTCCGTATACAGTAATATGGATAAAAATAGGCTTTCACGGAATGTGCAAAGCCTATTTTTGATATGGCATGAAAGTAAATCTGGTTTTACAGAACTTTTGTGCAAAAGGAAACAGGAGGAAAGTAGATTATGCTGGAAACCGATAATTATGAAAAATTTAAAAAGGACATTTTGCAGCTTGCCGGAATCGATCTGAATTCTTACAAGGAAAAACAGATGCGCCGCCGGATCAATACGCTGATCACGAAGAACAACGTTAAGACGTACAATGACTATGTAGCACTGATTAAGAAAGATAAAGAAAAATTTGATCAGTTCATCAATTTCCTGACAATCAATGTTTCTGAATTCTATCGTAATCCGGATCAGTGGAAGATATTAGAGGGACAGGTATTCCCGGAACTGATCAAAAAGTTTGGCAAGAACCTGAAAATCTGGAGTGCGGCATGTTCAACAGGAGATGAACCGTATTCCCTTGTCATGGCACTTTCAAGACAGGTTCCGCTTGCAAATATTAAGATCATTGCAACGGATATCGACAATCAGGTGCTTGATACGGCGAGAATGGGACTGTACAATGAAAAGAGTATTGCCTCTGTGCCGGATGATCTGAAAAAGAAGTATTTTACAAAAGTTGGTTCTTCCTATCAGATTTCAGATGAGATCAAAAAAAGGGTGGAATTTAAAAAGCATGACCTGTTAAAAGATCCCTATCCGAGTGGCTGCAATCTGATCGTCTGCCGTAATGTGGTTATTTATTTCACGGAAGAAGCAAAAGATGTGATCTATCAGAAGTTCCATAAAGCGCTTCAGCCGGGTGGTGTACTTTTCATTGGAAGTACAGAACAGATCATGAATTACAGAGAACTTGGATTTGACAGACATACATCCTTCTTCTTTGAGAAAAAGTAACAGTACATAATTAAAAACAGCTTATCAGGAAATGATAGGCTGTTTTATTATTTGGAGGTTGAAAATGAAAAAAATATATAAAAGAATATTGTCGCTTGGACTGGCTGTGGGTGTGATATTTAGCTTACAGGAAAGCGTACACATTTGTGCGCAGGAAAATACACAGACCACGGAGAGCATTTTTGCAGATTACGGTGATGAGAACGGTGGAGAAACGGATACTGCGGAGCAGATAACCGGGACGGGTGCAGAAGAAAACACGGAACAGACAACTGAGGAGACAGAAACCGGGAAAAATACGGAGCAGACAACCGAGGAGACGGAAACCGGGAAAAATACGGAGCAGACAACTGAGACAGAGACCGGGGAAATCATGGATGCTGATGATACAGAAGAAGCGGAAGAAAGTGTCTGGATGATGTACGATGGGACAGAAGAGCCAGAGGAACCGGACGAACCGGAACTGGATGAAGGATTTCATCAGGATGGCAGTGTAGCGATCAATGAAATGAATTTTCCGGATGATGAATTTCGCAAAAAAATCAAGAAATATGACACCAATAAAGATGGTCTCTTGGCAGATTCCGAAAACAGGAAGATTACAAAGCTGGAATTTGAGGAAAAAATACAAACGGAGGGAATAGAATATTTACGGTACCTGAAAAAAATTGTTTTGACAGATGGTATCTGCAGTATTATGAACAGCAGTTCGTTGGAAGAGATAGAGATATCGGATGCTTATAAAGTCGATCATTTGAGAGTTGCGTCGTTTTCTGGATGTACCGCATTAAAAAGCCTTTCTATAGATGCGGGTATAGATTTGGATGCAGGAATTGATTTTACAGGATGCCAAAAATTAGAAACACTGACAATAAAAGAATATATGGGAGCTGCATTAGATCTGAGTCCTTGTATTGCACTGAAAAAGCTTGACATTGAAAATCTGTACGGAAAGGATAGAAGTTCAATTGCTAAACTGGATTTGAACAGCCAACAGAAGATTTTGGAACTTTCGTTGAAAGCGGTAAAACTGAGTGAAGATTTTGTACTTCCAAAATCAGTTCAAAAAGTTCATGTTGAGGGGGTATCGTCAAAAAAACTGGATTTAAGTAATTATAAAAATTTAAAAGAGTTTTCGGTAGAAGGCTCCACGGAAAATTTACAATTAAACGGATGTGCGAATCTTGAAAAACTGGATATTGAAGATTATTATTTGAAAACCCTGAATTTGTCAGGATGTTCCGAACTGACTGAGTTTGATACTTTAGATCAGGATAATCTGAAAAATATAGATTTTACCGGCTGTAAAAGTCTGAAAAAGCTTCGTATCAGTTCTGGAGGTTTAAAAAAGCTGAATTTACAGGAGTGTAGTAAACTGAAAGAGTTAGAAGTGAATGCCGGTAAACTGACGGACTTGAAATTACCGGAAAAGATACAAAAAATAACTTTTGAAAATTTACTGCTGACTAGTCTCGATTTAAGTAAATATAACAAACTTGAGGAAGTATATTTTGAGGGAGAGGCACCGAAACTAGAAAAAATAAAATGTGTGAATACATCGTTGAAAATTTTTGACGTGGATCGATTTGAAAAACTTGAGAAACTAAGAGAATTGGATCTGAGCAATAATAAGTATTTAAAAGAGGCTGAATTTGCCGCATATGGCTATGGAACATATGTTGATCCTGTAATTCCTAATATTGAAAGAATCAATCTCAGCAACTGTAAAAGTCTTAAAACGTTTGCATGTCATAAGGCACCAAAATTAAAAACGGTCAACCTGACGGGATGTGTGAATATCACAGAACTGGATGTTGCATATACAGGGGTTGGAAGTGTAGACATTTCTAAATATAAAAAACTGGTTACCTATCGTTGTGCAGGAAATAACCTTACGAAACTTGATGTGACAAAAAATAAAAAGTTGCGTACATTAGACTGCCAGAAAAACAGACTGAAATATTTGGATTTGAGAAAATCTACAAATCTGACCAATATAGAGCTGAACGATAATGAACTTACCAGTTTTGATATTAGTAATATATCAGGGCTGGGATGGTATAAATTTGATAATCAGTATTATACCATTGCAAAGGGAAAAAAGATTGATCTGGCAAAATTGCCGGGATTTGATATGTCAAAGATTGGAAAAGTAACAGGAGGAACCAGAAGTGATGGAGGATATGGTTCTGTTGTTACACTGACGGATAAAAAAACAAACACGGTTTCTTATGAATATGATGTTCAGAATGGCTGGTATCAGACATTTCATATAAAATTTGAAAATCCGGATAATTTAGCCAGCATAAAAAAAGTAAAATGTACACTCAATAAAAATACTTATACATACGATGGCAAAGCGAAGAAGCCGGCTGTGACTGTTACATTGAAAGGGAAAAAATTAAAGCAAGGCATTGATTATACCGTGAAGTATAAAAATAATAAAAAAAGCGGCATTGCAACAGTGATCGTCAGTGGAAAAGGTGCGTATATTGGAACAGTCACAAAAACATTTAAAATATTACCGAAAAAAACATCTTTTACGAAAAGTGTCAGCGTAAACGCCGGGGAGATAGAGCTATCCTGGAAAAAAGCAGATAGTGCCACTGGATATGAGATACGTTATAGTACTGATTCAAAGATGAAGAAAAATGTGCAGAAAAAAGTGATTACCAGAAATAAAAACACCACATTAAAAATAAAGAAACTGAAAAATAATGCGGTGTATTATGTGCAGATACGAACATATAAGCTGGCAGATGGCAAAAAGGTTTACAGTGCATGGAGTAAGGCTGGCCAGATCAGATTATAAAAGGAATGGATGGCAGCTTACAGTTTTTTCTTACAGATAAACTGCAGTACATGCATACAATATTCTTTCTGCATTTCACTGGAAGCAACAAAATCTTCTGACAGTTCAAAATAACTTTTTTTATCTTTAAACATAAGATGGAATGCCGGTTTTTGTATTTCCTGATACTGGGGAACAAAAATGGCATTCTTTTTTTTATAGCAGGTTCCTGCGGTAGCTTTTTTTCTTCGTTCTTTTGGAATCGAGGCAGCAAGGCTTGAGGGAATGGCGAGATCTTCCTCAGGCAGATACCAGTAATTTTTATAATCAGAAAGAAAATATTTGAGTTCCCCTGTATATAAACGGACACAGAGTGTTGTCTGGTCTGTATCGACAACCAGATGGAAATCCTCATAATGACAGGAAACACGTTTAGGAACCGGAAAAATGTTTTGCATGGAAAAGAGAATCTCCCTGCAGGGTTTGCCGTCATAGGAGACAGATTCATTGGCACAGATGGATGTCACATTAAATGCGCCCTCAAACAGCTTTACATAGGACAGTACGGAGAGAAGCTTTGGCATATCGATAACATCCTCATAATTGTGCTGCTTTAAAAGAGAGATAAGTTTTTTATCTGGATTTTTCTGACATGCCTTGTATACATCTATCAGTTCACCACCGTTATATGCGTCCTCGCGTTCTAAACCAATGAATTGCTCTACCGTTTTCTGCTTTAAATTTGGAAGGGCAAAAAGAAAACGAAAGCCTGAGATCATTTTATAGATGTCAACATATTCATAAGCGGAAAATGGTTCTGGTATTTTGTACTTCTGACATTTGTTTGTCAGGTACGGAATATCAAAACCGATTCCGTTAAACGTGATGATCGTATCAAAATTTTGCAGATAATCCAAAAATGCATGCAGTACATCCGATTCATCTGCCGGAGTTTCTGCAAAAAACTGATCGACAATAAGCAGATTTTCTTTCCGCGCAGCGCATCCGATCAGATAGAGTGATGTGCGTGCAGCTGAAAATCCGGTTGTTTCTATATCAAAAAAAAGAGAATTCTCTGTAAATATCAGTTCTGCCAGTGAATTATCTGCTGTAAAAGGCATTTCTTCGTGCCAGTGTTTCATATAAATCCTCCCTGATTTCCTTCATAATAAACTATTTTATCACATATAAAAAGAAAAAGAAAATGCCATTAATTGATGGAATTATCTCAATAATTGTGAAAACTTTGTCAAAAGGTTCTAAAAAAAATACAAGGAATAGATGGAATATGTATCATTTTGTGGTATAATCAATAGGATAAATGTTCTATGAGACATATCATAGAATAGAATACAATTAAGAGAAAGTGGGGCACGAAAAATGGGTTTAAAGACATTTAAAGGTGGCGTCCATCCTTACGAAGGCAAGGAATTAGCAAAGGATGCGCCGATTGTGGAAGTTTTACCCAAGGGCGACCTGGTGTATCCGTTATCACAGCATATCGGAGCACCTGCAAGTCCGATAGTGGCGAAAGGCGACAGAGTATTAAAGGGACAGAAAATCGCAGAAGCGGGCGGTTTTGTATCATCTCCAATTTATGCATCTGCTTCCGGTACTGTAAAAGCTATTGAACCGCGTCGTGTGGCAGTTGGCGATATGGTCAATTCCATCGTGATCGAAAACGACGGAGCGTTCGAAGAGGTTTCTTATACGCCATGTGAAGATGTGACAGCTTTATCAAAAGAAGAGATCATTGGTAAAGTAAAAGAGGCCGGTGTTGTCGGCATGGGAGGTGCGGGTTTCCCGACTCATGTGAAGTTATCACCAAAAGAACCGGAAAAAATTGAGTATATCATTGCAAACTGTGCAGAGTGTGAACCATATCTGACCGCAGATTATCGGAGAATGTTAGAAAATCCGGAAGAGCTGATCGGAGGTATGAAGATCATTCTTCAGATTTTTGACAAGGCAAAGGGTGTATTCGGTATTGAGAATAACAAACCGGACTGTATTGAAAAACTGCAGGAACTTGTAAAGGATGAACCGCGTATTGAAGTATGTCCATTAGAAACAAAGTATCCGCAGGGTGGTGAGCGTCAGTTGATTTATGCTGTGACAGGACGTTCCATCAATTCCAAAATGCTTCCGGCAGATGCAGGATGCATCGTTGACAACGTTGAGACGATCATTGCCATCTACAATGCAGTTAAACTTGGCAAGCCGGTAACAAACCGTATTTCTACGATCACAGGTGATGCGGTAGAGTATCCAGGTAACTTTTTATATAATATTGGTACGAGTTATCAGGAACTTGTCGATGCGGCAGGTGGATTTAAAGTACAGCCTGAGAAGATTATTTCCGGTGGTCCGATGATGGGATTTGCCATGTTTGGATTAGACGTTCCGACCACAAAGACATCATCCTCCCTGTTATGTATGTCACAGGATGAGGTTGCTGCTGCAGAAAAGTTACAGACAGCATGTATCAACTGTGGACGCTGTGTAGAAGCATGTCCGGAGCAGTTGATTCCATCGAGACTTGCGAAGTTCTCAGATAAGGGACTTTCCGAAGAATTTGAAAAATGGCATGGCTTAGAGTGTGTTGAGTGCGGAAGCTGCAGTTTTGCATGCCCGGCTAAGAGACAGCTTGCACAGTCTATCAAGACCATGAAAAAACAGGTTCTTGCAGCAAAACGCAAAAAATAATGGAAATATGAAAAATAAATTTTTAAAACTGAAGAAAGAGGTGGATTCCTGTGAGTGATTTATATCATGTTTCATCATCACCACATGTGCGTTCTAAAGATACGACGGAAAGAATCATGCTTTATGTAATTATTGCATTGCTTCCGACAACCTTATTTGGTATTTATAACTTTGGATACAGAGCACTGATTTTAATTTTAGTAACAATCGCATCCTGTGTTGCATCAGAGTGGATCTTCAATAAGATCGTACATAAAAAACAGACGATCAATGATTTAAGTGCTGTTGTAACCGGTCTGCTTTTAGCATTAAACCTTCCGGCTACACTTCCATGGTGGGAAGCAGTACTCGGCGGTGTATTTGCAATCGTGGTTGTAAAATGTATGTTCGGCGGATTAGGACAGAACTTCATGAACCCTGCTCTGGGTGCAAGATGTTTTCTTCTGATTGCATTTGCAGCTAACATGACGAACTTTACGATCGATTCCTATACCGGAGCAACGCCGCTTGCAGCAATGAGAAATGGTGATCCGGTCAATACGATGGATATGCTGATCGGACGTACAGCCGGAACAATCGGTGAGACTTCCGCGATCGCGATTCTGATTGGTGCAATTTTCCTGATTTTAATGGGTGTTATCGATCTTAGAATCCCGGCAAGCTATATTATCACATTTATTGTTTTCATGCTTCTTTTCAGCGGACATGGTGCTGACTGGACTTATATTACAGCACAGCTCTGCGGTGGTGGTCTCATGCTTGGTGCATTCTTTATGGCTACTGATTATGTTACTTCACCGATCACACCAATGGGACAGATCATCTTTGGTATCTGCTGTGGTATCTTTACCGGACTGTTCCGCTGCTTTGGTGCAAACGCTGAGGGCGTTTCCTTCGCAATCATCTTAAGTAACATTTTAGTTCCGATGATTGAGAAATATACAGTTCCGAGAGCATTTGGTATGGTAAAAGAAGCCAAAAAGCAGGAAGGAGGCAAATAAGATGAATAAGAAGATCGTTCATGACGCATTAATTTTATTTGCTTTTACAATCGTACTTGGACTTTTACTTGGAGTTGTGTACGGTGTCACAAAACCTTCAATTGACAAGGTAAATGAAGAAAAAACACAGAATGCCTACAAACAGGTATTTACAGATGCAGATCATTTTACAGATTATGCAGATTTTGATGCAGACGCAGCACAGGCTCTGTTAGATGAAAACGGATATTCCGATGAGATCGAGACAGTAGTTGCAGCACAGGATGCATCCGAAAATACACTTGGTTATGTATTTACGGTAACCGCAAAGGACGGAAGCCAGGGATCTATCACATTCTCCGTAGGTATCCAGAATGATGGAACTGTAAATGGTTATTCCATCACATCTATTTCTGAGACACCTGGTCTTGGTATGAAGGCGCAGGAAGAAGATTTCTACGGTCAGTTTGAAAACAAAAAAGTAGATTCCTTTACCGTTGTTAAGTCAGCTCCGTCAGCCGACAACGAGATCGAAGCAATTTCAGGTTCTACCATTACATCAAAAGCTATGGCTAACGGTGTAAATGCCTGCCTGACATACTTCCAGAATGTTTTAGCGGGAGGTACAAATTAATGAACAAAAATGTAGAACGTTTATATAACGGTATTATCAAGGAGAATCCTACCTTCGTTCTGATGCTTGGTATGTGTCCGACATTGGCGGTTACTTCCTCAGCAATCAATGGACTTGGTATGGGACTTTCCACAACAGTGGTACTTATTTTATCCAATATGCTGATTTCAGCATTCCGTAAAGTGATCCCGGATGGTGTCCGTATGCCGGCATTCATCGTAATCGTTGCATCACTTGTTACCATGGTTCAGTTTATCATGCAGGCATATACACCAAGCCTTTCCGAGTCTTTAGGTGTATATATTCCTCTTATCGTAGTAAACTGTATCATCCTTGGACGTGCAGAAAGTTATGCTTCTAAGAACCCGGTAATCCCGTCTATGTTTGATGGTATTGGTATGGGACTTGGATTTACCTTAAGTATCACCTGTATCGGTGCAGTACGTGAGCTGATCGGCGCAGGTTCTCTGTTCGGACATCAGATCCTTCCTCTGGCAGATGCTGCAGCAGGTAAGGCAGGTTATGAACCGATTACAATCTTTATCCTGGCACCCGGAGCATTCTTTGTTCTGGCAGCGCTTTCTGCATTACAGAACAAATTCAAAATCGGTGCAGCCAAACGTGGCATTGATCCAAGTAATCCTGATTGCGGCGGAAGCTGTGCAGCCTGTGGCAATACCATGTGTAAGGGAAAAAGGGGGTAATGGATTATGAAAGAACTTTTGATCATACTTGTAAGCTCAGCGATTGTAAATAACGTAGTCCTCAGCCAGTTCCTTGGCCTCTGTCCTTTCCTTGGTGTTTCCAAGAGTGTTGAGACAGCAGCCGGCATGGGCGGTGCGATCATCTTCGTTATTACACTGTCATCTTTTGTGACAGGTATTATTTACAATGCTATCCTGGTTCCTACGAACCTGACTTATCTGCAGACAATCGTATTCATCCTGCTGATCGCGGCGCTGGTACAGTTTGTAGAGATGTTCCTTAAGAAGACAATGCCTTCCCTGTATCAGGCACTTGGTGTGTATCTTCCGCTGATCACAACAAACTGT
>OGYK01002201.1_pt1 | contig 13097 bp, 9 predicted proteins | sample 1576501 | NCBI WGS metagenome assembly OGYK01 (sample SAMEA3541530, study PRJEB24748) | human gut metagenome | biome: human gut; feature: human-associated habitat; material: faeces | place: China | collected 2012
GCGGATGTGATGGCTTTCGAGAAGGATCTGCTCACGGGTACTCGATCACGCTCTCCGCAAATTCCGCCAATACCTCCTTTGCGACGGTTGTGACGGCTACGAGCGATGGCAATGTTGAGTTGCAGTCGGACTCTGACATCACGATTCAAAATCATTACCAGAGAGGCGGCACGGCCATTACGGTCAACGCAGCAGGTCATGTGAGCATGATGGCCAAGAACACTATTTCCGTTCTCGGTTCAGATTCCCAGGCTGCGCTTAAGCTCAATCAAACCACGGCGGGCACCTTCGACAGCCCGAACGGCGCCATTACCCTCACTGCCAATAATATTGATCTGCACGGCTACGTCGAGTCCTCCGTCCTCGACCAGAAGGACACGAACGGCATCTTCCTCAATGCAACCGAATCGCTTTCCATTGCAGGCAATCATTCCTATGGCGCCATTTACGCCACGAAAAACAGTACCCTCGGTTTCAAGGCCGGCACACTCAAGATTGAAAATTTGAACACGGAATCGAGGAGCAGTGCTGTCCGTCTGGAGGAAAACTCCAGGCTGCAGACCACACTCGGTGCAGGTCTGTCGACCATCAAGGGTGTCAACGGCATCTACACCTACAACGGCAACCCCCAGTTGACGATTCTGGGCAATGCCGAAGGAACGTCTTCCCTGAAAGTGCAGGGCACGTGGAACGGCATCGTGGGCATTGGCGGAGCCATCACTACGAATGACGTGCCATACCACGTATTTGATGATTCTGTAGGGTAAGAACAAAATCCATCGGATAAAATCGTCATGCCCTTCCTTGTCTTCTGAGGGTAAAATTACTTCCATCACATAATTGAACATTTCGAAGGAACAATGTACCAGGAGATTGAAAAAGACAGCATTGACAATTCTCAATGGAAACAGCAGGACATAGAACGGGAATTGCAGGAAATAGAAAATGAAACGCAGGTTCTCATTGGTGGCGTTGCTGAAACGGTTTTTCTTGAAGAAGATAAACCAGGGCTTTGCCAGGTATCGCTGCAGGGCATTGAGAAAGAAGAAAGGAAGACTCAACAGCCTGAACGTAAAGGTAAGGCTGGCCGATACGATGAAATAGGAGATAATGAGTATTTTCAGCAGCCAGTACAGCACCACCAGTCCCAAATAAATACCTAGTCCCCAGGTAATGATGTTCCATACTATTGACCAGAAACTCCATGAGGAAGAACCGGAAGACGATTTGGCAGGCGGAGAGTTTGCCTTTTGGGGCAAAGGAGAGAATTTCAGGTATTTGGAGTAGGCATATCCCCTTTGTGAACCGAACTCAATCTGTACCCAGTTGTTGCTTGATTTCTGAATGACATTGACCTCCTGTCCGCGACTGAGCTGTCCGACGCGCGCATAGCTGATGCCGGGTCCGGAACGCACGTTCAATACGGTGGTTGCGGTTCCCCTGCAGGGAAGAGACTCTTGTGCCGTGGCATAAGAAATCATCCAAAGCAGCATGATAAATATGTATATGAATCGTTTCATCACATCTTATGGTCAAATGTAAGAAAAAATTTCTATATTGCATTTTATACATCGTACATATTTAGAAAGATGAAAAAGAATGATAAAATAAAAAATCTTTTATGAAACCACATCGAATTATTCTTATACGTCATGGAGAATGCCATGCCAATACCGACGAAAGCAAGTTTGCCACGGAACCGGACTATACCATCGAACTGACAGAAAAAGGAGTAGCTCAGGCCCGTGAAGCCGGACAAAAGTTGAAGGAACTGGTGGGCGAGGAGTCCATGTATTTTTATGTCTCTCCCTTTTGGCGTACTCGTTCCACCTTTGAGAACATAGCCCTCAGCTTCCCGAGAAACCAGTTTGAATACAGCGAGGAGCCTCGTCTGCGTGAACAGGAATGGGGATACCTTCGTACATATGCCGAGTTGCAACAGTTGAAGAAAGAGCGCAGGGACTATGGCATTTTCTACTTCCGCTTTCCGGGAGGAGAAGCCGGCACGGATGTGTACGACCGTATCAATGACCTCTTAGGTTCGCTTCATCGTGACTTCTTGCGTGAAGATTATCCACAAAATTGTGTGCTGATAACCCATTCACTGGCCATACGCTTGTTCGTCATGCGCTGGTTTCATCTCACCGTGGAAGAGTTTGAACAGATGCGTTCGCCTAAAAACGGTCAGCTGGTCATCTTGCAATTAAATGATGACACCGGGGACTATGAGCTTGTAACCCCATTGGAAAAGGATGGAACGGCTGTTCGAAGAAGCAGGCCCATCAGGTTGCTCTGATAATCTTTTCAAAGAAGAGAAAGGAATTTAAAGGAACTGCATGAAAAATATGTTTTAGATACATGTCTGCGATTTTTCTTTTATTTTCAGTTGCCTGCTATTGAAAGATGTCCTACCTTGCGATATTACTATCAAAAACATATAACAACAATGATAACAGAATCAAAATCAATCGGTATTTTCATAGATGGGGGCTATTTTTCAAAGATAAATGAGGCCTTGTCCGATCAATTGTCTTTAAATATTAAAATCAAATCCTTGTTTGATTTTATTCGTGCGGAGATTGCGCGTCGGAGTGGGTTGGAAATAACCAATTGTTACATTACAGAAAGCCATTATTTCCGGGGGCGTTATCGGGTGAATGATGCCAATAGCAAACATCTGTTGTTTTCCGAGCGAAAGTTTGAAGACAGTCTGATTGAAAATGATGTAATTTTCCATTACAAGCACCTGCGGGAAGTACAGAGAGATGGAGATATTACGGTCGTAGAAAAGGGGATAGATGTGTGGTTTGCTTTGGAGGCCTATGAGCTTTCCGTGTTCCGCGAATTTGATTATGTAGTGCTGATTACGGGAGATGCCGACCACGAAATGCTGGTCAAGAAGTTGAAATCGCTGAAGATTCACGTGGTGTTACTTACGTGGAATCTGTCGGAACAGTCTTCCAGTGCGCGACTTTTACGTGAGGAAGCGTGCACGCATATCGAGATGAATGAAATGATTGCGCAAGATAAAGAATTGCTTGGCAAGTTGTGCAGAAATGTGTAATGTTTTTCGAAGACAGAATGTGATTTTGCCAAAGCCTACTTCTCAGAGAATAAGTAATATTCGATAACCCTTTTAGTATTGGAATAGCCTGCACTCAGGCTATTCCGAACAGTTCAATCTCAAAAATCAGGGTAGAGCCGCCGGGGATGCCGGGCTGTGAGAACTTGCCGTATCCCATTTCCGACGGAATGTACACCTCCCATTTGTCGCCCACACACATTTGCTGCATGGCGATAATCCATCCCTCAATCAGGTCGCTCAGGCGGAAGGCTACGGGCGCACCGCTGCGGCTGCTGTCAAACTTCTTGCCGTTAATAGTCCATCCCGTGTAGTGCGCGGTGACGATGCTCCGCGGTGTGGGATGCTTGCCGTCGTTCTTGCCCGATGCCAGCACCTTGTAGTAAATACCCTTCGGGAGCGGCATCACTCCCTCTTCCTTTGCCTTTTCGGCCAGCCAGTCCTTGTTGGCCTGCATGTATTCTTTCTTTCCCATTATGAATGATTTTGGCGTAAAGGTACGTATTTTCCGGGATACTTAAAACAGTCCGCTTATCCATGTCCATAGCGCCGTAGTCAGGTAGACTGCCAGTTTGGCCACCCAGTAGATAATTACGCACAGCACCAGGATGCCCACGGCTGTCAGCAGGGCTTTGCGGTTTACCTCTTGAATCACCTCTTTGTCACCTTCCACGAAACCCACAATCAACCGGTAGTTTTTCGCGTACGAACGGCTGAAAATATCCAGCAGGTCGCCAATCCAGAGCGGAATGATACCCAGCATCATGTCCACCAGCATGTTGTAGAGGATGGCCAGGGTGAGGGGAATGGACTTGATTTTGAACAGCGACACCGTGAGAAAGGGCAGTGTCATGGCCGAAGAGAAAATGTCGCCCGCCGTTGGAAAAAGCAATCCAATGAGAGGGTCGAGGTAGTATCGGTCCATTACATTCTTGATGGTTCTTATCAGCCGGTAAAGTGGGTCGTTTTCCCACTGCATGCGTTTTATGTCTTGTTTCGTACTTTTCATGTAGCAGCTAGTTTGGCGCAAAGATACAAAAAGGTGAATGCAGTGTCAAACCCGAAGCCCGCTTTTGAGAAAAGACGATGCTGAACCGCATCCCGTCTTATGAAAAGATAACGATATTTGGTGGAGATTTCCGGATAATCCCTATCTTTGCTAAAAACGCCTTTGCTTTAATGACATTATATTTGATACGATGAATACATTCCGTTCTATAGATGAACTTGTGAAAATGTTTGAGCGTGAAAAAGTGTTGCTCAAGGAAATGTTTTACAAACGTAAACAGCTCTCATTCCGTTATGATTATGCCCTTGAATTAACTGAATACAAGGAAGAGCGTATTCGTTTTCTTATTGAATACGGTGTGCTGCGAGAAAGCGGTGATTTCCTGGAAATGGAAGACTTGTACTTGAAGTTTTTCGAAGAGGTTCTGCAAATAAACGAGGAAATCAATGTGTCGTTCGTGCAAGATTATCTGAATCATTTGAATGATAACATCGATTATTTCCTGAAGGAGAACAATGAACAGCGGAAGTATGCGTATCAGCGAGAGGTGAGACGTTGTTTGAAAAACATTGCACTGGCTACCGTACGTAATGTGATGGACTTGAAACGTAATTTGGATGTAACTTATAAAACGGAACCAAATTATCAGGTGAAACTGGCCAAATTGAAAAAACTGGATGAAAAACGGCGTAACATAGCTTTGCTTATAACTCGGAGTGAAGAAGTGATAGACTCACAGCAGCCTACCTTTTTCCGTGTGGCTATGGATGTACAGATGCGGGCTGTGGTGAGTGATGTAAAGCTTCAGCTGAACGATTCGTATCATAATCTGATTGAAATAGAAAAACAGATTATTCATTACTTGAACTTGATAGCCTACCAGAATCGTATTTTTGAAAAGGTAAGGCGATTGAAGTACCTGCGCGATCAGTTCCTGCTTGAAGAGAATACAGATATTCGCCGGGTCATTGGCGAAAAGAATCCGGTGTGGATGGAACCGCAGCCCAACTATCGCATCAAGTTGTCTCTGTCAAATCTGCATACTTCTGAAGTGGCATTGGAGTTGATTCGTAAGGTGATGTCGCGGCGGAAGCAGGACTCACGTGGTCCGCGGAATGTAGCCGGAGCTATTCCGGAAAGTTATCTGTCACAGGCAGGTGAGGTAATGGACAGGGTCAACTTGCAGGAAGTATTCAATGCCTTTGCTGCCTCTGGTACACATTTGTTCCGGTTCGTAATGAACTATTCCTATGGCAAGTCGGTGGCGGAAGAAGACAAGCTGCTTTTTTTCTGCCAGCTGGCTTCACAGTATGCGGATGAGCTGGATTTTACCGACCGTTATGAGTCAACCTCTGAGGTGGAGTACCCTTTGATTTATTTACGACAAAACCCTTAATCATACTTGATAAAACGATGAAATACACGGAAGAAATATTCAATATTCTGAGCAGGGGAGGATTTATTTCCGCCAATAGTGTCTCGTCAACCGTCAAGCGGTACTATGATGCGCTTGAAGAAGATTTTACGGAGTATTACGATTATTATAAAGGCATCGGCTTCTATTTGGAAGCGGGTAACGGATATTACCTTTTTACACGTCAGGAAACCCGGGTCGATTTGGAACGAAAGCTGGAAGCTGTAGGCAAATGGATTGATTACCTGAGCTTCCTGAAAACGTATCATTCGGCTTTTGGTCCCGGATTCCTGTTCCGACGGGCAGATATTGAGGTGCAGATAGGATGTAACATGGAACTGAAGGAAAAGGCTTCCCGCTTGTTTTCCGACAAGAAGAAATTCGGAGAGGTTGTAGAGAAACTGGTGGCAGAGCTGGAAAAGGCTGGGATGATTGAACTGGAGAACGAGCACGATGAAACCTATAAAGTACTAACCGCATTCCACTATATGGAAGAAATGGTGGACTGCATCACGATATTGGAGGATACAAGCGATGAGATACCTGAATAAAGTCATATTCCTGAATAGTGCGCATATTCCTTATGCCGAAATCCGGATGGACGGCAATGTGCATTTCATTGGTACGCAGGGAGTGGGAAAGAGTACCCTTCTGCGAGCTATCTTGTTTTTCTATAATGCCGACAAACTGCATCTGGGCATTCCGAAAGAAAAGCAGAATTTCGACGCTTTTTATTTGCCCTATGCCAACTCGTATATCGTGTACGAGGTGGTACGTGAGAATAGCGCATATTCCGTAGTGGTGTCCAAATCTATGGGACGGGCTGCTTTCCGCCTGATAGATGCTCCTTATCGGAAAGCATGGTTTGTGAACGACCGTCACGAGGTATCTGCCGATTGGAGTGAGGTGCGTACACGTATTCTTGAGTCGGATGCCCGTTGTACGATTACTCCGCTTGTTACGAGCTATGAAATGTTTCGTGACATCATCTTTGGAAACAACCGCAAGCCCGATATGGTGTCTTATCGTAAGTTTGCCATTGTAGAAAGTAGTAAGTATCAGAACATTCCTCGTACTATTCAGCATGTATTCTTGAATTCCCGTTTGGATGCCGATTTTGTGAAAGATACCATCATCCAGTCCATGAATGAGGAAGATGTGTCTATCGACCTGACTTATTACCGGAGCCAGATAGAAGCTTTTGAGCAGGAATATGATGATGTCATGCGATGGCTGCGTCCCAACAAGAATGGGGAGATTGTGGTGCGCAAGCAGGCGGAACAAGTCATTCAGCGCTACCGGAGCTTACTTTATTCTCAAAAGCAGCTGGAAGAAGGTAGAGCTGAATTGAATTATGCAGAGAAAGCAGCTCATGACATGTTGCCGGTGCTCGAGGAACAGATTCAGGAAGCAGAAGAGAAGCGGGCACGGTTGGTGCGACTTGTAGGAGAAGAAAGAGGCAAGTATTCTGCCGAACGTGACAAGCTGGTGCGCCGGGAAGGGGCGATAGCCGACGATTTGAAGCGTATCCGCGAAAAGCGCTTGTATTATGAGAAAGAAGGCATAGAAGAGGTGATGCGGCGTGTGGCAGGTGAAGCAGCCTTGCTGCATGAGCAGGATAGTTTGAAACAGACGTATGCAGAATTGACCGCTACTTATAGGGATGTGTTGCAGAAATATGATTTGCTGGTCGGAAAGGTAGAGGCGGCTTTTACCGCATTTGAGAATGAACGGCGAAAGGCTGTGCTGGCCCGTGAAAATGAATTGAACGTCTGGAGAAATGAATTGTATGCCCGCTATCGGGAACAAGAGGTACACGTGCGGAATATGTATGAGGAGAGACAAAAAACGTGGAATGAAAACCGGATACGGCTCACCGAAGAAATTTCCGCACTTCGTCAGCAGAAGATTCGCATTCAGCTGACTTGCCATTTTGAGAAAGAAACCGGGGACTATCAGGAACAGTTGGATGCATTGAAAGATGAAGAAAGGCAGACAAGCTGGCAGGTAGCCGGCCTGAAACTCACGTGCGACCAGTTGCGACAGAAATGTAGCGATGAGATGAAAGAGAGTGAGTGGCAGTTCAAGCAAGAAGCTGAGGAACTGGTGCGCCGTCGTACGGCATTGGACGAAGAAATTCAAACCCTTACCAGTCTTCTTGGCCGTTGGAAAGGTTCCTTCTGTGAATGGCTGGACGCGCACAAGCCGGGGTGGCAGGAAACAATCGGGAAAGTGGCAGATGAAGAGTTGATTCTGTATGCACAGGATTTGCATCCGGTATTGGCTGGGGACAGTGACAATACGCTGTTCGGCGTACGAGTTGAACTTTCGGGAGTGGCGAAAGAATTGCGTACGCCAGCCCGTTTAAAGGAAGAACTGGCCGAAAAGGAAGCTGCCCGTGAGTCGTATGTCCGCGAGTTGGCTCAGTTGAACGGACGTCGGGAGGAAACACTCGGGCAGATAAAGAAGAAATATAACCGGCAGATTCGGGAGGTAGCCGACAAACAGTACCTTTTGGAGGCCCAGTTGCAGCAGATTCCTGCCAGACGGAAATACTTGCAGGCTGAACTTACCTCCTGGCAGCGGAAAGAGGCCGAATGGAAACGGGAGCAAACAGAGCAGGTAGAATTGCAGTTAGCTCAGAAGTCGCAGGAACAGGTGCGTTGGGAAGATGAAGACAAGCGTTTACGGGCGGAAAAGGAGAAACGTCTGAAGCAATTGGCCGAAGAACTGCGGAAAACGGAAAAGGCTGAAGAGGAGGTTGTTCGGCAGGAAACTGGCGTTATCCATGAAGAGATTACTCGTCAGCGAATTGAAATGGAAACGAAAAAGGCAGAGCTGCGGCGCTCACAGGCCAAGGAACTTGAAGGAAGCGGGGCGGATATGTCTGTCATTACCAGTTACGAGAAACGTATGGCCGACATCCGTCAGGAGCTGGAATACATTGTCCGTAAACGTTCTTTGGTATCCGATTTTGAGAAAGACAAACGCGAGTATTTCGACTGGGAGCCGCAACTGCGCAACGAGAAAAAAACAAACGATACGCAGCTGGAAGATTTGGAAAATAAGTACAAGCTTCGTATGGAGCGTCTGCTAAGCCAGCAGAGTGAGGAGGATAAGATACTGGAAGCCAGGAGAAAAGAGCATACAGACATTCATAAAGATTTGGCCAGCCTGAAAGCTTTCCGTGCAGACGAAGACCTCTGTCCGTCCGAGTCGTATACCTCGGAAATGCGTCCTACCCGGAAGTCTTGTGGAACCATTATCGGAGACTTGAAGTCGCTTATTATTTCCATTCATAGAGAGCTGGACCAGTTCAAGCGGGCGGTCAATGCATTCCATGGCAATTTTACGGCTAAGAACACCTTCCATTTCCCCGAAACGTTGGTAAGCGACTCTGATTTCTATGATTTTGCGGCAAATCTTTGTGAGTTTGTGGAAGATAACAAAATTGTGGAATATCAGACACGTATCAGTGAGCGCTACACCAACATTATCCAGCGAATCTCGAAGGAGACGGGCGATTTGACCCAGCATGAAAGTGAGATACAGAAAACCATTCGTGCCATAAACGAAGACTTTGTAAGGCGGAACTTTGCCGGAGTCATCCGTGGCATCGAGCTGCGGACTCAGGCCAGCGATGACAAGCTGATGCAGCTTCTGGTAGAAATCAAGCAGTTCAATGAAGAACATCAGTTTAACATGGGAGCCCTTGATCTTTTCTCGCAGGACTCGCGTATGGAAGTGAACGAAAAGGCGGTGAAGTATCTTTATTCATTCAGCCGGCAGCTGAGAGACAATCCGTCTCGCAAAAGCCTGGTATTGTCTGACACGTTCAATCTGCAGTTCCGTGTGAAAGAGAATGATAACGATACCGGATGGACCGAAAAGATAGCCAATGTGGGGTCGGACGGAACGGATATTCTGGTGAAAGCCATGGTTAACATCATGCTGATTAACGTGTTCAAGGAGAAAGCTTCGCGCAAGTTCGGAGATTTCCGGATTCATTGCATGATGGACGAAATCGGCAAGCTTCATCCCAACAATGTCAAGGGTATTCTGGCTTTTGCCAACTGCCGGAATATCGTACTGGTCAACAGTTCTCCTACCACCTACAATGTGGAGGATTATCGTTATACTTATCTTTTGAGTAAGGATGCTCAGAGCTTTACGCAGGTGGTACCTTTACTCACACGCAAGCAATAGTTTATGGAACAGAAAAAATTTACTCCGTCAATATGCCGTAAGGTACTTCGTCTTATACAGGGAGAGACACTTCCTTCCAGCCTTTTCCCACGCTGGTTTGCCGATGAACTGAAAGAAGAAGGGTTGCTTTCTGTCATCACTCATGGAAGCCGTAACTCTTATCGGTTGCTGGATGTAGAGGCAAGCATCCGTTATGTGAAGAACAAGTATACGGGTGGGGCCGAACTGTCCCGGTGGATAGAGCTGACCGATGGACACAACCCTGATCTGGACCGGAGTGTACTGGTAAATGAAACCGGCGATTCCAAGCTTGTTCGTGTGCGGACCTTCCGCGGCTTTCTGGTAAATTGTTGCGAGCCATTGGAGGTGACGATGGGAGAGAAATCTTTCACCCTCTCTCCGCTGGAAGGTATGGCTTTTTTTGTGCAGGAACCGGAGAAATTCCGCATACCCTCCGATGTGCTTGTGGTGGGTGTGGAGAACGGCGACAACTTTCGTCTGCTTCACCGTCAGCGACATTTGTTCAAGGCCCGGAAAGTACTCCTTGTGTCACGTTATCCTCAGTCGGATGACTTGCGCAACTGGCTCCTTTCGGTTCCCAATGATTACCTGCATTTCGGCGATTTCGACCTGGCCGGCATTCATATCTATCTCACCGAATTCTATAAATACCTGGGCAACCGGGCTTCTTTCTTTGTGCCGGACGATATTGAAATAAAGCTGAAGAATGGAAATGCCACCTTGTACGACCGCCAGTATGCACGCTTCTGCCATCTGGTGCCGGAGGATGTACGCCTCATTCCGCTGGTAGAGATGATTCACCGTTATCATCGGGTTTACGAGCAGGAAGGATATATCTCTTCAATTGTTTTTAGGTAAAATTACGCTTTATTACCGCCGCATTGTTTCGATTGTGATGGAATGCGTCTATTTTTGTCCCTTATTGTGTACCTATGAACAAAAAACTGCTTAAATACTGGAAAAACTGCCTGCTGGATGCTGAGTGGAGTAACAGCATGTTCTATAAAGAGCCGCGCGTGACGCTGGCGTTTGAAGACCGTATGCCGGAGTCGATACCGGAAGAAGACATCGAACTGCTTTTCCCCGACGGAAGGGAAGACGGGAAGAAGTGTAAGGTGCGCATTGCCCCCTGTGTGCTGCTTCCTGAATATGAGAATGGCAAACCTATTGGTAAGACGTTTCCTGAATATCCTTTCTTCATTACGGCGATATTAGGACCCGACGGTTCCTTACAGTTGCCTGAAAACCCGATGGACCGTGTGCCGATGTTCGTCCGCAAGTTTCTTTCGCCCAATGCCAAGGACGACCGTACCCTTGCTTCCCTCGACGAGGTGGACAGCCTGCTGAGTGCGTTCAAGACCGATGTGTCTACAAAGGAGGAATACTGGGAGGCATGCGAAGCCCTCTTCCGGAAGGCCACCGGGATGACGTTTGCCGAAATGAACTACCCCGACCAGCCGGAGATGGTCATTACGAAGGCGCCCGTCACGGGGATGGCACAGAACATCCTGAGGTTGTACGACAAGTTGCTGGAGTGCAAGGAAGACCTCCCGCTGCTGGAGTGCCTGACGCGCTGCGAGTGCGAACCGTTGCTTCCGTTGCCTGCCCGTCGGGAGATTTATGCCAACAAGCGGCACCTGGCCCAGATGAGCAGTGATTTCCCCTTATCCGTTTCTCAGCGTGAAACGCTCGCCATGTACACCCATCCCCGTGGCAGCCGGATTTTTGCGGTCAACGGTCCTCCGGGAACGGGAAAGACCACTTTCCTGCAGACGGTCATTGCCAACCGGCTGGTGCATTCCGTGCTGACGGACGGAGAACCTGAGCTTATTGTGGCCAGTTCGGTCAACAACCAGGCCATTACCAACATCCTCAAGGATTTTGAGATGGAAACCGTTGAGACAGATACGGCCGAGGTAGGCCTGGCGGCACGCTGGTTGCCGGAACTGGATACGTTAGGCCTGTACCTGTCCGGAAAGGAAGAGCTGACTGAACGCTATGCCATGATGCTGAACACCCGAGGAAAGGGTTTTCCCGAAACGTACGACAATCCGGAGCGGGTGGACGAGTACCGCACGTACTACCTGGAGCTGTTCAACCGTTACTTCCACACCTCGTGCAAGGATGAAACAGAGTGTCAGCACTACCTTCGTGGACAGATGACCCTGCTGAGGGACTGGATTGAAACGGGCTTGGAGTCTGCTGCACAGAAAGAATCCGGGGGCGTAAATGGAGGAAAGAATCTGCTTGTCCGGATGATGCAACACTTCCGCAAGACTTCTTCTGCCTACGAAGAAACCATGGCCCGCTGGGAGGAGAACGACGATTTCAGGGCACGCTACACCCGGCTGACGGAAGGAGAGGAGTACAGGAACCTGCCCTGCATGGAAGACATGGCCGTGCGCTTGGACATCAGTTACCGCTACCAGATGTTCTGGTATGCCATCCACTACCGTGAGGCCGAGTTCATCCGTCGTCTGAGCCGTTGCTCCGGAAACCTAAACCGTTCGGACCGTGCCGTCTACCTCGAGCGTCTGAGACGGCTGGCCTGCGTGATGCCGGTGTTTATCTCCACCTTCCATTCCCTTCCGCGCTACATGACCTGCAGTAGCGAGGGCAATCCCTCCGTGCCCCTCTACAATACCATCGACCTGCTCATCGTCGACGAATCCGGACAGGTGTCGCCTGAGTTGGCCGTACCCTCGTTCAGTCTGGCCCGGCAAGCCATCCTCGTGGGCGACATCGAACAGATAGAGCCCATCTGGCCCGTGACCGGACAATATTCTTTCATCAATCTCCGCCGCTCCGGGGTGGTCACTTCGTCAAAAGCTCCGTTGTATGCTTTCCTGACCGAACACGGTTTCCTGTCCTCTTCCGGAAGCCTGATGAAAATGGCCCGCAAGAGTGGCAGCTATCAGGTGGACGGCGAACGCGGGGCCTTTCTGCGCGAGCACCGCCGTTGCCTGGACTCCATCATCGCCTATTGCAACGATTATGTGTACCACGGGCGACTACTCCCCTTGAAAGGCGACCGTTCGAAATACGAGGCTCTTCCCTCCAAAGGCTATGTCCATGTGAACGGATACAGCCAGAAGGGAAAGACCGGAAGCCGGTTTAATGAAGCCGAAGCTGCTGCCATCGTGAAATGGCTGTCGCGCGAGAAAAGAAAGCTGGAAGAAGCCTACGGAAAGCCTATTCCTCAGGTAGCCGCCATCGTTACCCCTTTCAAGGCGCAGGAACGCCTTTTGCTCAAGCTGCTGTCCGGACTGCCCGATGCTGCAGACTTCGTTACGATGACCGTCGGCACCGTCCACTCGCTACAAGGAGCCCAGTACCCGCTGGTGATATTCTCGCCCGTCAATTCA
>OGYK01002222.1_pt1 | contig 12984 bp, 10 predicted proteins | sample 1576501 | NCBI WGS metagenome assembly OGYK01 (sample SAMEA3541530, study PRJEB24748) | human gut metagenome | biome: human gut; feature: human-associated habitat; material: faeces | place: China | collected 2012
GGTAATCAATCTACTATCTGTAGTTGTTTTGAATAATATTATAAGGAGTTAACATGACAAAATATATTTTCGTCACTGGTGGTGTGGTATCTTCAATTGGTAAAGGGATTGTAGCTGCAAGTCTTGGACGTTTGCTTAAGAATCGTGGTCTTAAGGTTACGATTCAAAAATTCGATCCTTACATCAATATTGACCCAGGGACAATGAGTCCTTACCAACACGGTGAAGTTTATGTCACTGATGATGGTGCTGAAACTGACCTTGACCTTGGTCACTACGAACGTTTTATTGATATCAATCTTAATAAATACTCTAACGTGACTACTGGTAAGATTTACAGCGAAGTTTTGCGTAAGGAACGTAAAGGGGAGTATCTTGGTGCGACTGTTCAGGTGATTCCGCATATCACAGATGCTTTGAAAGACAAGATTAAGCGTGCAGCGACAACGACTGATTCAGATGTCATTATCACTGAAGTTGGTGGTACGGTTGGGGATATTGAAAGTCTTCCATTCCTTGAAGCACTTCGTCAAATGAAGGCTGATGTTGGTTCTGACAACGTTATGTATATCCACACAACGCTTCTTCCTTATTTGAAGGCTGCTGGTGAAATGAAGACAAAACCAACGCAACACTCTGTTAAGGAATTGCGTGGTTTGGGTATCCAACCAAATATGTTGGTTATTCGTACAGAACAACCTGCTGGTCAAGGAATCAAGAATAAATTGGCTCAGTTCTGTGATGTTGCACCTGAGGCTGTTATCGAATCACTCGACGTGGAACATATCTATCAAGTGCCACTTAATATGCAGGCTCAAGGTATGGATCAAATCGTTTGTGATCATTTGAAACTGGATGCTCCAGCTGCAGATATGACAGAATGGTCTGCTATGGTTGATAAGGTGCTTAATCTTAAGAAAACAACTAAGATTGCCCTTGTTGGTAAGTACGTGGAGCTTCATGATGCTTACTTGTCAGTGGTTGAGGCACTTAAACACTCTGGTTTGGCAAATGATACTGCTATTGATATTGACTGGGTCAATGCTAATGATTTGACCGCTGAAAATGTTGCCTCTCGTTTGGCTGATGCTGATGGAATCATCGTGCCTGGTGGTTTTGGTCAACGTGGTACTGAAGGTAAGATTCAAGCTATTCGTTATGCACGTGAAAATGATGTGCCAATGTTGGGTGTCTGTCTTGGTATGCAATTGACATGTATTGAGTTTGCTCGTCATGTCCTTCACTTGGATGGCGCTAATTCAGCTGAGCTTGATCCAAACACAAAATATCCAATTATCGATATTATGCGTGATCAAATTGACATTGAAGACATGGGTGGTACTCTTCGTCTCGGTCTTTACCCATGTAAGTTGAAACCAGGTTCTAAGGCTGCTGCAGCTTATGGCAACCAAGAAGTTGTTCAACGTCGTCACCGTCACCGTTATGAATTTAATACTAAGTTCCGTGAACAGTTTGAGGCTGAGGGCTTCGTATTCTCAGGTGTGTCACCAGATAATCGTTTGATGGAAGTTGTAGAACTCCCAGACAAGAAATTCTTTGTGGCAGCACAATACCACCCAGAATACCATAGCCGTCCAAACCATGCTGAAGAACTTTACACTGCCTTTGTGACAGCAGCGGTTGAAAATGCTAAATAATAAACTAGGACAGAGTGGGGCAACCTACTCTGTTTTTTATTGGCTCCTTTTATGCTAAAATAAAGGGAATAATAAGAAAGAACGAGGAAAACAAATGGCTAAATTCGGCTTTTTGTCAGTATTAGAAGAAGAATTGGATAAGCACCTGGACTATGATTTTGCGATGGACTGGGATAAAAAGAATCACGCTGTAGAAGTAACCTTTATCCTAGAAGCACAAAACAGTAGCAATGTGGAGACTATTGATGATAAGGGTGAAGTATCTGATGAAGATGTTATTTTTGAAGACTACGTACTCTTTTACAATCCAGCAAAATCACGTTTTGATGAAGAGGACTACCTAGTGACAATCTCATATGAACCTAAGAAAGGTCTATCTCGTGAGTTTTTGGCCTATTTTGCGGAGACTTTGAATGAGGTGGCGACAGAAGGATTGAGTGACTTGATGGATTTTCTATCTGATGATGGACCTGAGGAATTCGGTTTGGTTTGGGACAAAGATGCTTTCGAAAAAGGAAAAGCTCAACTTGAAGAGAAGGAATTTTTTGCTTATCCGAGGTATTAAAGGGAGCGAAAAAGGATGGATGCTTATTTAAAAAATCAGTTTGATTTTACAGGTGTTAAGGCTGCCTTACTCGTAGAGCAAAGTATTTTGGTCATTCTCAGAGATAATAAACCAGATATTCCTTGGCCAAATACATGGGAGTTGCCAGGTGGTGGAAGAGAAGGTCAAGAAACGCCTCTTGAATGTCTTCAACGTGAGGTCTGGGAGGAGCTGGGCTTGACTCTGAAAGAGGAATCGATTATTTGGTCGAAAATCTATCCTAGTATGTTGGATAAAGATAGGTCAGCTGTCTTTGTGGTTGGCCGAATTAGCCAAGAGCAGTATCGTGAGATTCGTTTTGGTGACGAGGGGCAGGAATTTAAACTAATGCCTGTAGAGGATTTTATAAAAGCAGAAGGTGTCATTCCCCAGTTGCAGGAACGAGTACGTGATTATGTGGAGAAGAAATGATGATAACACTTGAGAGAGTCAGAGCAGAAGATTTAGAAACGATTATTGCCATTCAAAGAGCCAGTTTTAAGGCAGTCTATGACAAATACCAAGATGAATATGATCCCTATCTAGAGGATCGAACGAATCAAGTGGAAACTGGTAGAGCGTCCCAATAGCTATTACTACTTTGTGAAAGACAACGAAGAGAAGATCGGATTTTTACGAGTTCAGACCAATGAAGAATTAACGGAAGCTTGGTTGGGAACGGCAGCGATTTTGCCCCAGTATCAAGGGAAAGGTTATGGTTCTGAGGGTCTGAGATTGCTAGAAATGGAATTTCCAACTGTCACACAATGGGATTTGTGTACGGTGTTACAGGATGCAGGCATGGTCACATTCTACGAGAAAAACGGCTATCGTCAAACCCATATCGAACCTGAAAAAGAAGGTATGGATATGGTCTACATGAAAAAAATGATAGAGAAATAGAAAGGAAGGTTCAGTTCTTCGACTGAATCTCTTATATAGGTTGATAAAATATATGGACAAATGGCAAGAACTAACGATTGAGGTTAATCGTGAGGTCGAAGAGGCGGCTTCTAATATTTTAATTGAATCTGGTAGTCAAGGTGTGGCTATTGATGATAGTGCAGATTATTTGGAAAATGCAGACCGTTTTGGTGAGCTTTATCCTGAGGTTGAACAGGTTGAGACGGTTAAAATTACGGCTTATTATCCGGAGTCAGCAGATATCGAAGCTATTACTAAGCAGGTTAATGAGCGTTTGGCTGAGTTGACGGATTTTGGTCTTGAAACTGGAGATATTCACTTGGCTACTCAAGAATTGGTTGAAGAAGACTGGGCTGAGAATTGGAAGAAGTACTATGAACCAGCTCGCATTACCCACGATTTGACTATCGTACCGTCATGGACGGATTATGAGGCATCAGTAGGTGAGAAGATTATCAAGCTAGATCCTGGTATGGCCTTTGGAACCGGAACACACCCAACGACTAAGATGAGTCTTTTTGCACTCGAACAGGTGCTTCGTGGTGGCGAGACGGTGATTGATGTGGGAACTGGTTCGGGTGTCCTCTCGATTGCTAGTTCTCTTCTTGGAGCTAAGGAAATCTATGCCTATGACCTTGATGATGTGGCGGTTCGAGTGGCACAGGAAAACATTGATATGAATCCTGGCATGGAAAATATCCACGTTGCTGCAGGTGATCTTTTGAAGGGTGTAACTCAAGAAGCTGATGTTATCGTGGCTAATATTTTGGCGGATATTCTCATCCATCTGACGGAAGATGCCTACCGTTTGGTTAAGGATGAAGGTTATTTGATTATGTCAGGGATTATCTCTGAAAAATGGGATATGGTGCGTGCATCGGCTGAGAAAGCAGGTTTCTTCCTAGAAACTCACATGGTTCAGGGAGAGTGGAATGCTTGTGTCTTCAAGAAGACAGATGATATTTCAGGTGTGATCGGAGGCTAAATGCAACAGTATTTTATAAAGGGGCAAGTTGAAAATCCAGTAATCATCAAAGATAAGGATACTGTGAAGCATATGTTTAACGTTATGCGTTTAACAGAGGATGATCAGGTTGTCTTGGTTTTTGAAGACGGTATCAAGCGTCTTGCGCGTGTGACTGACCGTGAGAATCATATCTTTGAAGTGATTGAAGACTTAAATGATAATGTTGAGATGCCTGTATCTGTAACCATTGCCTCTGGCTTTCCCAAGGGAGATAAGCTGGATCTGGTGACACAAAAGGCAACAGAGCTTGGAGCTCAGGCTATCTGGGCCTTCCCTGCCGACTGGTCTGTGGTCAAGTGGGATGGTAAGAAGCTTGCCAAGAAGGAAGATAAACTTGCCAAGATTGCTCTAGGAGCTGCAGAACAATCCAAGCGTAATCGTGTTCCAGAAGTTAGATTGTTCGAGAAGAAGGGAGAATTTCTATCAGAATTAGATAATTTTGATAAGATTTTTATCGCCTATGAGGAAACAGCCAAAGCGGGCGAGTTGGCTACTCTAGCTTGTGAGTTGGCTCAGGTAGAGAGTGGTCAGAAAATTCTCTTTATCTTTGGACCAGAAGGTGGTATTTCTCCGTCTGAGATTGATGTTTTTGAGGAAGCTGGTGGCCTTAAAATTGGTCTTGGACCGCGTATTATGCGGACAGAAACGGCTCCTCTCTACGCTTTGAGTAGTGTGAGTTATGCCCTAGAATTGAATAAATAAGAGAAAGTTGGCCTTGTTCCAACTTTTTTGTATTTGACACTTTTAAGCTAAGATTGCATCTTGTTATTGGTTTTGTATGACAAATCGAGCAATTCTAAAAAAGTTGATAATCTTATTTAGGTTTAATATAATTGTATTATCTTTATAAAAGGGGAAGATTTTTAATGAAAACGAATCGTTATGTGACTCAATCCGCTGTGGTTTTGGGCCTCTTTGCTCTCTTGACTGTGCCACAAGTCGTAGGGCAAGCCGATGAAGCAACGGCACCAGTACCAACTGCTTCTACCGAAACTGAGGCAGATAGTGGTGCATCAGTAGTATCAGGACAAGGAACTTCTGGGACAGCTGTTCAAGGAGGAACAGAGACTGTCTCTGCTACACCAACAACAGTAGCGACAAATGCGTCTACAGAGCCATCAGCTAATACCTCAACGAACCAAGCAAGTCAAGAAGCCAGTGCTGTTTTGACGAATGCCAATCAGGTGACACCAGCAGTGCCAGTACAGGTCGAAACTGTTACAGAGCCTGCTCATGAGGGGCAGACCGTTGATATGCAGATTTTGTCAACAACAGACCTTCATACCAACTTGGTTAACTATGATTATTATCAAGATAAGCCGTCTCAAACAGTTGGTTTGTCTAAAACTGCTGTCCTTATCAAAAAAGCCCGTGAAACCAATCCCAATACGGTTTTAGTGGACAGTGGGGATACGATTCAGGGAACTCCTTTTGGAACTTATAAGGCCTTGATTGATCCTGTTGCCCAAGGTGAGACTCACCCTATGTACAAGGCTTTCGAGATGCTTGGGTATGACGCCGAAACGCTTGGAAACCACGAGTTTAACTATGGTCTAGAATTTTTGGATCGTATGGTTAAGGCTGCTAAGATTAACATTATCAATGCTAATGTGCGTAATGCTCAGACCGGTGATTACTATTACAACCCTTATAAGATTGTTAACAAGACCTTTACTGATACGGACGGCAAACAGGTAACACTAAAAATCGGTATTACTGGTGTTCTTCCAACACAGATTTTGGTTTGGGATAAGGCCAACCTTGAGGGGAAGGTAACCGTTGATGATCCAATGGAGGCTGTTAAGGCTATCGTTCCTAAGATGAAGGCTGCAGGAGCTGACTATATCCTTGTTGCTGCTCACTCTGGTATTGGTGACAATGAATATACCAAGAATGAGGAAAATGAGGGTTACCAAATTGCTGGTATCGAAGGCGTTGATGCTGTTGCGACAGGGCATTCTCACGCTGATTTCCCAAATGGAGATGGCACAAGTTTTTATGCGAAATACCCTGGTGTAGATGATGTCAATGGTCTCATCAATGGGAAACCTGTGGTTATGGCTGGTAAATTTGGGGATCATCTAGGTATCATGGATGTCAAATTGACTTACACGGATGGTAAATGGAAAGTCGTCAATAGTAAGGCTAAGCTTGAAAAGATTGATACTAAGTCAGATGTTGCGGACAAGGACTTAATTGACATGGCAGCTCATGACCATAATGGAACAATCAACTATGTTCGTAAGGAAGTTGGTGAGACTACAGCACCAATTACTAGCTACTTTGCTCAGGTTCAGGATAATCCATCTATTCAAATAGTTAATAATGCACAACTATGGTATGCTAAAAAACAAGTAGCGGGAACAGCAGATGAAAATCTTCCACTCCTCTCAGCAGCTGCACCTTTCAAGGCAGGGACTCGTGGGGATGCGACCTACTATACCGATATCCCAGCTGGTCCCTTGGCCATTAAGAACGTCGCGGACCTCTACCTCTACGACAATGTTACTGCCCTACTCAAAGTGACTGGGGCACAAATTAAAGAATGGTTGGAAATGTCTGCAGGACAGTTCAATCAAATTGATCCTAACAGCAAAGAACCACAACAACTCATTAACAGTAGCTATCGCTCATACAATTACGATGTGATTGATGGGTTGACTTATAAATTCGATTTGACACAACCTAACAAATACGATCGTGAAGGTAAGTTGGTTAATCCAGACGCTAGTCGTGTTCGTGACTTGGCTTATCAAGGGAAACCTATTGATTTGAATCAGACTTTCCTTGTCGTGACTAACAACTATCGTGCGACTGGTAACTTCCCTGGTGTTAAAGATGCTGCAGAGAAACGCCTCCTCAATCTTGAAAATCGTCAGGCTATCATTGACTATATTGTCAGCGAGAAAACGATTAATCCGAGTGCCGATGGAAATTGGAGTTTCGTTCCTAATATCACGAATGCAGATATCCGTTTTGCTTCATCTGACAATGCGCGTGCCCACCTTGCAGGTCAGGATGCCATTAGTTATGTAGGACCATCAACACAAGCAGGATTTGCAGAGTATCGTTTGGTTGTTAAGGAAAAGGCAAATCAAGTTGAGGATACGACTAAGAAAGAATCTGAGAAGTCACCAAAAGGTTCTGAGACAGCAGACCAAACTAAGCGTGAGATACCAAAAGCTACTGTAGTCGCTAGCATGGCTAAATCTGCTCCAGCTATCCAGTTGTCAAATGCTCAAGTCGTTATCTTGCCTCAAGCTCAAGTACAAGAGGCTGAAGGTTCAAGCTCAGCTAAGACCTTGCCAAACACTGGTTCAGACGAATCTATGTCAGCAACTTTAGCTGGTCTGGTTCTTATGACCTTGGCTGGGTTCTTTGGAATTAAAAAACACGAAAAAAATTAAGCAAAGGAAAAAGCCCCTATCAGGGCTTTTTTGCTCTAGTTTTAGCGTTGGTTAAAGTTCTTTTGTGCTTCTAGGATAATAGGTGCCAGACGTTCGATATCGGACTGTGTGCCGCGTAGCTCGAAGTCTCCCAACATTGGGAAGCCAAAACGTTGACTGTACTGTTTGGCGGTTAGGCAGTACTGGTTATTGAAGTTACGGTTCCCAGAACCGATGATACCAAAGCAACGTTCGTGATTGCCATGGGCTGCGATAAAGTCACCCAGTGGATTGGTTAGGATCTCAACATCTCCATTGTCAACGCCATTTCCTCCTTCAAGGTAGGTTGGCAAGAGTGCGACAAAGGGTTCATCTACTTGGAAGGTTTCATGATTAAGCTCTTTAATATTGATTTGGCGACATTCAATCCCGTGGTTGAGGGACAGATAGTCAGACATACGTTTGACAAAGCTTTGGGTATTACCGCTTAGACTAATATAAACGAGGGTAAGTTGAGACATAAGCGTCCTCTTTCTATCTATATCTTGTGTTTGTTCAATCATTCTAACACAAGATATTGTGCTTTTCAAGTTAGCTCCTTGCGCTTAAGAATTGCCTATCTAGCTCTTTTTCTTTACTTGTAAAAGTGATAAAATAAAGGTTATTAAAAGAAGCGAAGGAAGAAATCATGGCTAAAGATAAAAATGTAACAGGAGAAGAAATTTTAGACATTTGCTCGGCCTACATGTCAGCAGATGATTTGAAATTAGTTGAAAAAGCCTGGCATTATGCGACAGATGCTCATAGTGGGCAATCTCGTCAGTCAGGAGAACCTTATATTATTCACCCTATTCAAGTGGCAGGTATCCTGGCAGATCTCCATCTTGATGCAGTGACAGTAGCCTGTGGTTTCTTACACGATGTCGTTGAAGACACCGAAAAAACGCTTGATGATTTGGAAGCGGATTTTGGTACGGATGTACGAAATATCGTGGACGGTGTTACTAAGCTTGGTAAAGTTGAGTACAAGTCCCACGAGGAGCAGTTGGCTGAAAATCACCGTAAGATGCTTATGGCCATGTCTAAGGATATCCGTGTCATCTTGGTTAAATTGGCCGACCGTTTGCACAATATGCGTACCCTTAAGCATCTTCGTAAGGATAAGCAAGAGCGCATTTCTCGCGAAACTATGGAAATCTATGCTCCTTTGGCCCACCGTTTAGGTATTAGCCGTATCAAATGGGAACTGGAAGATATGGCCTTCCGTTACCTTAATGAGGTGGAATTCTACAAGATTTCTCACATGATGAAGGAAAAACGTCGTGAGCGTGAGGAACTTGTGGACGAGATTGTCGATAAAATTAAGACCTATACAGCTGAACAAGGACTTGTTGGTGATGTGTATGGTCGTCCAAAGCATATCTACTCTATTTACCGTAAGATGCGCGACAAGAAAAAGCGCTTTGATCAAATCTATGATTTGATTGCCATCCGTTGTGTTATGGAGACGCACAGTGATGTTTACGCCATGTTGGGATACATCCATGAACTCTGGCGTCCGATGCCTGGCCGTTTTAAAGACTATATTGCCAATCCTAAATCCAATGGTTACCAGTCTATCCATACAACGGTTTATGGACCAAAAGGGCCTATTGAAATCCAAATCCGTACCAAGGAAATGCACCAAGTTGCCGAATACGGGGTTGCAGCTCACTGGGCTTATAAGAAAGGTATCAAGGGCAAGGTAGATTCGAAAGAGTCTGCTTTGGGAATGAACTGGATTAAAGATCTTGTTGAACTTCAAGACGCCTCAAATGGTGATGCTATGGGGTTTGTTGACTCTGTTAAAGAGGATATCTTCTCGGAGCGTATTTATGTCTTTACGCCAAATGGTGCTGTTCAGGAACTGCCTAAAGATTCAGGACCTATTGACTTTGCCTATGCCATCCATACCCAAGTTGGTGAGAAGGCCACAGGTGCTAAGGTTAATGGTCGTATGGTGCCCTTGACTGCCAAACTTAAGACAGGGGATGTGGTTGAGATTGTCACCAATGCCAATTCCTTTGGTCCTAGCCGTGACTGGATTAAGATGGTTAAGACCACCAAGGCCAGAAATAAAATTCGTCAATTCTTTAAAAATCAGGACAAGGAAGCCTCTATCACCAAGGGTCGTGAGCTTTTGATTGCCTACTTCCAAGAGCATGGCTATATTGCCAATAAGTACCTAGACAAGAAACATATTGAGGAAATTCTCCCTCGTATGAGTGTGCGTAGTGAAGAAGCTCTCTATGCCGCTGTTGGTTTTGGTGAAATTAGTGCTGCTGCTGTTTTCAATCGTTTGACAGAAAAAGAACGCCGTGAGGAAGAGCGTGCGAAGGCAAAAGCTGAAGCTGAAGAGCTAATGAACGGTGGCGAAGTTAAGACTGAGAAGAAAGAAGTTCTCAAGGTTAAGAGTGAAAATGGCGTCATCATTCAAGGTGCTTCAGGTCTCCTCATGCGTATCGCTAAGTGCTGTAACCCAGTACCTGGAGATGAGATTGAAGGTTATATCACCAAGGGCCGTGGAATTGCTATTCACCGTTCCGATTGTAATAATATCAAGAGTCAAGAAGGTTATGAGCAACGTCTAATCGAAGTGGAGTGGGATGAACGTAATGCCAATAAATCTTATTTGGCAGAGATTGACATCTATGGCCTTAACCGTTCTGGTCTGTTGAATGATGTTCTTCAAATCTTGTCAAATACGACCAAGAGCATTGCTACGGTCAATGCACAACCGACTAAGGACATGAAGTTTGCCAATATTCACGTTAGCTTTGAAATTGCAAACCTTATTGAATTGACTGGTCTTGTGGATAAGATTAAAATTATTCCTGACGTTTACAGTGTTAAACGTACGAATGGGTAAGGAGTTACTGCGATGAAGATTGTAATTCAGCGTGTGCAAAGTGCCTCTGTGGTTATTGAGGATTGTACGGTTGGCGCTATTAAGCAGGGGCTCTTACTATTGGTCGGAGTTGGTCCCGAGGACACCAAAGAGGACCTAGAGTATGCAGTTCGTAAGATTGTCAATATGCGCATTTTTTCAGATGAAGATGGCAAGATGAATCTTTCTGTTAAGGATATTGGTGGCCAGATTTTGTCGATTTCTCAGTTTACGCTTTTTGCAGATACGAAAAAAGGGAATCGACCAGCATTTACGGGTGCTGCAAAGCCCGACATGGCTAGCCAGTTCTATGACGATTTCAACCAATCCTTGTCAACTCATGTTCCTGTAGAAAGAGGACGCTTTGGCGCAGATATGCAGGTTAGTCTGGTCAATGACGGACCTGTGACCATTATTTTAGATACCAAAAATCAATAAACAAACCATTTTTCGCCTTGTGTGAGAGGTGGTTTTTTTATTCTCTCACATGAACTATTTAGGTGATGGATTTTCATTATTTGGGATTTATTTTTGTCATTTTAAGTAGACTGAATCAAGTGAATATTTAATGAAATTAGAAAATGTTGTTCTCAAATTTCTGAAAAAACCTGACCATTCATGATGAAAAAATTACCGTTTACGAGGATTGCCGGAAATTCCCTTGTCTTACAAAAAAGATTAAGTTAACATTAGTTTCATAAGAAACACCAAGCGATTTTTATGAAACTAAAAAATAACTCGAGTTTACAGCATGCAAATACAAATAGTGATAATTTGAAACGCCGAGGTGATTTAAACTTTTTTAGAGGGATAGAGAGATATGTCAAAGAAAGTAGCGTCAACTAAATTATTATCAGGTTTGTTTGTAGCTGGCGGTGTCCTAGGGATGAATCAGGTTGCCAAGGCAGATAACGTGGTCAGTTCAGAAGCAACAAAACCAGTTATTACAACTGAAGCAGATAACTTGGTGGTGGTACCAACTGAGGCCGTTGCTCCAGTAGCGACAACAGAAATAGGTCCATCAACTGCTACTGTTGCGACAGATACTGCAACAACAGCGACAGCTTCTACAATCTTTTCACAAGCTGTGCCAGCAGAAAGTGCTAGCTCAGAAACGCTTGTAGCCAGTGAAGCACTAGCTCCTGAGTCAGCTGCTGTGGAAACCATCACATCATCATCTGATAATGCTACTGAAGCAGGACGCCATTCAACTGCTCAAGTAACACCAGTTACAGAAGTGACAGAGCAAAACTTGAATGGTGATGCCTACTTGACAGATCCAGAAACAACAAAAGCAGCTTATAGCAAGACAGATGGTGATATTAATTATTCCGTTGTTGTGTCTAATCCAACAGCAGAAACTAAGACGATGACTGTCAACTTGACACTTCAACATGCTTCAGAAATTATCGGTCAAGATAACGTTGACCTTACGCTAGCGGCAGGAGCTTCAGCCAAGGTTTCAAACTTGACAGTAGCGTCAGAGTGGTTGACAAACAATACAGGTTACTTGGTGACAATCAGTGTCAACGATAAATCTGGTAGTACTTTGTCAAGCAAGCGTGCTGGTTTGTCTGTTGAAGATGATTGGACAGTTTTCCCACGTTACGGTATCGTAGCAGGTTCGCCAACTGATCAAAACAGTATTCTTGTTAAAAATCTTGAAGCCTACCGTAAAGAGCTTGAGCTCATGAAGTCTATGAATATCAACTCATATTTCTTCTATGACGCTTATAATGAAGCTACAGATCCTTTCCCAGAGGGTGTCGATAGCTTTGTTCAAAAATGGAATACTTGGAGTCACACTCAGGTTGACACTAAGGCTGTTAAAGAATTGGTTGACCAAGTTCATAAGTCAGGTGCTGTTGCCATGCTTTATAACATGATTTCAGCAGATTCAAATCCAAAGAATCCAGCCCTTCCACTTGCTGCTTTGGCTTATAACTTCTACGATAGCTTTGGTAAGAAGGGTGAACCGATGACTTACACTATCGGTGATAACCCAACTCAAGTTTACTATGATCCGGCGAATCCAGATTGGCAAAAATACATCGCAGGTGTCATGAAATCAGCTATGGATCGTATGGGATTCGATGGTTGGCAAGGTGATACAATTGGTGACAACCGTGTGACTGATTATGAGCACCGTAACAGCACAGACGAGGCTGACTCACACATGATGTCTGATTCATATGCGTCATTTATTAATGCCATGAAAGACCTCATCGGTGAAAAGTACTACATCACAATCAATGATGTTAATGGTGGTAATGATGATAAACTAGCCAAGGCACGTCAAGATGTTGTTTATAATGAGCTTTGGACAAATGGTGGTTCAGTTATTCCAGGACGTATGCAGGTTGCCTATGGTGATTTGAAAGCACGTATCGATATGGTACGCAATAAAACTGGTAAATCACTTATCGTTGGTGCCTACATGGAAGAACCAGGTATTGACTATACTGTTCCTGGCGGAAAAG
>OGYK01002226.1_pt1 | contig 12966 bp, 9 predicted proteins | sample 1576501 | NCBI WGS metagenome assembly OGYK01 (sample SAMEA3541530, study PRJEB24748) | human gut metagenome | biome: human gut; feature: human-associated habitat; material: faeces | place: China | collected 2012
AGGTGCGGAACAACTACGAGATCGTCTGGAACCGCATTGGCGGGGAGCAGGGCGTGGGAGCCTATAACGGTGATATCGGCATTGTGGAATCTATCAACATGCGCGACCGCTCCATGGTGGTGCGGATGGATGACCGCCGCCTGCTCTACCCGGCGGAAAACCTGAACGAGCTGGAAATCGCCTACGCCATCACGGTGCACAAGAGCCAGGGCAGCGAGTTCCCGGCGGTGGTGCTGCCGGTGGCGCAGGTGCCGCCAAGGCTCTGCTACCGCAACCTCTTCTACACCGGCGTGACCCGCGCCCGCAAATTGTGCATCGTGGCCGGGCGGCGGGATGTGGTGAACCGGATGATGTCCAATGTCCGGCAGAACCTGCGGTACAGCGGCCTGTGCGAATTGCTGAAAGAGAATCTGCCGCCGGAACAGATGGCGGCAGAATAACCTCTCAGGCGCTTTGCGCCAGCTCTCCTAATAGGGGAGCCAGGCTGCTGACTTGCCTCTCCTACTAGGAGAGGTTTGGTCTATACTTTTTTACTGGCTTATGCTACAATATAAATTGATTTGATTTCCCGCCCGAACGGGCATTTACGATAGAAAAACAGGGGAGCAGAGAAAGGAACGTTTCATTATGGCACAGAATGACATCGGCATCGATCTGGGCACAACGACCATTATCATTGCACAGGCAGGGCAGGGGGTCGTGCTCAACCAGCCCAGCGTGGTGGCAATGGATACCCGCAAGAACTCCGTGCTGGAGGTGGGCGACAAGGCCCTGGCCATGGTAGGCCGTACCCCCAACTATATTTCCGCCATTTTCCCGCTGAAGGACGGTGTCATCAGCGACCACACCATGACCCGGGAGCTGATCTGCCGGTTTGTGAATCAGGTGTACAGCTCCCACATGGTCAAGCCCCGGGTGGCTGTCTGCGTGCCCGCTGCCATCACCGGCATTGAGAGCGATGCCGTGGTGGAGGCCGTGATGGCCGCCGGTGCCCGTCAGGTCTACCTGATCGATGAGCCCATTGCCGCTGCACTGGGTTCCGGCATCGACATCACCCAGCCCGATGGCCGGATGATCATTGATATCGGCGGCGGCACCACCGATATCGCTGTCCTGTCTCTGGGCGGCAAGGTCAAGGCCACCAGTGTCCGTGTGGCGGGCAACCACTATGATGACGAGATCCTGAAGCATGTCCGCAACAAGTTCAGCATTGCCATCGGCCAGCGTACCGCAGAGCAGCTGAAAAAGAACGTCGCCTGCTGCCCCCAGAAGGCTGATTTTGACGAGACGATGGAGGTCAAGGGCCGCAGCCTGCTGACCGGCCTGCCCATCAAGGTGAATGTTTCCACCAGCGACCTCTACGAGCCTGTGATGATGCTGAGTGAGCAGATCGGCACTGCTGCCCATCAGGTGCTGGAAAAGACCCCGCCCGAGCTGGCAGGCGATATCTTCCGCAATGGTGTGGTGCTGACCGGTGGCGGCGCACAGCTGCACGGCCTGCCCGAATACCTGAGCCAGGAACTCAAGGTGGATGTGACCGTCTCGCCCGATCCCGTGAACTGCGTGGCGTTGGGCACCGCCATGAGCCTGGGCCTGAACGATAAGCTGGAGACCGGTTTCCTGGATGCGACCCCCCGCATGGGCCGCCGTTAACCGGGGCCCTGGCCCGGCTTGTTAAGAAATTGGAAAAGTTGCAACAAAATTTTGTTCATACTTGTTGAATCGGGTCGGGAAATATTGTATAATATTTTCAAATCGCTTTTTGCGCGCCGGGGTCTGCTCCGGAGTGCGGAGTAAATTATTATTAGGAGGAAGACCATGAATCTGGGTTCTGATGTGGTTATCACCATTACCGGTATCGTGCTGGTGTTTGCCATCCTCGTCCTGCTGATGCTCATCATCATGCTGGAAGGCAAGATCTTCGACGGTATGGCCGCCAAGAAGAAGGCAGCCAAGGAGCCTGCAGCTCCCAAGGCTGCCGCAACAAAGCCCGCTGCCCCCGTACAGCAGGCTGCTCCTGCCCCTGTGGTGGAGGAAGGCATTCCCGGCGATGTGGTTGCCGCAATTATGGCTGCCATCCACGCCATGGGCAATGGAAAGTACACCCTGAAGGCCGTGCGCCGTGCTGCAAATGGCTGGAGCAAGGCTGGTGTCAACGACACCACCGCACCTTTTTAACACAGGAGGAAAAACATGACACAGTTTATCGATACTCTGGTCGGTATTTTCCAGAGTTCCGGCTTTGCACGGTTCGGTGAGCCGGGCGGCTACCTCTACGCGATCATGATCTGCGTGGGCTGCTTCCTGCTGTACCTGGCCATCGTGAAGGAATTTGAGCCCCTGATCCTGCTGCCCATGGCATTCGGCATGATCCTTGCCAACCTGCCCGGCAGCGGCATTATCCATATGCAGTACTTCGTTGGTGATGGTCTTGAGCACCCGATGTGGATCGAGATCCTGAACAACGGCGGTCTGGCCGATATGCTTTACATGGGTGTCAAGCTGGGCATTTACCCCCCGCTGATCTTCCTGGGCATCGGCACCATGACCGACTTTGCCCCCCTGATCTCCAACCCCAAGAGCCTGCTGCTGGGCGCTGCCGCTCAGTTCGGTATCTTTGGCACTTACATGGGCGCTCGTCTGCTGGCTGCTACCGGCATTGTGGATTTCACCCAGAAGCAGTCCGCTGCAATCTCCATCATCGGCGGTGCAGACGGCCCTACCGCCATCTTCGTTACCTCCCGTCTGGCACCTGAGCTGCTGGGCAGCATTGCCGTTGCGGCGTACAGCTACATGGCTCTGGTGCCCGTGATCCAGCCGCCCATTATGAAGGCACTCACCACCAAGAAAGAGCGTACGGTCGTAATGAAGCAGCTGCGCACCGTGTCCAAGACCGAGAGGATCATCTTCCCCATCATGGTCACCATCATTGTTTCTCTGATCGTTCCCGATGCAGCCGTTCTGGTCGGTATGCTGATGCTGGGCAACCTGATGAAGGAGTCCGGTGTTGTGGATCGTATCCAGAAGACTGCCGGCAATGAACTGATGAACATCATCACCATTTTCCTGGCTCTGTCTGTTGGCTGCACCACCTCTGCAAACACCTTCCTGAACAGCCGCACCCTGTTCATCATTGTGCTGGGTCTGATCGCCTTCTCCTTTGGTACCGCTGCAGGCGTTCTGTGCGGCAAGGTGATGTACGCCCTGACCGGCGGTCAGGTCAACCCCCTGATCGGCTCCGCTGGTGTTTCCGCTGTTCCCATGGCTGCCCGTGTTTCTCAGAAGGTCGGCCAGAGCGAGAACCCCTCCAACTTCCTGCTGATGCACGCCATGGGCCCCAACGTCGCTGGCGTTATCGGCTCCGCTGTTGCTGCCGGTATCCTGATCAACATCTTCGGCTAAGCTTTATCTGAACACTGCCGCCCCTCCTGTGCTGTACAGGAAGGGCGGTTTTTTATGTACAACCCTCTTGAATTGTGATATACTTATAAAGTAAGTGATTTTATAGAAGAACAGGTGAAACAATGGCAGCAAGTCTCCAACAGGAATTCTGCGCTCTGCGCGATACCTATATTGAAAAGCAGTTTGGCCGCCTGAACGATATGCAGCGGCAGGCGGTGTTTACCACCGACGGCCCGCTGCTCATTCTGGCCGGTGCAGGCAGCGGCAAGACCACTGTTCTGGTCAACCGCATTGCAAACCTGATCCGGTTTGGCTCGGCCCACGGTTCCAGCTGGACCCCCCGTGAGGTGACCGAAGAGGATGTCAAGGCCCTGAAAACGGCAATTATGACCGGCACCGATGCGCCCGCCTGGCTGGACGGGATGCTGCGGCAGAACGCTGTCCGCAGCTGGAACGTGATGGCCATCACCTTTACCAACAAGGCGGCAGGGGAGCTCAAGGAGCGCCTGCGCAATATGCTGGGCGGCGAAGAGGGGGACGAGGTGTTTGCCTCCACCTTCCACTCGGCCTGTGTGCGCATCCTGCGCCGCTGGGCAGAATCCATCGGCTACCCCCGCAGCTTTACCATCTATGATACCGATGACTCCCAGCGGGTGATGAAGGCGGTTTATAAGGAACTGAGCATCGACGATAAGTTCTTCCCGATCAAGAGCGCCATCAACCAGATGAGCCGCTGGAAGGATCAGCTGGTCAGCCCGGAGGAGGCGCTGCGCACCCCGGCCCGGGACGCCAAGGGAGCCATTGCCGCCAAAGTCTACGCCGCCTACGAAAAAAAGCTCAGGGAGGCAGGAGCCTTCGATTTTGATGACCTGATCTACCAGACCGTTCAGCTGCTGGCAGAGCACGAGGATGTGCGGGAGTTCTACCAGAACAAGTACCGCTACCTGCTGGTGGACGAGTATCAGGATACCAGCGTGGCCCAGTTCCGTCTGGTCAGCCTGCTCACCGGCCCGGAAAAGAATATCTGCGTTGTCGGTGACGATGACCAGAGCATCTACCGTTTCCGCGGTGCCACCATTGAGAACATTCTGAACTTTGAGCGCATCTTCCCCGGTACCAAGACCATCCGTCTGGAGCAGAATTACCGCTCCACCTCCAACATCCTGAATGCTGCCAACTGCGTCATCCAGCACAACACCGAGCGCAAGGGCAAGACCCTGTGGACCCGGAACGACGAGGGCGACAAGGTGCAGGTCTACACTGCCGAGAATGAGCAGGACGAAGCCATGCACATTGCGGATGTCATCGGTGAGCACCTGAAAGAGGGCGGGCATCTGGCGGACCATGCGGTGCTCTACCGTATGAATGCCCAGTCGGCCCCCATCGAAAGCTACTTTACCCGCGCGGGCATTCCCCATAAGATCGTGGGCGGCCAGCGCTTCAATGACCGCAAAGAGGTCAAGGACATCCACTCCTATATGTCCATTGTGGCGAACGCCCGGGATGATGTGCGCCTGCGCCGCATCATCAACGAGCCTGCCCGGAAGATCGGCAATACCACTGTTGACGTGATCGCTGACCTTGCCGCCCAGCAGGGAATCAGTATGCTGGAAGTCATCTCCCACGCGGATGCATACGCCAAGCTCAGCCGTGCCATCATGCCGCTGCTGAAATTCTGGCAGATCTACGAAAAACTGCAGGAATCGCTGGAAACCAGGACACTGGACGAATTTGCCCAGGATGTCATTGAGGTGACCGGCTACAAGGCCATGCTGGAAGCCGATGCGGCCAAGGGCCACGAGGATGCGGCAGACCGCCTGCAGAACCTGGGCCAGCTGGTCAACAACGTCAAAAACTACTGCGACCAGCACGGCGAGGATGCTTCACTGGAAGGCTACCTGGAGGATATCGCCCTCATCAGCGACATTGACAGCTACAACGAGAGCGCTGACCAGGTGGTTCTGATGACCATCCACTCCGCAAAGGGTCTGGAATTTCCCTATGTGTTCCTCATCGGCATGGAGGAGGGCGTGTTCCCCAGTGAGATGAGCAAATACTCCGAGGCAGATCTGGAGGAAGAGCGCCGCCTGGCCTATGTCGGCATCACCCGCGCCAAGAAAGAGCTGTATATCTCCAACAGCGTCTCCCGGATGCTCTACGGCCGCACCCAGCGCAACGAGCCCAGCCGCTTTCTGCGTGAGATCGAGCCTGAGTATATAGAAGAGACCCGCAGCCCGGCGTTGGAACGCCGTTCTTCCATGGGCTGGGGTTCCGGTTACAGTGATACCGTTCCCGGCGGGGCTTCGGGCTACTCCGGCGCGTCCGGCTGGGGCCGCAATTCCAGCAGCTTCGGCGGCCGCACCGGCGGCAGCTACCTCAACCGGGAATACAATGCCTCTGAGCGCGGCGGCTTCGGCTCCGGTTATGCAGGCCGTGGCAGCAGTGCTTCCGGGTTTGGCAGCGGAAGCAGCGCCCCGCGCACGTCCGGCTCCTCCGGTTTTGGTGTGGGCTATGGCCGCCCCGCGGCCCCCAAGGCAGCGTCCAAACCCGTGAGCTTTCCGGGGAGCCCGGCAGCTTCCCGCCCGGCATCCACCGGCCCAAAGCATTACGAGGTGGGCGACATTGTGGAGCACAAGGTCTTTGGCCGGGGCAGGGTGCTGGCGGTCAAGGCCGCTGCAGGAGACCAGATCGTGGAGATCAACTTTGAAAAGGTCGGCGTGAAGAAAACCATGGCAAATTTTGCGCCGCTGACGAAAATTACGGAGGAATGAGAAAACTATGATGACCGTTCGATTGATCACACATACCCCGGAACCGGAAAAGGTGGTGGCGGCAGCGGCCAAGCTCTGCTACTCCGATGCCCATATCACCGACCTGCTGGACGGCCTGACCGAGGAGAAAACGGCCAAGTTCCTGACCATGCTCAGCGACCTGGGCCATGCCAGCCCCATTGAACATGCCAGCTTCACCTTTGGCATTGAGGGCGTGAGCCGCACCCTGCTGGCCCAGATCACCCGGCACCGTATCGCATCCTTCAGTGTCCAGAGCCAGCGGTATGTCCGGCTGGACGACTTCCACTATGTCATCCCGCCGGAGATCGAGGCCATCCCTGAGGCAAAGGCAGCATTTCTTGAGAGCATGGATGAGGATGCGAAGCGCTACCTGGACCTTGCAAAAAAGCTGGAGGACGGCCACACTGCCCGCCTGATGGCGGAGGGGATGCCCGAAAAGCAGGCCCGCGCCAAGGCCTCCAAACAGGCCAATGAGGATGCCCGTTTTGTGCTGCCCAACGCCTGCGAGACGAAGATGGTCGTGACCATGAACGCCCGCAGTCTGCAGAATTTCTTCCATCTGCGCTGCTGCTCCCGCGCTCAGTGGGAGATCCGTCAGCTGGCTGAGGAGATGTTCCGGCTGGTCTACCCGGTGGCACCCCATATCTTTGCCAAGGCCGGCCCGGCCTGTGTCAGCGGCCCCTGCCCCGAGGGCAAGATGTGCTGCGGCAGAACTGCCGAAGTCCGCGCAAAGTATGAGGCCATCAAGCAGGAGGCTGGTGTATGAGCAAAGGCAAGCTGATCGTTCTGGAAGGGCTGGACGGCAGCGGCAAGGGCACGCAGGCCAAGCTGCTGGCAAAGCACCTGACGGTGACGGAACATCTGGTAAGAGAGATCACCTTCCCGGATTATGACAGTGATTCCAGTGCGCTGGTCAAGATGTATCTGGCCGGGCAGTTCGGCGACAAGCCTGACGATGTCAACGCCTACGCGGCATCCAGCTTTTATGCGGTGGACCGCTATGCGGGGTATAAGTCGGACTGGGGCAAGTTCTACGAGGAAGGCGGCATCCTGATCGCTGACCGCTACACCACCTCCAATGCCGTGCATCAGTGCTCGAAGCTCCCGCCGGAGCAGTGGGACACATTCCTGCAGTGGCTCTTTGACTATGAATACCACCTGCTGGGCCTGCCTGCACCGGATAAGGTAATCTATCTGCAGGTTGACCCGGCGGTGAGCCAGCGGCTGATGACTGCCCGCTACCATGGCGACGAGACCAGGAAGGATGTCCATGAAAAGGACACCGAATATCTGGCCCGCAGCCGCCGGGCGGCAGAATACTGCGCCGCTCACCTCGGCTGGGACACCGTCCACTGCACGGCAGGGGAGAAGATGCGAAGCATTGAGGATATTCAGGGAGAGGTCAGAACTCTTGCTCTCGCTGTTATTTGAAACAAAAGGAGGCATCCTATATCATGTACCGTTTGATGCAGCCGTCCGATTGGGCGGAGGTGCTGGCCCTGTGGCAGGCCCAGCGCGGCGACACGGAGGAGTTTGTCCGTGGCGCTGTGGAGCGCTTTGCCGGGGTGCAGAATGTCTACGTCGCTGAGGAAAACGACCACATTGAGGCTGTGGCACTGGCTGTGCCGGTGACCCTGCAGGGTCGCCCGGGCAGCTATCTGTTCGGTTTGTGCGGGCAGGGCAGCCTGCTCCTTGCGGGCCTGGTGGATACCCTGTGCGCCCAGCAGAAACTGCGGGGCGCAGGCTTTGTGGTGGCAGTGCCCACCAGCCCGGAACAATCAACGCTGCTGCAGGATAAAGGCTTCCAGAAAGCCTTTGCCCTGCGCTGCCTGCCCCGGGAGGTGGAGCGCAACCTGTGGAGCCAGGCGGAATTCGATTCCGTGACGGCGAAAAAACTCTGCGAGCTGCGGGCAAAATACTGGCCCGACACCGTTCAGCTGCCGCCGGAGCAGATGGGGGAAGTTCTGCGGGACCTGTATTCCCGTGGCGCGACCATCGTATCCAGTGAGCAGGGCTACGGCATCTATTTCCGCAGGGAGGATACCCTTTACTTTGTGGAGATGATGGCGGAAAATGACCGTGCTGCCGAGGTGCTGATGGAAGCCGCCCGGGAGAAAGAAGTCATTGTGGAAAAGGCCGTCATCACAGTGGGAGCTGCCCAGAATCTGTTCCTGGGCGAGGGAACCCGGCAGGAGTATGGCCTCATCCGCTTTGAAGGAGAACCTTTTGATGTTTCGGAGAGCTACATGCGCCTGATGATGGACTGAAAGGAACGTGGATATGGCAGAGAAACACCAGAAAAAGAAAAAAGGCGGTGCGCTGAAGATCCTGTTGGTCGTGCTGTTGCTGCTGGTACTGACAGTCGGTGCAGCAGGTGTGTTTGCGTATAACGAGATCAACGGCAATGGAGGAAAGCCGGGTGCAGAGGTGACCGTCAGCATCCCCCAGGGCAGCGGCGTTGCTGCCATCGCAAAGGAGCTGAAGGAGGCTGGAGTGATCCGTTCGGCCTATCTATTCCGCTGGTATGTGGGGCACAAGGGTGCCGCCGGAAAACTGCAGTACGGTGATTTTACGCTGCAAACCGGCGGATATTCCTACGATGGCCTGATCACAGAGTTGTCTGCGTATGCCAAGGCGGATTCGGTGCGGCTGACCTTCCCGGAGGGAACCACTGCCATTGCCATTGCCCGGAAAATGGAGGAAGCCGGTCTGTGTACTGCCGAGGAGTTTTTGGAAGAAGCCAACACCGGAGATTTCAGCGAGTACACCTTCTGGCAGTATGTCCCGGACGATGCCCCCAATCGCTTTATGAAGTGTGAGGGCTACCTCTTTCCGGACACCTATGAGTTTTTGACGGACGATACCGTGCATCATTATGTTGCAACGTTCTATGCACACTTCGATAAGCAGTTTACGGACGAGATGTACAGGGAACTGGAAAAGCAGGAGCTGACCCTGCCCGAGGTCATTACACTGGCCTCTTTTGTGCAGGAGGAAGCGGGCAACGATCAGGATTCCAATGTGGCGCAGGTGTTCCGCAACCGTCTGGCCGAGGGTTCGCCCTACCCCAAGCTCCAGAGCAACACCTCCAGCTATGTCCAGAGCGATGAGGACAACAACTACCTCTGGAACTGGGTGGCTCCGTATTATGGCGGCTGGGAGAATATCCCCGAGAACATCCGGAATGCCTACGATACCTACACCTGCACCGGCCTGCCCGCCGGGCCCATCTCGAACCCGGGCCTTGCCGCAATCCAGGCTGCTCTGGCACCTCAGTGTGATGAGGAAGTCAGGGACTGCTATTTCTTTGTTACAGATCTATCCGGTCACTACTATTACGCCAAGACCTATGCTGAACATCAGGCCAACTGCCGGAAAGCGGCTGAAGTCAATCAGAGTTTGAAGAAGTAAGTCCCTCTCAGTCCGCTATGCTGAAAGCTCTCCCAAGGGGCGAGCCAACTGCGGCTCCGGAGTCAGGTTCGCAGAAACCGATCCGATGAGGCGGCATCGCATCAGCGATGACAGAGAGGGTGCTAAAAAGAGAGGACGATTTTATGTTACAGATCCCGGAACTGCTGGCCCCGGCAGGCGACTTGGAGCGCCTGCGTTATGCCATCAACTATGGAGCAGACGCTGTTTATTGCAGCCTGCCGGAGTTCGGTATGCGGTCGGCTCCTGCCAATTTTACGCCGGAGCAGCTGACCGAGGGTGTGATCTATGCCCATGCCCGCGGCCGCAAGGTCTATCTGACCATGAACACGCTGCCCACCAATGAGGAAGCTGACCGCCTGCCCGAAGCCATCAAGGCTGCTGCTGCCGCCGGTGTGGATGCCTTTATCGTGGCCGATCTGGGTGTGCTGGAAGCCTGTAAGCAGTTCGCCCCGGAGATCGATGTCCACATGTCCACCCAGACCGGCATCACCAACTGGGCCGCTGCGCGTGCCGCTTACAACATGGGTGCAAAGCGTGTGGTGCTGGCCCGTGAGATGAGCCTGCAGGATATCGCTACCCTGCGCGATAAGACCCCGCCGGAGCTGGAGATCGAGGCGTTTGTCCACGGAGCCATGTGCATGAGCATTTCGGGCCGGTGCCTGCTCTCCAATTACATGGCAGGCCGGGATGCCAACCGGGGTCAGTGTGCCCAGCCCTGCCGCTGGAAGTATTACCTGAGCGAGGAGACCCGCCCGGGCCAGCTGTATGAGATCGGCGAAAATGAGAACGGCAGCTATATCCTCAATGCAAACGATCTGTGCACCGCTCCCTTCATCGACCTCATCTGCAAGGCAGGTGTGGACAGCCTGAAGATCGAGGGCCGTGCCAAGACGTTCTACTATGTCGCCAGCGTCACCGCCGCCTACCGCAAGGCTCTGGATCAGTATCTGGCCGACCCGCTCAGCGATAACTTTGAGCTGAGCGATGACGTTCTGGCCGAGCTGACCCGTACCAGCCACCGGCACTACTCCCCGGGCTTCTACTTTGGCCGTGAGCAGGCCCGTCAGGCAACCGACAGCGCTACTTATATCCGTGAGTGGGAGTTTGTGGGCACTGTGGAAAGCTGGGAGAATGGTGTTGCCTCCTGCCAGCAGCGCGGCAAATGGAGCCTTGGGGATACGTTGGAGGTGCTCTGCCCGGATGGGCGCAGCATCCCGCTGCACCCGGAGTGGATCAAAAACGAGGCAGGGGAGAGCGTGGAATCCACCCCCCACGCCATGGAAAAGTACACCATCCCCACCCCGGAGCTGCCCCCTATGAGTCTGCTTCGCCGGAAGGTAGAAACTCTTGACAAATGATTCCAGAAGCAGTAAAATAATAAAGTCAAAATGAACGATGTCCTCTGGCTCTAGTGGTCAGAGGACAGTTGAGGGCTCGTAGCTCAGTTGGGATGAGCGTTCGGTTCGCATCCGAAAGGTCGAGGGTTCGACTCCCTTCGAGTCCATACAGCAGAAAACCGCTCTGTCGTAGCTATACGGCAGGGCGGTTTTCTTGTTTGCAGTTCTATGAAACAGTGAGGACTGTACCGATGGATCTGGAGCCGGTTCAAAGGTGGAAAATTACTGCTCTTCAAACCTTGAAAGTGCTAGAAATCAAGGTTTCATGCGGACAAATGCCGTGATACATTCGATATGACTTTCGTTGTCCAAACACAGATCAACATCTTTTTCAACGATGGGCAGTCTGAATTTGATGGATTTGAGCCATTGACCGTTGGGTTGACGCTCCGGGTAGATCTGAATTTCGGAAATCAGATGTTCCATCAGCTTTTTGCGCTCGACAGGATTCATAACATTGTAGAGCTTCTCAAAGCAGAGCAGAATCTTGTAAATGTTGTCGCCGGTAATTTTGTCCGCTTCGATGGCCTGTTTCTTAGCACGAGCCGTCACAAGCTGATTCTCGGAATCCTCGATTTTATCGTACATCTTGTAAAGCCGTTCGTCAAGGTCGGATTTGCGCATGATGTAGTGCCGGTCATCCGGGTCAAGATTGTCGATTTCCTCCATGAGCTTGGATTTGATGGAGTAATACTGACGCAGTTGTTTTTTGACGGCTGTGATTTCCTGCTCGATGGCAGTCGTGTCCACTTTGCTGTTGATTTTCGACTGCATCAGCGCAGCAAACTTCGGGTTACTGACCAGCTTGATGATGACTTCCACTACGGCATTGTCCAGAACTTCTTCCTGAATTTGCTTGTTGAAATCGCATTTTTGCCCACGCTGCATCTTGCGATGCTTGCAACTGTAATAAGAGAAAGATTTATAGGGTGTGCCATCTTTCTTTCGTTTGGTGCATTTGTTGCTGTACATTCCAGCACCGCAAATGGGGCACTTGACAAGGGCGGATAATAAATGCGCCTGTTCCGTCTTGCTGCGGTTGACTGGCTCGTATCGTTTGGATTGCGCCAACAGCTTGACTTGTGCAGCGTTCCACAATTCTTCTGATACGATGCCCTCGTGCAGGCCGTCCACCAGCAAATAATTCTCCTGTGGAACCTGATGATATTCGTTCCGGGTGCCGTGGATCTTTTCAAGCTTGCGGCGACCAAAGGCGATTTTTCCACAGTAGACGGGGTTCTTCAGGATGGCACGAATCAATGTTGCGCTGAAAAGGGGAGAGGTGCCGTTCTGACGGGCGAGCTTCTGAAAGCCGTGGGTCTCCAGATATTTGGAAAGACCATTTGCACCTGTGTCCGTGTTTACATATTGCTCAAAAATCGTACGAATGGCAGGGGCTTCATCCTCATTGATTTGCAGCACACCGTCAACCAAACGATAGCCATAAGGCGCAAAACCGCCGTTCCAGCGACCTTCCCGTGCCTTCTGAATGCGGCCTTCCATGGTTTGGACACGGATGTTCTCACGCTCGATCTCAGCGACAGCAGACAAAACGGAAATCATCAGCTTGCCAGCGTCTTTAGAAGAATCAATGCCGTCCTCCACGCAAATCAGGTTCACACCAAAATCCTGCATTACCTGCAAGGTAGACAGTACATCGGCAGCATTGCGGCCAAACCGGGAGAGCTTGAACACCAGCACATAGGCAACACCATCCTTGCCGGATTTGATGTCATCCATCATCTTGCAAAAGGAAGCACGGCCTTCAATAGATTTTCCCGATTTGCCGGCATCCTCATATTCGCCAACGATCTGGTAATCGTTGAAGTCAGCATAGGCTTTCATGCGAGCCTTTTGTGCATCCAGCGAATAGTCATCGATTTGCATGGTGGTAGATACACGAGTGTAAATATAAACTTTTGTCTTTCCCTGTGACATAAGAA
>OGYK01002227.1_pt1 | contig 12949 bp, 8 predicted proteins | sample 1576501 | NCBI WGS metagenome assembly OGYK01 (sample SAMEA3541530, study PRJEB24748) | human gut metagenome | biome: human gut; feature: human-associated habitat; material: faeces | place: China | collected 2012
GGACGACATTTGGAAGCTTCGCTTCCTCTGTCTGCGGGTCGCTGACGTGGGAGGGAGAATTAGCTTTGTCGGACGACATTTGGAAGCTTTGCTTCCTCTGTCTGGGAGTTGCTGACTGAGGGGATAAGGTTTGCTGGGTGGCGTCCCTCCACTGTTTTTGCGTGAGTAGCGCGTTCCAGAGCTTCGCTCTGTCACTGTCGCGGTGCTCCTCGAATACGCTAACAAAGCCTCTTGCTCACTTCTGCAAGCAGAGTTCGGCAAGTGTCTTTGTTAGTGTATTCTCATCGCTACTCACGCAAAAAAGAGTTCACGAAAGGAAGCGCCGGTGGTGGTGCTCCCCTTCGTGAACTCTTTGAAATTCACTCTATTTGTTTTTTATTTAATTGTTTATTACTATATCACTTGTTGGAATATTTTGCAACATTAATCTTCTTTGTTGGTGATTTCGTCTATTAATTCTATGGACTCTTTTATCATATTATCGCAGTGTTCCTTCTTTACTCCGCCTTTCTGGGCGTTGTTTCTTAGAAGGTCTACGCAATCTGTTAAGCCATCGTGGTTGGCAGCTATTCTTTTTCTGAATTCTGTTATTACGGCAGGGGAGTCTATTCCTTTTGCACCTAATACCATAAGAGCACTTGTTATTGCTCCACAAGTGCCGCCGCATTTCATTCCGCCACCAAAGTTACAGCCTATTGCTGCTGCCTGCTGCTCGGTCATTCCTAATTCATCGGCGTAGGCTCTCATTATTGTCTGGGCACAGTTGCTTACCATTGGGGTTTCATTTCTTAACTGCATTGCTTTATCTATATGTCTATTCATTGATTGTCCTCCAATTACATTTTAGAATATTTAGTAAGTATTTCCTCAATCTGCATATTTATGCTTTCAGGAAATGTTCCTGAATTATTATCAGAAATTTTTATCCAAAAGTCAAGATTCTTGTATTTCACATTGTGTCTTGTGTTGTTCTTATCCTGCCTGGTGGCAATCTGGACTTTTACCTGTGCTCTTTTTTGTTCAAGAAGCGGAATTATTATGTAATAGAGCCTGTCGTCCCTGAATGATATATAGCCTGCGGCATTTCCCGATTTAGTCTTTAAATATAGACGGTGATTTTTAAGTGATTGTGGGTATAGTGTCATACCTGCCCGTAAAAATGGGGCATTAGCTTGTATTTCAAGCATTGAGTCTATATAAAATATCTGTGCATTATTCTGCTTTATCGGTGCGATAAGTTCATTAAGTGTGTAGGTTGCATCTATATACTGCTGGGCTAAAAGATATGCAAGCTGTGCTTTTATAACTGCCCTTCTTGTATCCGATATGCTTCCTTTCCTTCTGTTATCTATACCTGATAACAGCTTATCACTGCTTTCTGATATACTCTTTATGAATAATGTAAAATCTTCTTCTATCGTCCAGATATATTTGCCTTTTGCTATAACAAAGCTTCCGGTAATATTTCCTCTTGCACCTTCTGCATAATGATATATATTACGGCTTGTATACGCATTATCATTAACAGGTGCATCCCAATTACCGCCATCGGAAGCATATGAATTATAGTCCTGATAATATTCTTCATCATATGTGTACTCTGATGAATAACTATCATCGCTGGAATTATTGAAACAATCGGACATTTTATTATCAGATAAATACTTAATAATAATTGAATATGCCTCATTAATCTCCTGCGCACTATATTGATATGTATTCTTCCCTGACTTTAATGAATCGGGATGCACCTTTAACATCAGTTTTCTATATTTTTTCTTAATCGCTTTTATATCAGTGCCTTTTGATACTGCTAATATTTTATATGCCTGTTCTACACTCATTTTCATAGGGTTATCCTGATATGCTCTTTCTATTGGTTACATATTTATCAACTCATTAAATTAACTATTGTAAGCCATAAATGTTTAGATTACGCATATGATAACACATACTTAGTCAAGCGTATATGTTTTTAAATCAAATTTCTTCTGAATAAAATCCACAAGATACTCAGCTGTACCCTCAACGCCCAGAGAGCTGCTGTCTATCATTATATTCTTGTGCTTAGGGTCTGATGGAAGAAATCCTGCATAGTGCATATGGTAGTTATCTCTTGCCTCATCTACTGACCTTATCATCTTCTTGGCTTCTTCTTCGCTTAAATTCAGATCATTCACACAGTTCTTAACTCTCTGTTCATATGGAGCATAAATGTATATATGCACCGCATTTTCTTCATCAGAAAGGACAAAATCCGAACAACGTCCAACTATTATACAGCTTTCTCTCTCAACTAAGAATTTCATAATATTCTGCTGGGCTTCAAATATCCTGTCCTGCTCTGTACTTGACTGTGTTCCGAGAGGATACATCATTCTCTTATATGAATTAGTTGCTGTCTTTTTAACCTTTTCTTCAAGCTCATCTATCTGCGACACCGGAAGATTAAGCTTCTTAGCCGCCTGCTCCACTATATCCCTGTCATAATATTCAACTCCAAGCTTCTTACTCATAAGCTTGGCTATTGGACGTCCAAGGCTGCCAAACTGCCTTGCTATTGTAACAACATATTTCTTATCACTCATAACTGCCTCCATTCTGAAATTATTCTTATAATTCCTATATACATTTTATAAAACTAACACATTTTACATAACAAATCCTAATACAAGGAAACCAATTATACTTATTCCAGCTCCTATAAGTACATATGGAAGCTGTGATACTGCGTGGTCAAAGTTATCAATACCTGAACCCTGTGAAGCAAGAACTGTTGTGTCGCAGTAGAAGCAAGCGTGATTACCAAATGCACAACCTGAAAGAATTGCTGCCATTATAAGTATTGCACTGGCTCCTACACTTGCACCAAGTGGAAGAAGTACAGGTGCAACAAGCGTACATACGCCCCACGCATTGGCTATCATAAATGCTAATATACCAGTAATGATAAATGCAAGCATTGGGAAAATCTTTGCTGATAATATTGGCTGTGTAATATCTATGAAGAACTCTGTCATCTGCATCTGGCTTGCAATTGTCTGGAATGTAAGTGCTGCTATAAGAAGAATTATAATAGGAAGCATATCTGCAAATCCTTTTACAAAATTCTCCCAGTATTCTGTAAATGTCATCAGCTTTTCTGCAAGATACATAACAAGTGTTACTGCAAGACATATAATCTGTGCTACTACAAGGTTACCTGTAACACAGGCTACAACTACAAGTACAAGCATTGGAACAAGGAAATTGAATATGTTGCCGTCCTGTTCGCCTTCGCCATCGTCCATATTGTACTTCTTACTTGCATCACTGTAAACCTTACCTGTTGTTGCAACTCTTTCATAAGCCTTCTTCATTCCGCCAAGCTTAGGAAATACACCTGCTGAGAAAAGAATTACAATAAGTAATGCAACTATTGGATATATACAAAATGGAATTGCTTTTATATAAGCTCCCATCCAAGTCTTTGCACCAAGTGCCTGAACACTCTCCTGTGCGAAAAAGATAGCTCCAAAATATGCTGCCCAAGATGAGAATGGGAACATAACACAGACTGGTGAACCTGTACTATCCAGAAGATATGCAAGTGCTTCTCTTGGTACTTTTACTTTATCATATACTTTCTTCATTGCTGTACCTATTGATAATACATTAAGATAATCATCAATAAATATAATTACACCTAATATAAATGTTGTGAATAAAGTCTTTCTTTCGCTGTTACATATCTTTGAAACAATCTTTGCAAATCCAAAATGTCCCTTAGAGGCTGTAAGAAGTGCTATTATACTTCCAAACAAACCACATACAAGTATTAAGTATGCTTCATCACTCATAACACCTTCAAGTGTATTAACCCATTCGGTTATAAAATCCTGCTTATATAAAAATATTGCTCCTATAATTGAACCGCCTATAAGAAATGGCTCACATTTCTTAGTAGCTATAGCACCTATGACAATACCGATTACAATTATTACTGCTATAAGACCGTAACTCATAATCATTTCCTCCTGTTATATAAATATTTATTAATATCTGACGCGTCCAGCGGTACATTTTATATACCGCAAGATAAACAATGAATGTGCTTTAGTAATTTCTATTTCAGCCTTTACTGCCAGTTAGATTAACATTTTTACTAATACACAAAAAGGGGCTTCCGCTAATATTACCATTAGCAGAAGCCCCTTTGCTTCTTGTCTATGTTCAAGAATATATCACTAAGACATATATACTTCAACATTCTTTTATAAATATTTTATTGTTATGACTTCTAATAACAATCTTGTATTACTTCATTTGTTCTCACAGCACAAATGTCTATCTTACCTCAAGACATATCAAAGCATTCATAAACTCCAGACGTGTCATCGCATCATCAAAATTCCTGCCCGTAAGCTCAGTTATTCTCTGTATTCTGTACTTTACTGTATTACGATGCGTGAATAACTGTTCAGAAGCGTGAAGCAGGCTGTTATTGTTCCAAAGGTACGCTTTTAACGTCTGTAAAAGATTAGTATTATTCTCCTTATCATAGTCAATAATTATGCCTAATGTACTGTCAACAAAGTCCTGTATAAGCTTTTTATCTCCAAATTCAGAGAACAGGTTATATATTCCCATTTCTTCATACCAGAACACACTTCCATTAAGCTGTATCTTCTCCGAAAGGATTACACACCTTGAAGCCTCCGTAAAACTTTTCTGCAAATGTGATATTCCATTATATTCACGTCCAATTCCCATAACAAGCTTTATATCCGTATACCTGCCCTGCACATATTCAGATAATGCTTCATAAGATTGATTAATAAGACCGTGTGTATCATCAGCATTTTCCAAACAATTAAAACAGCCAACTATGTTATTAGCATATCTTGATAAAATCAGACTTCCATTATTCTGTGCAAAACTGTCCCTCAGCTTATTCATAATAAAATCATAATCAAAATTCTCTATCTTATTATCTGAATGAATATTAATCATAAACATACGGTTATTACCATTGATGTCATAGCCAGCTTCTTCAAATTTAATAGAAAATGCTTCTATATTGATGTCCTTTCCAAATATAATTCCTGAAAGAATATCATCACTTAATACATCTGAGTCTTTATTATACGCAATAGCGTGTCCGATTTCTTCAAAAATGTCAACAAGAGGAATTTCACCTGATATGACAAATATCGGAAAATCGTTAAGATTGGAATAGGATATTATTGTACTGCCTATACTGGCAATGTACTTATCGCCAACAAGAAGCAATGCACCTGCCATATCAAGCTTCTTAGCTTTCTTAATAACTGCTTGCAGGTCAAAATCCTTACTCTGTATAACAGGCGTGCTTATAATCAAAAGCTCCTGTCCCTTTACCCACTTCGCAAAATTCATATTCTCAGGCTTATATACCCACCTTATTCTATTGGACAAACCACTCTTTCCTGCTATTATTCTGGCTTTCGCCATTGATGGGAGCGTGAGAAGATCTTTACATTGAAACATATTGCTGCTCCTATATTGTATGTTGTAATTATTATTTACATATTATTATAATTATTTATAGTGCCATAAGGAACTTTTAAGATGAGCACTCTTATGCTCATTATATCATATTTTTCTTTTTATCTATGCCATAAATTCACTCAAAGCCTCGAAAGCCACTGGTGCTTTCTTAAACAGATATTCACCATTACGGACACTTGCAACAACATCGGCTCTTTCGCATACTGCCTCGAATTCGCTCCTGGCATCAACAACGATAAAGTTAGCTGGCTTGCCTGCCTCAATTCCATATATGTCTGATATGTTCATGGTCTTAGCACCATTAACAGTTATAAGGTCAAGGCAGTTATCCATTTCCTCAAATGACATCATCTGTGCTATATGTATACCATTATCAAGCACGTTCATAAGATTACCATTGCCTGCTGGATACCAAGGATCTTGAATTGAGTCCTGTGCAAAGCATACATTTATTCCATTTTCATATAATTCCTTAACTCTTGTAAGACCTCTTCTCTTAGGATATGTATCCTGTCTGCCCTGAAGATATATATTCTCTGTTGGGCAGGAAATGAAGTTAAGTCCTGCTTTCTTGAAATTCTTCATCATTCTGAATGCGTAGCTGTTATCTACTGAACCTAATGAACAGGTATGGCTTGCTGTTGTCTTAGGTCCGATTCCTTCAACAATTGAAAGTGCTGTAAGAAGCTCCACAAACCTGCTCATTGGGTCATCACTCTCATCACAGTGTACATCAATAAGCTTGTCATACTTCACAGCTAATTCAACAACCTTATGGATTGATTTCTCACCAAATTCCCTGCAATACTCAAAATGTGGAATACCACCTACACAATCAGCACCCATTTTAAGTCCTTCTTCAACAAGCTTGTCGCCATCTTTGTAAGAATACATCCCTTCCTGTGGAAATGATACAATCTGGATTGTTACAATATCCTTTAATTCTTCCTTTAATTCAAGAAGTGCCTTTAAGGCTGTGAGGTTAGGGTCAGTTACATCAGCGTGTGTTCTTATGAACTGGACACCATGTGACACCTCCATTTTAACTGCCTTTATTGCTCTTGCCTTTATCTCATCAATTGTTAAATCTGATTTAGTTTCACTCCACCTTTGAATTCCTTCAAATAATGTTCCTGTTCCGTTAGCTGCGCCCTGCTTTCTTGCTGTGAATACATAATCAAGATGAATATGTGGGTCAACATATGGTGGCAGTGTAAGCCTGCCTCCCAAATCCTCAATTTCACAATCACTATCTACATCTATATGTGGTGCAATTGCCTTAAATACTCCGTCCTCAACAAGTATTTCCTGTAATTCATTATATCCTTTTAACTTTGCGTTAATAAATTTCTTTTCAGCCATATTATACCTCTTTTCCCGCCTAAGATATTAACACTGAATTCAAATATCAAATGGCATTGATTAATATAGTCTGACTATAACAATCCATATAGCAAACAACAAGCATTTGTTCCAAAGTAACAAGCATTTTATGCTGTTTTAACAACATTTTATAATTATATTTGTGCTGGGGATACATACCCATCATAACTTTTATTATAAATCCCTTAACAGCACAAAAAGAACACAAAAGGGATTTGGAAGGTGTATCCCAAATCCCTTTTATTTTAACTTTATTCTCTGTTATTATGATACATCTCTTTCTCCATATACATAAGCTTATCTGCCGCCTTTAATAATTCTTCTAAATCGTCAACATACTCTCTCCACAGAACTCCTATGGATATGCTTACTTGTTTATCCTGCATTATATTTTTCAAGGCTGTAATTCTTTCTTCATATTTATCACGCTCAATATTCTGCTCTATAATTACAAATTCATCCCCACCTATCCTGTAAGAATTATCCGGGAATACCATTTTGAATGTGTCTGCTGCTGTACATATGAACTTATCACCATTAGAGTGTCCATAATTATCATTAATTGCTTTCAGACCATTAAGATCTATGTAAGCAACTCCGACATTTTTAAGTATCTGGTCTTTAGCCGCTTTAACAATGCTTATATATTTGTTACGATTGTACAAACCTGTAAGCATATCCCTGTAACTTAAATAACGCATCCTATCTTGCTGCACACGCTTTTCAAGACTATTAGTAACAAAATATTGTATAGAAGACAACAATGCCATATCCTCGTAATGATTAACCGGATTGTCCACTCCAAGAAATCCAATTATATTTCCATCTCTTTTTAATGGCACTGCAAGAAGTCTGTCTACGTTCTGTTCATGCAGCATATTGTATACAGGTTCTTCCTTTTGCTTGCTGATATCTGCTATATAATATGGCTTTTCCTCTTTAAAATTCTCCATCCATAAACTTACAATATTCATTGAAAGCTTTTGAAGCTTATCCTTCTTTGCTGTAATACTATCACTAACATACTCATAGGTGTTATCCATTGTATTATCATCGTAATTATTTTCAAAAATATAACATCTGTCAGCACCAAAATAATTATTAATAATTGCAAGAAGATTATGTATAGCTATGTTAATATCCGCTTCAGTTGTCAGTTCTGCTATACACTGGTTAAGCACCATAGATATTTCAAGTTCAGCCTCCGTCTTAATCTGCTTCTGTTCCAGATTGTCAAGTTTCCTGTTCTGTTCACCAATAACAGTTATATACATAACTATCATTGAATTACATATAGCTATATCAATCAGCGAAATTTCATAAAAGTAGAACTGTATTATTGCCGCTACAATTGGAAGAATAATATATGAACCGAGTGAAGAAATTGTAATATTGCTTAATTTCTTTCTGTATTCTATCAAAAATGACATCTCTACCATCATTCCTGTTACAGGTATAAAAATAGATATTATAAAACCTTCACTTCTATGATATACATTCTGTGCATCAAAATAGTAATACAAATCTGTAAACTGTGAAATAATAACCAGAGCTACTGCCACGGCACACAGTATATTTATAAATGTTGCTCTTTTTAAAGTTCTTTCTTCCTGTTCCGTAAAAATAAAACTGCACACATACCTGTGGAACAAATATAATATTATATTATTGTCAAGAAATACTATAAAATTACTTATCCTTACAATCCAATATCCAAATATACCCGTCCAACCTCTGAATATACAGGCGGTTGCATCACTGAGCAACAGAACAGCTGTTGCAAACTGCAAAAGTATCATCCACAGCCTCTTACGGCGGTCAAAATTCTTACTTAAAATCATTCCCATCCCTGCTATTAAGCAGAATACACAACCCCAGACCAACATAGCAATATTAACATATTGCACATCTAAATATGCCCTATTATTTCCAATTGTAATGCTTAACAACCTGTTAATGCTATACATAATATCTTCCACTTTGTCCACCTGATATACTTTAATTCATTAAATTACCCAATATGAGAAATAATATCACATTCTGGCGTCATTGTCATTATAAAATATTGTATTTAACAGCTTATTACACGTCCTGTTCTTGCCGTAACCCTGTGTGATATTGATATAACTGTTCTGTTTTCAGATACACCTTTAAGTGCTGTAAGAACATCTCTTTCTGTGTTGGCATCAAGATTGGCTGTTATCTCATCAAGTAAAAGCAGCTCTGGGTTGCCAGCTGTAGCTCTTGCTATGGATAACAACTGCCATTGTCCCTGCGAAAATACTTCCTGTGTACACTGGGTATCGTATCCATTTTCAAAGTTCATAATTGTATCGTGAAGTCCTGTAAGCTTTGCCGCTTTGATAACAGCTTCGTCAGATATGGACTTGTCATAAAGTGTAATCTGGTCTTTAATAGTTCCCGGAACCATATGAAATGACTGCTCAACATAACCGAATATTTTTCTCTTTCTGTTATCTGGTATCGCAGCTGAATTCATATCATTTATAAGGATAGAACCTTTCTGTGGCTTATACAGTCCTAAAAGCAGCTTGAATATTGTACTCTTACCTGCACCTGTCCTTCCTGACAGTGTAACCTGCTCTCCTCTGTTTACAACAAATGTCTTATCAGCTATTACAATGTGATCAGCCTCATATCCGAATGTTACATCATTGAACTGGACATAAGGTGTATCATTTTTACTATCAAACGTCTTTTCTGCCTGTAATTCTTCATTGTTATCTAGTACTGGAAGTTCAAAGAATTCATTTATTCTTCTCACGCCCGCAATTGCTGACTGTATCGTCTGGATTTCCATTCCAAGACTTTCAACTGGTGAGAATATCTGTGATATATAGTTAATAACTGCTACTGCTGTACCTGCTGACATACCAAAAAGTGTAAGGACTTTGGCATTGCCTGAGGCTGAAAACAACATAACTACCGCCACTACAACTGCATTTAATATAAGAATAACTGGTGAATATACAGCATCGTAGAAGTTGGTCTTTTCCATAGCTTTGTAGCTGTCGCTTATATATTCATCGTATCTTTTCTCCATATACTTCTCCTTGCCAAGATTATGGATCGTACGGATATTGTGAAGTGTTTCCGGTACATGTCCTGAAGCACGGCTGACTGCTCGTCTATTTTTTAACTGGGCATCAAGCATATTCTTCTGTATATGTCTTGTAAACCAGAATAGAAATGGAAGAAGCACTATAAGCACTGTTGCAAGTCCTTTGTTGCTGAACCAGATAACTACAAGAATACTTATTATCTTACAGGCATCTGCAAACATACTTACAATTCCCGATGTGAAAAGGTTCTCAACTGTATCAACATCACCTACAAACCTTGATACAACAGCACCTGGCTCCTGCTTATTAAGTGAGTCAGCAGAAAGTCTTACAAAATGCTCCATAAGTCCACTTCTAAGTGCATGTGTTATCTTCTGCCCAAATATTGTAAGAAGCCCTTCTCTTGTGGCTTCCATAAGACCTGTAATAACTGTAAATGCCATATAAAGAAATACAAGATATACAGGCAACTGACTTCCTGTTGTTAGGGTATCTACTATTTTTCCAAGTACAAGTGGGGGATAAAGAGCCGTTATAACCGCACCACATACTGAAATTATAATTCCAAGAGAAAGCCATTTTCTCTTTATTATAGTATGTAATATTATTGAAACTACGTTGTGTGAATTCTTGTTATTCATTTTCTTATTATCAACGTTATTAATATTATAATTATTGGCTTTATTGGCTTCTGTGCTGTTTACATTATTACTGCTCAATATTATCCAGCTCCTTTTTCTTATTTTCGTTGGTATTTTTATTTTGTAATGTACCTTTTTCTGTATGTTCAGCCACGTCTACCTCATCTGTGTGCTGACATTTTCATACAACTTCCTGTACTGTGGACACTGTAACATAATCTCTTCGTGTGTTCCAACTATTGCCTTTCCATTATCCATCCATATAACCTTATCCATCTTCGGGAACATATACAGACGATGTGTCATAATAATTACAATATTATTCTTTGCTATATCACAAAGGTTGTTATATATCTTTTTCTCAGTGCTTATATCCAGTGCTGAAAATGGATCATCAAGCACAAGTACCGGCTTCTTATGACAAAGCGTTCTGGCAAGTGCTATTCTTTGTGCCTGTCCACCTGACAGTCTTACACCACCATTACCAATAAGTGTGTCAACTCCATTTTCCATCTGTGCAACTTCTTTATCGATACATACGTCCTTGAGGTATTCTGATACATTGCAATCATCACCAAGAAGCACATTATTCTTAATAGAGTCATTAAAAAGCTCTGTGTCGTGTCCAAGATAACTTATTATTCCCGACCTTACATTATCAGCAACACTGCTTAATTCATTTCCATTATACTTAATACTTCCCTTATATGGACATTCGCAAAGGAAGGTCTTTCCAAATGTTGACTTACCGCAGGCAACCGGACCCGTAACGCCTATAATCTCCCCCGGCTCTGCAGTAAAGGAAATATCATTATATACAGTTTTTCCATCTGGATATGTAAAACTTAAGTTTTTTACTTCAAGCTTTCCTGATGTCTGATTTTTACAATCTGTATCTTTATCCTGAATAACCATAAGCGGTTTAATACGTTTCCACGAAACCTGTGCCTTATGAACTGCATTAAACAGCTTTGCCGCCTTTGAAGACTTATCCGATAACTTTATAAAACAGGCAAGGAATGTCGTAAATGCCGCGATATCCCAGCTTTTCCACCCCGTTCCAAGTACATTTTTACTTCCGAAATATAATATAAATATTATACCTGTCATTGATATAATCCTATATAAGGGTGTCATTGAAGAATTCCATATATTTGCCCTGATAGCAGCTTTCTCATATGATGAAAGATTATCTTCGTATGCAATTCTTCTGTCCTCTTCCCTTCCGTATACCCTGTAAGTTATGGCATTTGAAGCTCTATCGAGTGTGGCATTGCTTAATATTCCTGACTGTCTTTTATATTCTGCACCTGTTCTCTGTACGATAATCTTCATCTTCTCTGCAAGCATATAAGATATAGGTGGAAATATCATTGCAATGAGTGCCAGCCTTACATCATATACAAGCAGCATTCCTGCATATGCAGCCAGTGCTACTCCTGTATCAAACACCTCTGTTGTGAACTTTCTCATGCCCTCAGCACAATCATCAACATCAAGGATTGCCTTTGTCATAATATCGCCCATACCTTCACTTTCAAGTTCTGTCTTGCTCTTTAACACAAGCGTCCCATACAATATCTTCTTCATTCTTCTGTTGACATTATTCGCAAATCTTCTCACATAGAAACGCTTTATATATCTTGATATCTGAACAACTGCAATAGATACAATATATGACACTACAAGTATAAGCATATCCTTGTATACAGCATTTTGGCTTAATATATCTATAAGACATCCTGTCATCTTACCCTCAAACCAAGGGCCAAGCAAAAGTCCAAAGTTATATATAAGACCTGAAACTGTTATTATAAGCAGTACCTTCCACTCTTCTTTAAAATATGATAGTATTCTGTCGGCTGCAAATTTCTTGTTTGCGGTCACTTTTTTGTTATCTGAAGGATTTACTCCATTATTTCTTAATTTAAAATCCAATCTCATCTGGTGCCACAGGACATTTCCATGAGTGGATTTATCTGTTATCCCCTCATCAATGAATCCAAACTTGGAATAATATGGAACAAGGCTTTCTTTACAAGTTAATACAAGCCCTTTCCGGTTCTGTTTTCTGGCATCTAAGATAGCCTTCTTAATCAGCTCTTTCGCACATCCACATCTGCGATATTCAGGAAGAGTATTTACACCAAAAATCATCTGCCATGCACCATTCTCATTATGCATTGATGCATTTTCATACATCTCATCTGTAAGATTGGCCTCATCCGTAACAAAACCATCTACAAACGCAATGAGTTTACCCTCATCAAACATAAGCCAGAAATGATTCCCAAAATATTTTATTCTTTGCTC
>OGYK01002240.1_pt1 | contig 12879 bp, 10 predicted proteins | sample 1576501 | NCBI WGS metagenome assembly OGYK01 (sample SAMEA3541530, study PRJEB24748) | human gut metagenome | biome: human gut; feature: human-associated habitat; material: faeces | place: China | collected 2012
TCTATGGCTATCTTCATACTGTGTACTCCTTATTTCTTTTTATAAAAGAACCGTTTTATATGGCTGAATACGGCTGTAAACATAAGTACCGGGAGCGCCCAGATGGCTTTGCGGAGACGGCGGCTGACTTCTCCTTCGGGCAGTGCCATGAGGAAGGCGAGGATAAGTGTTGCAAGCAGTACGTACCATTTGGGAGCCCAGGTCCAGTTCAGCAGGGTGATGCCTGCCGTGCATAGCAGAATTAGTGCGATAAGCAGGAAACGGGAAGGCATCAGCCACTGAAAAAGTTTGAGGGCATAGTCCCATTCACCTTTCAGCAATACCAGCGGGAGATACCTCAGCGCAAAGAATGTGCTGGTATATTGCGAACGGATCCAGCTGATGCGTTGCGTCTGGTAGCCGTCTGCATTATCTTCTTTTTTGCTGTAACATACCACTTCCGCCAGATATTCGGTGTAGATGTTCTGTTCCAGCAGTACGGTTTCCATCGCCTTGCTTATATCGGAGCCTTTCAGCTTGGGAGCACGTTCATGGAACATGGCGAAATCGAATGCCATTGCCGAACCTATGAGAGCCGAGGAAAATCCCATGCGGGTATGTGCCAGACGGAAAAGATTGTTGTTGATTTCTTCGCTGGTGGCATTGAGAACAGCGATGCTGGTATTCAGGTTCTCCGCTATGCGGTGTGCCTGGATGGAATCGCAACCGGAGTAGTAGGCGTTGTTGAACATGCTGAGGGCGTTCGGCACGATATGGTTGTCGGAATTGAAGATGACAATCAGGTCGTATTCATCGGGAGCGTAGCGTTCCATAACCTGCTGGATGGCGTAGACTTTGGTGCAGTATTCCTTGTCGGGCACTACGATGTTTACGGGCATTTGCAACAGGGTGACAAGGTCCTCTTCGGGCAGTTGGGTGGCTGCTACGGCAACGTCGTATTTGTTGCGCGGGTATTGCTGGGTATCCAGAAAGCGGTTGACGGATTCAATTACTTCTTTCCCGTTGCGCAATACGGTAAAAAGCACTAAGAAACGGTGCTGTACGGCTGCCGCCGGATAAGGGTTCTTGTACTTTCCGAGCGAGAAGAGTGCGCAGAGAAACAGGTAGGCTACCGGAATAGCCAGCAGCAGGAATAGGACGGAATCTGTCATTTGTAGCGCATTGTTGCTCTCATCCATCCACCAGTCTATGCTGAATATGTTAAAAATGTTGGACATCATAGCATCGAATCTTTTTTAGTTGTGGTTAATAATGCCTGCTGTTTTTCAATCGTCAGACGTTCGTCTATATATTTTCCGTTCATCAGTATGCCCAGGAACATAATCATCATAATGCCGGTGGGGAACTGGGTGAAGAATGCGTTCCCGTAGGCGCTGAGCATCATGCCGAATATGCCGCAGGCAAGTGCGGTGAGCAGGTGGCGCAGCTCGTCATTCCTTATTTTGAACATGATGCAGTAGCATCCCCATAGCAGGCTGCCCGCATAAATCAGCAGGTAAAGGAGAATGCCCACAACGCCCGTTTCCGTCCATATCTTGACGTAGGTGGAGTCATTGGGAATGGTGGTTGTCAGCCTGCTTCCGAATCTCCGGGCTTCCACACCGCCCAGGCCGAGCCCCTCGCCGAACGGTCTGTTCCTGAGATACTCCGCCAGCTTTTTCTGGTTCTGTTTTCTTACCAGATAGGACGCGTCTTTATTGGGACGGAATGCCGTGCGCATGCGCCGTATCATGTAGTTGCTTTCTCCTACGTATGTAAATGCGAAGAAAACATAGATGCAAATTCCTCCCACTGCGGCAGCGCTCATCAGTTTGATGTTCTTGCTGATAAGCGCAAAAAGCAACAGACTGCCCAGGGGCACTACGATAGCTCCTCGGGTACCTGTAATGAACATCGAGTATAATGAGAGTGCGGAGATGGAAAAGTAATATACTTTCAGGCTGGACTTCTTGCAGAACAAACCGGCAATACCGAACAGCGCGCAGGTGAATCCCATGTTGGAACCGTAATTCCCCGCATCGGTAAAGATGGAGAAGTAGCGGGTGATCTGGGGCAGCAAGTGCGTCTTGTACATGCCGCTTTCCATCATGGCATTGTATTCGACGGCGTCGAAACCGATGAATTTCTGACAGAGGCCTTTCAGTATGGCGATGAGCGTAAGTATGGAGAACAGGAATATCAGCCGGCTGATTTGTTTATAGGATGTTGCCAGCAGCACCGTGATTAGAGACACGAGAAACGTATTGTAAATGAATCCCCTGGAATAAATCCATGCTTCCAGGGATGCGGTGGGGTTAACGACTTCCATAAGGCAGTACACTGCCAGTACGGCACCCCCTATGGTGAGAATGTTGACGGCCTGTTTCCAGGGAAAACGGTAGTGCAGCGCCGTTTGGACGATGACGATGAGAAGCACGCTCCACCAGATGATGTCCGACAGTATGCTGAGTCCGTCCTGCCGGCTGTAACGCGCCAATGGGGTGAAGAAATAATTGAAAATGAATAGCAGGAATAGGAAGCGTTCCGGTTTGCGAAGATGCAAAATCAGAATACACAAGAGGGCGGGCAGTGCCGCCACCAGTCCTGCTATTGCTAAATTTTGCTTCAAAGTAGCTGTGACGATACATCCTAAACCGATGCAGAGTATGGCAAAGGTTAAGGCGGGAGATGATATGTAATTTCGCTTGATACTCATTTTACAGCAGCTTTTTTAGCGGTCAGTCCCAGTTGGGACAATCGGCTGACGAAACTGTGGAGAGGTGTCTTGGGCGGTAATTCGCCGGTGAACGATTCCACGACTTCACGGTCGGCATTGTTGAGATAAAGCGATAACGGAGTGTCACCCAGCATTTCTTTAATGGATTTCAGGTTGATATCATCGTTTTTGCCCCATAAACGGCAGGCGTTGGCTATGAGCAGGTTGACATCGGCTTGTTTCAGTACGGTCAAAGGCAGGCTGGCAGTGCTTATGGACGGGTATTCCACAAGAATGATGTCCGGTATCTGCTCGGCGGAGTTCAGTTGCCAGAAATCGGATAGTTGTTGTGCCCGGACGTATTTCTTGTCGTTGGTCTCAAAATCGACATCGTGTTTTACGATACGGGTGCGAAGTCCCACGGAAGCCCAATGGTCGGCAAAATATTTGGCCAGAAAACTTTTACCTTCCCGCTCTTCCATACTGAGCAGGTTGATGACGGTAGGGCGTCCTGTTGCCAGATACCTGTCGAGCTGATGGCAGGAATAGGCGGCGGCACGGCGGTTGCATACTTTCAGGAATCCTCGGAACTTCAGGTTGCTGATGCCGTTGAATGCGGCGATGACGGGCAGGCCGCTAAGGCGGTGACTGCGTTCGGCATCCCGTAGCGTGCGGTCTGTCAGTTCAATGATGAGGAAGTAGAAAGTAATGAATATCAAACTGCCAATCAGAGCAGCCACGACGTAGAGCAGGCGCTTACGGCCGTTGTCGGTAAGCGGGAACTCGGGCGGAGCGATGATTTGCAGGTTGGCAGTGGTCATTTTTATGTTCTGCAGGCGGAGCCGCGCTTCGGACAGTCCGCGGAGCTGTTCACGGTAGGTGTCTTCGGCTATGCCGATGGCACGCTCCTTACGCTTTACTTGAGTGCCCACTGGAGCAAATTCCCGATATTGATTCAGGATGTCGTTCCGGCGTTCCTGAAGGACTTTCAGTTCGGCCTTTGTCTTTGCCTCGTTGATACATGCCATCAGCCATTCTGTTACCATATTATCGATACCGACACCCTCTTTGGTGAAATTGTATTCGTTGAGGTTGTCTGAAATCTGGCTGATTCTATTTTCCGAGTTTCGCAAGTCGGTCCTGTTCTGTCGCAACTGTTCGTTGTCTTTTAGTTCAGTATCTGTTGAAAAGATTTCCTGCTCCAGGATATTCTGGTTCAGTTCCGTAACTTTTTCAAGTTCTTTGAGCAGCTTCGTGTTATCGCGTATAATCTTGGCGCGGATGTCCATTTTATCTTCCAGCATCCGACGGAGAGCCACGGCACTTTTGTAGGTTCGTTGGGCAAGTTCTTCACGGTCGTCCAGATTGTATTTGGTTATCGCCAGATCTTTACTCTGATTGTCGTAGTTGATTACCGAATGCTCTACATTATAGTGCATCAGGTTGTCTTCTTCTTTGTTGAGGTTGGTTTTGGCAAGTCTTACTTGCTCCTCAAAGTAAGCGATGGCACTGTTCGTAGCGCTGAAACGGAGTATTTCGTATGCTTTGATAAGTTCGTCCTCTAAAATCTTGATGGTGTTTTGGGTGATACCCGGGTCGGGACTTGTGTAGGTGAAACTTATCAGGTCACTTGTGCCCAGACGTTTCACGGTTATCTGCTCGAGTGCGTGGAAACTGTAAAACTCCGTAGGACGGCTGAACATGGAGTATACAAAGTTGGCGGCACTTTCCTGACGGTATGCTTGCAGGTTCCCGACGGTTTTGTCCAATGAGGAACGGTCTACCAAAGCCAGCACTTCTTTGGGTGTATGCTGCAGGAGTTGGCGGTAGTGCTTTGCCTGGATGTACATATTATCCTGCCACTCCTCGCCATATACAAGGTTTGTGGCAAGCAAGCGGAGAGAGACCTTCTCCAATGTGCTTTTGGACTTGGCTATGTTGATGAGATTGTCGAAAGTGCTGCTGATGTTTTCAATCTTACTGCCGTCAATATTGGTAACATTGGTTACACCGGCATAGATATTACTGTTTACAGTATAGCTGAACGGCAGGAACTGGGTGAAGTACGCCACCAGTGCTGTGACAATAAATCCACCCCACAACAGCCAGTAACGGATGCGGTAGAAGAATTGTGCTATAAACTGTATTATATCCATAAGATTTTATTTCCCTTTGATTATTTTTACATTTGTCAGCATTTCAAGTAAAATGATGGCGTTATGCAGCGAAACGCGTGCTTCGGCATAGGAAGTCACCGCTCCGGAACGGCGCGCCCGCTCCAGTGAAAGAGAGATGATGTCTATTTTACCTTGTATAAAATTGTTCTCCGAGATTTTCATCTGAGCGTTGTAGAGGGCGGCATTCTCCGCTTTGGCTTTGATGGTTGCCAGTTGCGCCGTCACATTATTATATGCTTCCAGCACTTTGAGCCGCCGTTCTTCCATTACTTCTTCCTGCGTGTATTGAAGCTGCTCGATGTTGTAACGATAGTTCTTCAGCCGGAGCGGGCGGTTGAATAAATCGCCGAGACCTACACTGAAGCTGGCTCCTACGTTGAAGGTGTACCGGGAACTGGCTGTGGTGGACTGATACCAGTCGTTGTAGGAATCGCTGTTGTCGTTCAATACGTTGTAACGCCCGTATGCATAATTTCCGTTCAGCCGGAAGTAGTTCCACCAGTTTCTTTTTTCTATGCGGTATTGGTTCTTAACCTGCTCTACCTGGGACTGTGCCCGCTTTACAGTGGCGTTTTCTATGACGGCATCCATAAATACGGAAAGGGGCGGCAGATCAAAACCTTCGATATAGTGTTGCGTTTCCGGTAGCTGGCTTCCTGAGATACTCTTCTCCAGAATGGTATCGCTTTCTTTCAGTGCCTCCAGAATTTTGATGCGCTCTTCACGGGTCATGTCCGTCTGGGCATGGATGGACTGGGGCAACAGGAACAGAATAAATGTAGCTGTACAGAGATATGATAGGGGATGTGTATGGGCTTTTATCATTTGTCTGTTTGTTTTTTTAGTTTTAATACTTACACGTTCTCTTTCTGTACAAAAGCGGTGAACGTTTTTAGAAGTATCTTCATGTCCAGCCGGAAACAGAATTCTTGTGCATATTTAATATCCAGTTGCTTTCGTTCTTCCGCCGACATCTTACCGGCTCCGCCACGCTTTTCCACTTGCCAGAGCCCGGTCAGTCCGGAAGGAGCCATGAAGCGGTCTATGTATGCGTCGCTGGTCAGCAGTTCGGCCTCATAGAGCGGAAGCGGACGGTTGCCTACGATGCTCATATCGCCTTTCAGGACGTTGAATAGTTGCGGAAGTTCGTCAATGCTGTATTTACGGATGAAACGGCCGATGCGTGTGACGCGCGGATCGTTTTCTATCTTGACAAACGGGCTTTCTTTGGATTGGGCCTTTTGCCGGAAAAAATCTTTTTCCGGTATGATGAAGTCATCAGAAATCAGTAAGTTTGCTTCTTCATCGGAAGAGCCTGTAAGGTCGTCGAACCGGATGTCGGGGGTATCGCCTGCCGCTTCTTCTTCCATTTTGTACTGGTTGAGGGCATTGAGTTCCTTCAGCTTCTTGTCCGCATTGGTGTACATGGAGCGGAACTTCAGGAAGTTGAATATCCGGTAGTTACTGCCTACACGTTGCGACTTATAGATGACTTTACCCTTACTTTCGAGACGGATGGCAATGGCAGTGCCGATAAGTAACGGAGATAATATTATTAGGGCGCATATGGCAAATAAAATGTCGAACGCACGTTTCCATGCGGGCAGATGAAATGTGTTAAGCATCTTTCGGTGGCTTTGGCTGAATTCCTGCATTTTATGCTTTTGACGCACTTGCAGGAACTGAGTCATTCGGTGGATGCTCGTTTCATCGGCTTGTGGCGGCAGTGTATTATTGACGCCTGCCTGCAGATAGGTTTTGCGGGCTTCTGCCGGCAATCCTTCGGTGATAAGTATTATGTATACGCGTGGAAACCTCTTGTGGAGGCAGGTGATGTCAAGGCAATCCTTTTCTGTGTCGGTTTGCTCGTAAAGGATGGATGTGTTATACCGTTCGCGGATGCCGTCTATGATTTTGGCAGCTTTACGGGCACCGGAGACAGTAACGAACATGCCATTGGTAACCTTGCTCAGGTGGTCGATGGCAGTCTGGCTGTTTCCTATGTAGATATAATATAGCATATCTTCCTTTCAGTTCTTTTTCAGATGTATTTCTTGATGCGTGCCCTGAGTTCCAACGGGTTGAATGGCTTGAGTATGTAATCTGCCGCTCCGGCTTCGAGCAACAGGATGCGTTCGACGGTACTTTCCTCACTGGAGAGCATCATTACGGGGATATGTTTGAACAGCTCGTTCCCTTTCAGATAGTACAGGAATTCATTGCCGCGCATGTGGGGCATGTGAATGTCGGAGATGATAAGGTCGGGAACATTACCTTCGTTAAGCCACTCAAGAGCCTTTAGAGGGCTTTCAAAATATTCCAGATCGTATTCTGTCCCTAAATAGATCTTGAGTACGCGGCCTATGGTGGCTTTGTCATCAACCAGTAAGATTTTTTTCATTGTTCTGTTTATTATAGCGTTGTTGCTTTGTTTGTTTACTATGCAGTAATAAAAAAACTGTTGTTTTATTGAACTCGCCCGATTACTGACGACAATGAATATTTGCTAACCTGCTTTAACGCAAAATGAGAAAAAACGTGAGAATATGTTTTCTGGTGTATTTCTTCACGTTTTTCGGGTTGCCATATAGGTTGGCTATATTTCAGTCTCTAACAACTGAAAAACGGTAGAATAATTCCATAGGCTGATTTATAATGTTTTTATGTTTTGTTTGCTTATTGAATAAAATAATCAACTTTTAATTGAATATGCTGCAAAGATAGCCATAATATTCGGATTGTTACTTGCAGGTATTGTATTTTTTTGATAAAACAAGGCGAATATTTTGCTAAATCCGACCATTTACCCGTTTTGAAAACTTGTAAATATTGTCTAGAGCGAATAAAAAGGAGAAGTCTGAAAGGGAGTAAAGAGGAAAAAAAGAGGAAAAAAAGAGGAAATTACTCTTTGGTAATTTCCCCTGCCAAATCCGAATTCATCCGGCGACGGATTTCCGCCTGGCTAAGTCCGTGCCCGAGCAGGAACATGAGTTTGGTAACAGCGCATTCGGGCGTACTGTCGTAGCCGCTGATAACGCCGGCTTCGAGCAGATGCAGTCCGGTTTCGTAGCGTCCCATCTCAACACCGCCGCTTTGGCATTGGGTAATGTTGACAATGACGATGCCTCGTTCTGTTGCGTCCTTCAGTTGCCGGATGAACCAGTCCTTTTGCGGTGCATTGCCGGAACCGAATGTCTTGAGAACCACTGCTTTCAATCCCGGAACGTGAAGTACAGAATCAATGATGCTTTCTTGAATACCCGGAAACAAGGTGAGGACTACGACATTGGTGTCGAAAAGATAATGCGGCTTCATCGGTCGTGCAGGGTCGGGGCAACGGATGATGTGTTCGTTGTAACGGATATGGATTCCTGCTTTTGCCAGAGCGGGGTAGTTGAAAGAGCGGAAAGCGTTGAAATTTTCGGCATTGATTTTGGTTGTCCGGTTGCCGCGCATCAGTTCATTTTCAAAGAAGATGCACACTTCGGGGACAAGGGCTGTGCCGTCCGGACGTTTGGCGGCAGCTATTTCGATGGAAGTAATCAGATTTTCTTTTCCGTCCGTGCGCAATGTCCCGATGGGTAGCTGCGAACCGGTAAGGATAACAGGCTTTGTAAGGTTTTCGAGCATGAAGCTGAGTGCCGATGCCGTATATGCCATAGTGTCGGTTCCGTGCAGGATGACAAAGCCGTCAAAGTTTTCGTAGTTGTCATTTATAATTGCGACAATTTTGGCCCACAGGGAAGGTTCCATGTCAGAGGAGTCGATAGGCGGATCGAACTGATAGGACGAGATGTGATAGTTGAAGCGCTTCAATTCGGGAACATGCTTGAGCAGGTGGGCGAAATTGAAATTTTCCAGTGCACCTGTTTCCGGATTTTCTATCATTCCGATAGTTCCGCCCGTGTAAATCAAGAGAACGGAAGGATAATCTGCTTTCATAAATATCTCTTTTTTCTTTTTTTCGGGCACAAAGATAATGTAAACCGATAACAGAATAAAATGAACTTGTCCATTTTTTATGTTGAAATGTAGCTTATCTTCGTATTATTCACAGAGATACGCAAAAAAATGGAATTTTAGTTGTCTTACTGTCCTACCGCTTTACCGCTTTTACCCAAATCTTCTTTCAGATGTGAGATGGCTTTTTGTGCGTTTCCTTTGTATTCGTCGAGCAGGGTAACGAAGCGACTTCCGATAATGGCTCCGGACGCATGGGAACAGGCTGTATCGAACGTCTGCCGGTTACTGATGCCGAAACCTACCATGCGTGGATTGCGCAGGTTCATATCTTGAATCTTCTTGAAATAGACTTGTTTCCGGGTGTCGAAATCTTTCTGCGCGCCGGTGGTGGCTGCTGATGATACCATATAGATGAATCCGTCGGTATGGGCATCTATTTCGCGGATGCGTTTCTCGCTGGTTTCGGGGGTGATGAGCATGATGACCCGGATGTCGTATTTCTGTGCGACGGCCTTATAATTTTCTTCGTATTCCCTGAAAGGCAGGTCGGGGATGATTACGCCATCGATGCCGCATTCCGTACATTTCCGGCAGAAAACCTCAAAGCCGAACTGCATAATCGGGTTGAGATAGCCCATTAATATCAACGGGATACGGACATCCCGGCGGATGTCTTGCAACTGCTCAAAGAGGATGCGGAGAGACATTCCGTTGCGCAGGGCGCGGGTGGCGGCATCTTGAATGACGATGCCGTCTGCCATCGGATCGCTGAAGGGAATGCCGATTTCTATCATATTCACTCCGTTCTTTTCGAGTGTACGGATTACATCGGCTGTGCTGTTGAGCGTGGGGAAGCCGGCACAAAAGTAGACAGACAGCAGGTTTTTGGGGCTGTCTTGGAAGAGTTGGTTGATACGATTCATAGTGAGTTTGTTATTACAGATTTATTGATGACAGTTACGTTATCTGCCGGTCGGCGGTTATGCCGTCAGCCAGCAGTTTCACCGGTTCTTATTGCCTGGAGGAATTTTCCGATGCGTTCTACATCTTTGTTTCCCGGAGCCGTTTCAAAGCGGCTGTTGATGTCGATGCCGGCTAGTTTGGGGTGATGAAACTCCCTGATGGCTTTAACGCTGTAAGGGTTGATTCCGCCGCTGAGCAGAAAAGGCGTCATTCCGCTGTAACGGTGCAGCAGGTTCCAGTCGAACTGGTTGCCGGAGCCGCCATACAGTGATGTTTTGGCATCAAAGAGGTAATAATCGCATAATCCCTTGTAGTCGGAAACGGTTGCCAGGTCTTTTGACTGTGAAATGGAAAAAGCCTTGATAAGGTGCAGACCGCTGCTGCGTAAGGAACGGCAATATCCGGGCGACTCGTTGCCATGAAGCTGGATGTAGTCCAGTGCAAAACGGTCGGCATACATCAGGATAGTTTCCTTACTTTCATTGACGAAGACTCCCACGCGTTTTGCGCGAACCGGAAGATATGCCGGTATCTCGCACAGGCAACGGGGAGACTTGGGATAGAAGATAAAGCCTATCATATCTACATCCAGTTGCTCTACATTGCGGATATTTTCCGCTTCGGTCATGCCACATACTTTTATGATAAGAGGAGCCATTTTTTTAATGATTTATGTAATTAATACTTCATTTTCAGGAACGGAGTGGAGAAATGAAATCTTTTAATGCATCTTCCGGCCGGCGGGTTTTCATAAAGGTTTCTCCGATAAGGAAGCCGCGGAAGCCTGCAGCGCGCAGCCGGCAAATGGTTTCGGGATGTGAAATTCCGCTTTCCGAAACAAGTAGCGGCAGGCTTTGGCTGTCGGAAGAATCCTGAGCTGTGGCCGGTATCTGCCGGAGTTTTTCGGCTATATGGAAAGAGTTTTTCACATCGGTGACGAATGTGCCGAGATTACGGTTGTTGACGCCTACCATGTCCACATCCGCGTTTACATAAGCGAGTTCGGAGAAAGTGTGGATTTCGAGTAGCACTTCCAATCCCAGGGCATGTGCCCGGGCGGTAAGGGTGGCACATTCTTCTTGTGTCAGGCAAGCGGCGATAAGCAATACTGCATCAGCTCCTACGATACGTGCCTGGAGCAATTGGTATTCGTCGATGATGAAATCCTTTCGCAAGATAGGAATGCCGACCAGTGGGCGTGCCATGCGTATATCCTGCAGCGAACCGCCAAAGAATTTTTCGTCCGTAAGGATAGAGACTGCGGAAGCACCGGCTGTTTCGTATGCAGCGGGTATTTCTTCGGCGCGGGCAGTCTCGTGTATCCATCCTTTCGAAGGAGAACGGCGTTTGAATTCGGCAATGATTCCCGTGGGGGAAGAAGCAAGCGCCTGTTTCATGCTGCGGACGGGTATGGTTACAGAAGTTCCGGTAGTGGCGTCTTTCTGCATCATGGCGGCAACCTCTTCCTGTAACTTTTCGAGGGAGACGGCTTGCTTTTGCAGTTCTATTTCAATTCGTTTATGAGCGATGATTTCCGATAAAATATCTGTCATGGCTGTTTTAGTGAAGAGTTACGGGATATGCGGCTATAGATACCTTTTCGCACCTCATCCCTTACTGGTTAATTTCTATAAACTTTTTCAATGTTTTCAGTGCCCGTCCGCTTTCCAGCGATTCGCTGAGAACTGTTCCACTATACAAAATAATCACGCACCATGCACAGACTCTTCTGACCAGAATCTTCCTTCTTTCCGTAATCTTCAATCTTGAAATTACAATTCCATAAAATGCCAGTAAAACGATGCTCAAAATCCCGGCAATCCCATATCCTTCAAACGGAATATGAGCATATGCCTCCGATAACGGCTCAAGGAATTTTCCTATACTGCTCACTTCATTCATTTATCTACTCCCTCGTACTTCCTGAAAACCGAGGCTCTTCGCCAGATACTTTTACAATGTATCTTCGGTATTCATCGTTTCTTCATCCAGTTCTGCATATTTTCTGTATTTCTGATATTTACCATATCTTCCATAGCCATATCCGCTCTGAGAAATATATCCACCCGTATCACGGTTGATCACATAACCAATCAGCTTCTCTTTTTCTTCAAAAGAATGAATGATACCACCACAATAACGGCATTTAATCTCTTTTTTGAGGTATTTACCCAATATCAAGTTAAATTTAGGGTTGCATTTGTTTGCTTGAAATAGTTTATCTTGCCTATCGTGTTTGCCTGCATCTGTTGGACGAGCTGAAAAATAATTGACTTCTACCAATTCTTGATAGGGCTTTAGAAAACTATTAAAGAAGCTGACTAAATCCAGCCAATAACACATTTTCCATTTTTTGGACTTCAGCCCGTAATAGAAATTAAAACCGTCTACATAGACTATTACTTTCTTTTTGTCTTCCATAGCGTTATATATAAAAAAACCCATCTTTAATTGATGGGTCAGCCTTAGTATTTCTCAACTAAGGGGGGTAATTTGTACCACAAAGGTACAAATCTTTTTTAGAATAACAAATTGATAGGTTCTTTTTCTTCCTTTTTTATGATTTACTCTATTCTTTGGTTTCTCGAGTTACAAATACTGGCTCTACAAGTCGAGGCCTTTTCCTTGTATGATAAAGATGCGATAGTTCTTGGTTTTCTATCTTTCTTTGCCTGAATTTATGATATAAACGAATGATGATGGCATGTTTCGTTTTTATATTCAGACTTTTTCCCGGTTTATCTTCCCCTGATTAGCTTTTTCAGTGTCCCGTTGTATGTGTTTTCAAATTCCGTCGGATGATTGAGCGCCCAAAGAATGTAATCACCCGGTTCGTTCTTTTTGAGCAGGGTAGGGCGGTATTGGGAACTAAGGATTTTCCATAAAATCCCGCCGGGACCTCCCAGTTCTTTACGTCGGGCAAGGGCGGCAATCGCTTTCACTGTCTGTTCGTTCCGGATACCGATTGTTTGCATATTTAGTAGAAGTATAGCTTCCGATCCCCCTCCCGTTTGCATCCCTTCCGAAATCGTTTTCGGAGCTGTTTCTAAGACCGTTTTCGGAGCTGTTCCCGGAGCTGTT
>OGYK01002250.1_pt1 | contig 12830 bp, 10 predicted proteins | sample 1576501 | NCBI WGS metagenome assembly OGYK01 (sample SAMEA3541530, study PRJEB24748) | human gut metagenome | biome: human gut; feature: human-associated habitat; material: faeces | place: China | collected 2012
TTTCGAGCCAAAACGGGATGGCGACCATGGCATCTGTGGCGTGTGAGGTAACGGTCATAGCGGCGACGACGGGCAAGATGGGGTCCTTTTGGTTGCGGGTTTAGACAATGCCCGTACATAGTACATGGTTGGCGGGCGTGGTGATCCTATTGCTCGGTAAACGGTCGGGACTGGGTGGGGGCGTAGGTTCCATGTTTGGGGATCTGGGTCGATGCTGAACGCGATGGGGGCGTGGCTGAATAGGAGGGATGTCCAAATTTTGAGCTTTGCTCAAAATTTATCCGGTCGGCTTACGCCGACCGCGCTGCGCTAAAAACGCGCCACGGGCGCGTTTTCTTTACGCTCCGCGCCCTGGCGGGTTCGAATCCCTCCTCCTGCGCGTTATTGAAATGTGCCCGAAAAGAAAAAGCCCCATTGCTGGGGCTTATACCATCTAATGGCGGAGGAGGAGGGATTCGAACCCTCGTGACCTTATACAGGCCAAACGGTTTTCGAGACCGCCGCATTCAACCACTCTGCCACCCCTCCGCGTGGGGTAAAAACAAAGCAGGCTCGAAGGCCTGCTTTGGAATTAACTGGCGGAGAGTCAGGGATTTGAACCCTGGAGACGCTTTTGACGCCTACACGATTTCCAATCGTGCTCCTTCGGCCACTCGGACAACTCTCCGTTAAATGCGAAAGTCAGTATACACGAGGAATCGAAAAGTGCAAACAGAAAACTTGGCAATTTTTAAAACGTGCGGCCGCGCTTGGCTCTGCAGCGGGGTTTGAGGTGCCAAAAAACGGCTTCCGACCAGCGCGGTTGATCAACTCAATTGTTCAAAAGGGGTATTCATAAGCGACTTGGCAATGAATTTAAAAATCTTTGGGTGGTGCTGTGGACCACTGGTATGCATTTCGCGACCACAGCCTTGTGCCCGTTGACCTGCGGCCTGGCTCAGCTTGTCACCACGGCACCGTATCTTGTCCACAGATCCGTCAAGCATTTGGTCAGCATTTGGTTGGAATGCGCATGAAATGCCGTGTGAGTATGGGCATATGTGGAGGTCATGAGGTTGTAGCTGCATATTCTTGCGGCCTGGGAGGTTGAAAGATATTATTACCAAGTCTTTTCCTGCTTCAGGCGCACCTTCACGACCTGAAGCCACATTTGCCCAGAGGAGGTGACAATATGAAGGCTTATGAACTGCTGTTCTTTGTTGACCCGTCGCTCGACCCCGAGACTCGTCTCGCTGTTATGAAGCGTATCGATACCACGATCGCTGAGGGCGCTGGCAAGGTCGACTCCGTTGACGAGTGGGGCAAGCGCAAGCTCGCCTACGAGATCAACGACCTCACCGATGGTGACTACACCCTCATCAACTTCCACGCAGATCCTACCCAGATCGCCGAGCTTGATCGCGTCCTGCGCATCACCGACGCTGTGGTCCGCCACATGATCGTCCGTCGCGACGACCAGGAGTAAGACTGTCGTTTTGGACTGGGCTTGTGCCCCAAGAGGAAGTAGTGAGTTATGAGCATCAATCGAGTGAACATCACCGGTAACCTCACCCGCGATCCCGAGCTGCGCGCCACCGCCGGCGGAACCCAGGTTCTGTCCTTTGGCGTCGCCGTGAACGATCGTCGCCGCAACGCGCAGACTGGCGAGTGGGAGGACTATCCCAACTTTGTCGACTGCACCATGTTCGGCACCCGCGCCGAGGCCGTGAGCCGTTTCCTGGCAAAGGGAAACAAGGTCGCGATCGAGGGCAAGCTGCGCTACAGCTCTTGGGAGCGCGACGGCCAGCGCCGGAGCAAGCTTGAGGTCATCGTCGATGAGATCGAGTTTATGAGCTCCCGTGGTGGCCAGGGTGGCTACGACCAGGGCGGTTACGCCCCCGCAGCACGTCCTGCCGCACCGGTGGCTACGCCGCCCGCGGTCGACGTCTACGATGAGGACATCCCGTTCTAAGGGTTGTTCACCTATTTTTGAGTGAGAGGCGGCTTCGGTTCGCCGAAGTTGCCAAACGAAAGGTATTTTGACATGGCTAATGATTTTTCTGCACGTCAGCCGCGTCGTAAGTACTGCCAGTTCTGCAAGGAGAACACTGAGTTCATCGACTATAAGGACACTCAGCTTCTCCGTAAGTACATGACCGACCGTGGCAAGATTAAGCCCCGTCGCGTCACTGGCGCTTGCACGCAGCATCAGCATGACATCGCCAACGCCATCAAGCGCGCCCGCGAGATGGCTCTCCTGCCGTACACCGTCCCCGTGGTTTCCTCTCGTGGCAACCGCGACCGCGGCTAAGAAGGGAGACGCATCATGAAGGTTATTCTTCTCGATGAGATCAAGGGCAAGGGCGGCGAGGGTGACGTCGTAGAGGTCGCTCAGGGTTACGCTGAGAACTTCCTGTTCCCCAAGAAGCTCGCTGTTGCCGCCACCAAGGGCAACCTCAAGCAGCTTGACGAGCGTCGCAACAACATCGCCAAGCGCGAGGCCGTCCGTCTGGCTACCGCCAACGAGACCAAGGCTGCCTTCGAGGGCAAGACGGTCACCGTTGACGTCAAGGTCGGCGACGAGGGCATCCTCTTTGGCTCCGTTACCGCCGCTATGATCGCTGACGCCATCAAGGCTCAGCTCGGTATGGACATCGACCGCAAGCGCGTCGAGCTCGGTAAGCCCATCAAGGTTGCCGGTGCCCACACCGTTGCCATCTCGCTGTACCGCGAGATCAAGGCCGAGGTTGTCGTTCTCGTCGGCGTTACCGCCGAGGAGCTCGCTGCCGAGGCTGAGGTCGAGGAGGCCGCTGAGGTCGCCGAGGCCGAGACCGCCGAGGTCGAGACTGAGGCTGCTGCCGAGTAGCATTTGCTGCAACGCAACAATCTTGTTCTAAGAAGGGCGCTCTGGGAAACCAGGGCGCCCTTTTGTTTTTTGCGCTGAGTGAGTGTCATGGTGAACGTTGCGTCGAAGTCCTATATACAGGACTGTTCATCCGTTTGGTTCGGTGATGATTGGCGGCGCGCGGCGCGTTTTGGGACCGTGGCTGATACTATGGATGCTCGCAAGCGATATGAATGAGGATGCTCATGGCATACGACGATAGGGAGACCGGGCTGACGGTTGAGGACCGCGGCTCAAAGTTGGGTCTTCCCCAAAACCAAGATGCAGAGGCCAATGTACTGGCCGCTATGCTGCTATCGCCCGAGGTGGTCGAAGAAGCCCAGGTCGAGCTGCAGCCCGATGACTTCTACCGGCCCATTCACAAGACCATCTATACCGCGATGGTCGATATGTACAACAGCCGCATTCCCATCGACTCCATCTCGCTGATCGATTACCTGCGAAGCATCAATAAGCTCGATGCCGTGGGCGGCGAAGCGTACATTTTGGAGTTGATGGGTCAGACCCTGTCGCTCGTCAACTGGCAGCATCATGCCGCCATCGTTCGCCGCGATTCGATGCTGCGTGAGCTGATCGGCGCCACCAACGAGATCAACGCGCTGGCATATAACGCCCCCACCGATACCAAAGAGGTTGTCGAGCTGGCCGAGAGTAAGCTGCTCAAGGTCACGGCACGCGAGGTCAAGTCGAGCTACAAGACGCTGACCGAGTTTATGGTCGAGGCCTATAACGAGGCCGAGGAAGTGTGCCAGGCCGGTGGCCAGGCTGCGGGCGTGCCCACGGGCTTCCCGTCGCTCGACCGCATGCTCATGGGTTTTCGCGAGGGCCAGCTCATCATCATCGGCGCCCGCCCTGCTGTGGGTAAGACGTCGTTCGCTCTAAATCTGGCGCTCAACGCTGCCGCTGCCGGTTATACCGTCGGCTTCTTCTCGCTGGAGATGTCGGGCAAGGAAATTGCCCAGCGCCTGATTTGCGCCTACGCCATGATCTCGATCAGTGACTTCCGCATGGGCCGCATTAGCCCCGAGCAGTGGGCCAATATCAACGAGGCCACGCAGACCTTGTCCAAGCTCGATATTCTGATTGACGATACGCCTGGCACCACAGTGACCGAGATTCGCGCCAAGAGCCGCCGCATGCTCCACAACAAGGAGAAGGCCATCATCATCCTGGACTACCTGCAGCTGGTGAGTCCTCCGCCGGGACGTCGCTCCGAGAGCCGTACCGTCGAGGTCTCCGAGATGTCGCGTGGTCTGAAGATCATGGCCAAGGAACTCAAGATCCCGCTCATCGCGCTGTCGCAGCTCTCGCGTCAGGTCGAATCCCGTACCGGCAAGCGCCCGCAGCTTTCTGACCTTCGTGAATCGGGCTCCATCGAGCAGGACGCCGATATCGTTATGTTCTTGGACCGCTCCGCCGATGAGGCCGAAGCCTCGCGCGACGATCGACCCGACGAGGGCGTTACGCGTATCGTCGTGGCCAAGAACCGTTCGGGCCCGATCGGCGACGTCGACCTGATGTTCCTGCCGGCATCCACCAAGTTCTATGAGCTTGATGGGGCACATGCCGAGGAGTAGGACAGGCGCCCGTTGCACGGGTATACTGGGAATGTTTTGTGCTTCTGCGTGCCGGCGTGGCGCGTAGACAGTCCATGAATGTAAGGAGTAAACATGCCGTCAACCGTTTTGGTCGGTGCCCAGTGGGGCGATGAGGGCAAGGGTAAGATCTGCGACCTGGTCGCCGGCGACTTCGATGCCGTCGTGCGCTACTCGGGCGGCAACAACGCCGGCCACACCATCGTCGTCAACGGCAAGAAGTACGGCCTGCACCAGGTGCCCTCCGGCATCATGTATTCCGACCATGTGTCGGTGATCGGTAACGGCTGCGTCGTCAACCCCAAGGTTGTCCTTGAGGAGATCGACATGTTCGAGGCCGACGGCATCACCACCAAGAACCTCAAGATTAGCGGCAACGCGCATGTCATCATGCCGTACCACATCGACCTGGATGGCGCCTTTGAGCAGAAGCTCGGCAAGAAGAACATCGGTACCACCAAGCGCGGTATCGGTCCGTGCTATCAGGACAAGATGGCCCGCATTGGCCTGCGCATGCAGGATATGCTGGACGAGGCGCTGTTCCGCGACAAGCTGGAGACCGCTCTCGCCCGCGTGAACCCCGAGCTTGAGCTCATCTACAACCTGCCCACCTACACCGTGGACCAGATTTGCGACGAGTACCTGCCCATGGCCGAGCGCCTGCGTCCCTACATCACCGAGACGAGCCTGCTGCTCAACAACATGATCGATGAGGGCAAGGACCTGCTGTTTGAGGGCGCCCAGGCGACGTTGCTCGACATCGACCACGGCACCTATCCGTACGTGACGTCTTCCAACTGCACCGCCGGCGGCGCCATCACCGGCTCCGGCGTGGGCATGAAGAACGTCGACCGCGTGCTGGGCGTCATGAAGGCCTATATCACCCGCGTCGGTTCGGGCCCCATGCCCACCGAGCTTTCCTATGAGTCCGAGGCCGGCCACACGCTGACCGAGGAGGGCTATGAGTACGGTGTGACCACCGGTCGCCGTCGTCGCTGCGGCTGGTTCGACGGCCCCATCGCCAACTACGCCTCACGCGTCAACGGCCTCACCGATATCGCCCTGACTAAGCTCGACGTGCTTTCGGCCTTCGACACCATCAAGGTGTGCGTGGCCTACGACGTCGATGGCGAGCGCTACACCAGCGTGCCCGAGCATCAGGTGCGCTTTGAGCATGCCAAGCCCATCTACGAGGAGCTCCCCGGCTGGAAGTGCGACATCACCGGTTGCCGCAGCTTTGATGAGCTGCCGCAGGAGGCTCAGGACTACGTGGCGTTTATCGAGGATCTGGCACACACCCGCGTGACGTTCATTGGCGTCGGCGCCGGTCGCGAGCAGATCATCAACCGATTCTGGAAGTAATCGGGACTATTTGGTTATTGCGATATACCCCTTTGCAGCCCAAGCGGGCGGCCGAGGGGTATATTTGCTTGCAAAGGGCTCGCGCGGAGCGGGCCATTCATCCATAGAGGAGGCACCCTTGAAGGCGGACACTCAAACCATCGACATCCTGTTGTTGGGCAGCGGCGGCCGCGAGCATGCTTTGGCAGCTAAGCTCGCAGCATCACCGCGCGCCGGCAAGCTCTACATCGCGCCGGGTAACGGCGGCACCGCGAGCTGCGGCGAGAACGTCGTTCTCGACGGCTGCGATCCTGCGGCCGTGGCGGCGTTTGCGCAGAGCCACGGATGCGGACTCGTGGTAATTGGCCCCGAGGCTCCGCTCGTGGCGGGCGTGGCCGACGCCGTGCGCGCGGCAGGTATTCCCTGCTTTGGCCCGGGTGCCGAGGGTGCCCAGATGGAGGGTTCCAAGCTGTTCTCCAAGCAGCTCATGGAGCGCGCCGGTATCCCGACGGCAGCCTATGGTTCGTTTACCGACGAGGCTTCGGCTCTCGCCTACGTGCGCGAGCAGGGCGCTCCGCTGGTCGTGAAGGCCGACGGCCTTGCCGCGGGCAAGGGAGTTATCGTGGCGACCGAACTTGAGCAGGCCGAGGAGGCCGTGCGCGAGTGCTTTGGCGGCACCTTTGGCGATGCCGGCAACACCGTGGTTATCGAGGAGATGCTCGTTGGTCCCGAGTGCTCGCTGCTCGCCTTTACCGACGGCAAGACCGTGCGCCCCATGGCCACCTCGCAGGACCACAAGCGCGCCCTCGAGGGCGACAAGGGCCCCAACACCGGCGGCATGGGCGTCTACAGCCCGGTGCCCATCGTGACCGACGAGGAACACGCCACCATGGTGGCGGTCATGGAGCAGACCGTTGCCGAGCTTGCTGCCGAGGGCATCGACTACCGCGGCTGCCTGTATGGCGGCTTTATGCTCACGCCTGCCGGCCCCAAGGTGCTGGAGTTCAATGCCCGCTTTGGCGACCCCGAGACGCAGGTCGTGCTGCCGCGCCTTAAGAACGACCTGGTTGAGGTCATGCTCGCCTGCGCCAACTGCGAGCTCGATCAGATTGAGCTCGACTGGCGTGACGAGTGGGCTGTGGCCGTTGTCCTGACGAGCGCGGGCTATCCCGGCAGCTACGAGAAGGGCAAGGTCATCACCGGTATCGCCGACGCCGAGGCCATGGAGAACGTGACCGTGTACCACGCGGGCACCGCCGTGGTGGACGGCCAGCTCGTGACCAATGGTGGCCGCGTGCTTGCCGTGACCGCTCTGGGCGACACGTTCGAGAACGCTCGCAACCTTGCCTACGAGGCCTGCGAGAAGATTGATTTTGAAGGCAAGACCCTGCGCCACGACATCGGCCTGCGCGCGCTGCGCGGCCGCGACGCCTGGGATGCCTAAAATCCGAGAGGAATGAGACGGATGGACGAGAAGAACGAAGAGCTCGTGGATGCGCAGATCGTTGAAGAGGGCAGCCGCATGTATGGGCACGCCGAGGGCGAGCCTGGCGGCGAGGTCGCTGACGAGCCGGCGCTGGTGCTGGGCGACGACGACCCGCACGATGCCGAGCTGCACGAGAAGATTCTTTCGGAGGAGTGCGCCTGGAAGGGCAAGATCCTCGACGTCCACCGTCTTGAGGTTGAGCTGCCCAACGGTCGCCGCAGCGCCCGCGATATCGTTCGCCATCCGGGTGCGGCGGCCGTTGTGGCGCTGACCGAGAGCGGCAAGATCGTACTGGTGCGTCAGTACCGCACCGCTATCGACCGCGTGACGGTCGAGATTCCCGCCGGCAAGCTCGATCCAGGCGAGGACCCGCTCGATTGCGCCAAACGCGAGCTGCATGAGGAGACGGGCTTTAGGGCTGGTCGCATTCGCTTTTTGACGTCGATTGTCACGTCCTGCGGTTTTTGCGATGAGATCATCCACATCTACTTGGCTACCAAGCTCGAGTTTGATGCGCCCAACCCCGATGATGACGAGTTTGTTAACGTGGACCTGGTGCCGCTGCACGAGCTGATCGACGCCGTGCTCGACGGCAAGATCGAAGACGCCAAGACCGTCGTGGGTGCCTTGGCCTGCGATAGCATCGCGCATCGCCTTGGGGGTGCGGAGCTCTAGGTTACGCGGTTTTACCAAACCGCGTAACGAGTCGACGCTGCAAACGCCCCTAAGCGGCAATCTGCCTTTCAATCGTCGCTCGCGTACCGAAGTACGCGTCGCTCCTCTTTCAAGGCACCTTGCTCGCTTAGGGACGTTTTCGCTGACGCTGCCAGAACATCGGCGTTATGCTTGTTGGGACGCTTTGTTTTCAGCCTGACCGGTTCAACCGGATTTCTCACGCTATTTATTTCTCTTCGAGGATTGCATGTTTAAAAGGTTTCTTTCGTATTACAAGCCCCAGATGGGGCTTTTTGTTGCCGATACTGTTTGTGCTCTGGTGCTTGCCGCCATTGACCTGGCGTTCCCCATTATCCTGCGCAATTTGACCGGTGGGCTCTTTACTCAGGGTCAGGCTGTCATTATGCAGGCGCTCGGCATGATTGCGGTGGGCTTGGTGCTGATGTATGCCGTCCGCTGCGCCTGCCGCTATTTTGTGAGCTATTGGGGTCACGTGATGGGCGCGCGTATGGAGTCCAAAATGCGCGAGGACCTGTTTGACCAGTATGAGCGCTTTAGCTTTGCGTACTTTGACCGCAACAGCTCGGGCGATATGATGAGCCGCGTGGTCAACGACCTGTTCGATATCTGCGAGGCGGCACACCACGTGCCCGAGTGGATCATCATCTGCGGCATCGAGATTATCGGCTCGTTTGTGATCCTCTTTACCATCGCCCCGGTGCTGGCGCTCGCTATGGCCGTGGTGACGGCGGCGTTTGCGGTCATCATGTTTTGGCAGAACATGCGCATGCGCGAGGTCTTTAGCGACAACCGCAAAAAGATCAGCGGCATCAATGCGCAGCTGCAGGATTCGCTGGCGGGTATGCGCGTGGTCAAGAGCTTTGCCAATGAGGAGACCGAACGCTTCAAGTTCCGCGCCTCCAACAATCGCTATCTTTCGTCCAAGGAGAACATGTATCACGCCATGGGCGTCTATACTGCGACGTATGGCCTGCTCTCGGGTGTGCTCTATGTGATCGTGGTACTGCTGGGCGGCTGGCTGGTCGCCCAGGGACAGCTGCAGGCGGTCGATATGGCGACCTTTGCACTCTATATTTCGCTGTTCTGCACGCCGCTCGAGACACTCGTCAATTCGGCCGAAACGTATCAGAAGGCTATCGCCGGCTTTAAGCGTATGGACGAGGTGCTCTCGACCGCGCCGGATATCCAGGACAAGCCGGGCGCTACGGATCTGCAGGTGACTGCCGGCGCCGTGGAGTATCACGACGTGTGCTTTAACTACGAGGATGTTGAGCTGGGCGAGGGCGATGCCGACGAGCGTCCCGTTATCGACCATATGGACCTGTCCATCAAGCCCGGGCAGACCATCGCTTTGGTTGGCCCTTCGGGCGGTGGCAAGTCCACGACCTGTTCGCTGCTGCCGCGCTTTTATGACGTGGCCGCCGGATCCATTAGCATCGACGGCCAGGACGTGCGCGATGTGACGCAGCAGAGCCTGCGTCGCGCCATCGGCCTGGTGCAGCAGGATGTCTATCTGTTTGACGGCACGATTGGCGAGAACATCGCCTACGGCAAGCCGGGCGCTACGGCAGGAGAGATCGCCGAGGCCGCCCGTCGCGCCAACATCGATGCCTTTATCGAGTCGCTTCCACAGGGCTATGACACGGTCGTGGGCGAGCGCGGCAGCCGTCTTTCGGGCGGACAGAAACAGCGCGTTGCCATCGCGCGTGTGTTTCTCAAGAATCCCAAAATCTTGATCTTGGACGAGGCGACGAGTGCTTTGGATAACGAGAGCGAGGAGGCGGTCCAGGAGTCGCTCGAAGAGCTGGCACGCGGCCGTACCACAATCATCATCGCCCACCGTCTCTCGACCATTAAACACGCCGATGAGATTGCGACCGTTGAGCATGGTCGCGTTGTGGAACGTGGCACGCATGAACAGCTTCTCGCCCGTGGCGGCACCTATGCCCGTTACTATCGAATGCAGTTCGAAGGTGCGCGTGCGCACGAGCTCGACTGATTGATATGACAGGAAGTTTATGGCTGACAAGAACCCTTTGACTCCGGAAGAAGTGACGGAGTTATTCTCCGAAATCGATGCATCCGGTGTCTTGGATCCCACGCTTGCCAAAAAGCGAACCGAGCGCATGCGTGAGAAGGAGGCTGCGGCCAAGCGCGGTGACAAAGCGGCGCTAGCGCAGCTGCGCAGCGAGGACCGCGCGAGCCAGGCAAAACATATCGACCCGCTGTCCGAGGATGATCCTTCGGGTTCGCAGGTGAGTCATACCATTACGAAGACCGCGATGGCCGTGGTCATTGGTATTTTGGTGCTGATCGTGGGCATGCAGATTGGCTACGGCGTGATGCGTCGCCTGAACACCGCCAACCTGTCCGAGAGCGTTTCGGTCGATACCGTTTCGACGGCGCTGAAGGGCGGCCTTGAGTGGGGCAACGGCTTTACGCAGTTCCCGCTCGACTTTACCGTCGATGAAGCCGATGAGCGTACGGGCACGGTCGAGGTGACGGTGTTGGACACATCGTCTGCCAACGAGCTCGAGCTGCTGTCCAACGGGCAGATTCAGGCCGCGGCGCTTGCGACCAACGCGTTGCTCAACGATAAGATCGACCGCGTGGTGTATAACGTTCACGCCTATATCGACGAGGATAGCAACATTCAGCACGATTCCTTCTTTGGCATGTTTCCCGCCCAGGGCCACCAGAGCGCCATCCTGACGTTCGTGTGGACCAAGAGCTCATCCAACGCTACGAGTATCGACTGGAAGATGCGCATCGTGAGTATGGATGACACCATCGCCGAGCGCATTCAGAAGCAGGTGAACTCGGTGTCGTCGTTGATTGAGGACCCGGTGGTGAGCCAGACCAAGATTGACGAGGAAAAGGCCGAACGTGACCTGGAGCATCGTCTGCATGGCCGCGAGATTTTCCGCGGCGGCAAGCCCGATCGCACACCGTCCGAACTGCTGGAGCAGGACAAGATAAAATAAGACGCCATCATCCCGCGTGAGCCACAAGCCCCGCGGGATGATTTTTCCGGGACGGGGATTAAAAAATCATTATGCATAGAAAGTCATAATTATCATTTCGTAAACATTTCGATGAAATTAACGCCATGAGGCATGCTTGCGGTTACAATACCGCGAGGCCTAACTACACACCTTTAAGCCGGTCCTGTGAGACCGGGAAGGAGAATTATGGCGAACAACCATACCGCGGGCGCTGCCGCCCGCACCTTCGCGCCCAGCGAGCTTTGCCAGCGTATGCTGGCCAAAACCAGCAAGGGCGCCTGCGGTCCCTGTATCCTGTATCTTGAGGATGGGACCATTTTTTATGGACGTGCATGCGGCGCCGAGGGCACCGCGACCGGCGAAGTCTGCTTCAACACCTCGCTTGAGGGCTACTTTGAGGTCATGACCGACCCGAGTTATGCCGGCCAAATTGTAACCATGACCTATCCGCAGATCGGCAATTACGGTATCGACGAGACCGATGTCCAGTCGGCCTTCCCCGGCGACGCCGTGCGCCCTGCGAGCGCTCCGGCTATGCGCGGCATGATCGTTCGCGACATGTGCGCCACGCCTTCTAACTGGCGCTCGGCCGTCAGCGTGCCGGAGTACCTGCGCGCTCACGGCATCGTCGCTATCGAGGGTGTCGACACCCGCGCTCTGGTGCGCCATCTGCGCGACAATGGTTCCAAGATGGGCATTATCTCGACAGAGATCTTCGACGTCGACGAGCTCGCCGAGCGTCTGGACGCAGCGCCCACGCTGGTGGGCGAGAACCTGGTCAAGACCGTGAGCTGTCCCGCGCCTCACGAGTTTGTGGCCGCCGACCTGCCTGCCACGCATGGCTTTGCGCTTGTGGCTGCCGCTCCTGCCCGTCACAAAGTGGTCGCCTACGACTGCGGTGTGAAGCGCGGTATTCTGGAGGGCCTGGTCCGTGCCGGCTGCGACCTCACCGTCGTGCCGTGGGATACGCCCGCGAGTGAGGTGCTCGACATGAATCCTGATGGCGTCTTTTTGTCCAACGGCCCCGGCGACCCCGATGCCGTGGTGGAGACCTACGAGCAGGTGCAGCAGCTGATCGGCAAGGTGCCGGTCTTTGGTATTTGCCTGGGTCACCAGATGATCAGCTTGGCCTGCGGCGCCCAAATGGAAAAGCTTAAATTCGGTCACCGTGGCGGTAACCAGCCGGTTATGAATCTGGTGAGCCGTCGCGTGGAGATCACCGCGCAAAACCACGGCTTTGGCCTGCTGTTCCCCAGTCTGGGCAAACTGATTCCGGAGCTTTCCGGCGGCGAAACCGAGCATGCGGCCGATGGCGACCTGCGCGCCTGGGTGCGTCGCGGCGTCGCGCCGGTCGTGATGAACGAGCGCTTTGGTCGCATTCGCCTGACACATGTGAACCTCAACGACGGCACCGCCGAGGGCATCCAGCTGCTCGACGCCCCGTGTTTCTCGGTCCAGTACCACCCCGAGGCTTCGCCCGGCCCCACCGATGCCCACTATCTCTTTACCGCCTTTACGCGACTCATGGACGGCGAGGAGAACTACCTGGACATCGACACCGCGAAGGACCGCCTCGCCGGCTGGAATTTCGCCGAGTCCGAGAACGCTGCGACCGAGGAGAACTAACATGCCTAAACGTACTGACATCAAGCGCATCCTCGTTATTGGTTCGGGCCCCATCGTTATTGGCCAGGCCTGCGAGTTCGACTACTCCGGCGCCCAGGCCTGCAAGGTGCTCAAGGAGGATGGCTTTGAGGTCATCCTGGTCAACTCCAATCCGGCGACCATCATGACCGACCCGGGCTTGGCCGACCGCACCTATG
>OGYK01002265.1_pt1 | contig 12745 bp, 10 predicted proteins | sample 1576501 | NCBI WGS metagenome assembly OGYK01 (sample SAMEA3541530, study PRJEB24748) | human gut metagenome | biome: human gut; feature: human-associated habitat; material: faeces | place: China | collected 2012
CGGGGCCTGTCGGCAGGCCGGGTGCAGTCGGCGGCCATGCGTCTGGTGGCAGACCGGGAGAAGGAGATCAAGGACTTCGTCCCCCAGGAGTACTGGACGCTGGACGCCCTGCTGAAAAACGACCAGGGGGCCCGGTTCAAGGCACACTACTATGGCCGCGGCGGCAAGAAATATGAGCCGTCCTCCCAGCAGGAGGTGGACGACATCCGCGCCCAGCTTCAGGACACGCCCTTTGCCGTGTCCAACGTGAAGCGCACGGACAAGCGCCGCTCCCCGTCGCCTCCCTTCACCACCTCCACCATGCAGCAGGAGGCCTCCCGGAAGCTGAACATGACCCCCCGGCGGACCATGGCCATCGCCCAGCAGCTGTATGAGGGCGTGGACATCACCGGCGAGGGCACCGTGGGTCTGATCACCTATATGCGTACCGACTCCCTGCGGATCTCCGACGAGGCCCAGGCGGCGGCCCGCAGCTTTATCGAAAGCCGCTACGGCGCGGCCTATCGCCCGGAGACCCCCAAGCAGTACAAGGCCAAGGCCGGGGCCCAGGACGCCCACGAGGCCATCCGCCCCAGCAGCGTCACCCTGACCCCGGAGCAGGTGAAGGGCGACCTGACCGGCGAGCAGTATCGCCTGTACCGGCTGATCTGGAGCCGGTTTCTGGCCAGCCAGATGTCCAACGCCGTGTATGACAGCGTCAGCGTGGACATTGCCGCCGGGGAGCACACCTTCCGGGCCAGCGCCAGCAGCCTGAAATTCGCCGGCTACACCGCCGTGTATGAGGAGAGCCGGGACGATGACAAGGAGGATAAGGAGCCTGCCCTGCCGGAGCTGCAGCCCGGCGAGGTGGTGACCCTGGAGGGCTTCGAGCCCGGCCAGCACTTCACCCAACCCCCCGCCCGGTATACCGACGCCACCCTGATCCGCACCATGGAGGAAAACGGCATTGGCCGCCCCTCTACCTACGCCCCCACCGTTTCCACCATTCTGGACCGGGAATATGTGGTGAAGGAGGGCAAGGCCCTGCGGATCACGCCCCTGGGCCAGGTGGTGACGGACCTGATGTGCCAGCGGTTCCCGGACATTGTGGACGTGAAGTTCACCGCCCGGATGGAGGACGAGCTGGACGAGGTGGAAAGCGGCAAGATCCCCTGGAAGCAGCTGCTGCGGCAGTTTTACGGCGGCTTTGAAGGCAATCTCCGCCAGGTGGAGAAGGACATGGAGGGTGTTTATCTGAAGGTCCCCGACGAGGTCACCGAGGAGAAGTGCGACGTGTGCGGCCGCAATATGGTGGTCAAATCCGGCCGGTTCGGCCGGTTCCTGGCCTGCCCCGGGTACCCGGAGTGCACCTTCACCAAGCCCCTGGTGGTGGAGATGCCGGGCCGCTGCCCCAAGTGCGGCGGGCGGCTCATGAAGCGCACCGGCGTCAGCAAAAAGACCGGCAAGCAGTACACCTATTACTGCTGCGAGCGGCTCAACGCCGCCGACGAAAGCGCCCGGTGCGATTTCATGACCTGGGATGTGCCGGTGAAGGACGACTGTCCCGTGTGCGGACACACCATGTTCAAGAAGGCCGGTAAGGGCTTCCGCAAGCCCTTCTGCATCAATCCCGAGTGCTCCAGCTTCCTGCCGGAGGACAAGCGCGGCTATGTGAAAAAGACCAGGACGGAGGAGCCTGCGGAGGGCACTGCCGAGACCCCGGTGGAGCCTGTCCAGGAGGAGAAAAAGCCCACCAAAAAGGCGGCCAAGACCACAAAAACCACCAAGACTGCGAAAACTACCAGGACAACCAAGACTACGAAAACCACCCGGAAAAAGGCGGAGGAAGCATGAACCATGTTACAGTGATCGGCGCAGGGCTGGCCGGCAGCGAGTGCGCCTGGCAGCTGGCCCAGCGGGGCATTCCCGTGACCCTGCGGGAGATGAAGCCGGAAAAAATGACCCCCGCCCACCAGACCGCCGATTTTGCGGAGCTGTGCTGCTCCAATTCCCTGCGGGCGGCGGGGCTGGAAAACGCCGTGGGCCTTCTGAAGGAGGAGCTGCGGCAGCTGGGCAGCCTTATCGTCCGCTGCGCGGACGAGACCGCTGTTCCCGCCGGAGGCGCTCTGGCGGTGGACCGCCACGGCTTTTCCCGGCTGGTGACGGAGCGGGTGAAAAGCCACCCTCTGATCACCGTGGTCCCCGGCGAGGTGACGGACCTGCCGGAGGGGGAGGCGGTGGTGGCCTCCGGGCCGCTGACCTCCGACGCTCTGGCGGACAGGCTCCTCTCCATGCTGGGGGGCGAGGATTCCGCCCTGCACTTTTTCGACGCGGCGGCCCCGCTGGTGAGCTTCGACAGCGTGGACATGGACAGCGGCTTTTTCGCGTCCCGGTACGACAAGGGGACGCCGGACTATATCAACTGCCCCATGGAGAAGGAGGAGTATCTGGCCTTCTGGCAGGAGCTGACCCACGCCCAGGAGGCGGAGGTCCACGGCTTCGAGGACAGGAACGTCTTTGAGGGCTGCATGCCCGTGGAGGTCATGGCCCGGCGGGGGGAGGACACCCTGCGCTATGGGCCCCTGAAGCCCCGGGGCCTCAAGGACCCCCGCACCGGGCGGGAGCCCTATGCCGTGGTGCAGCTGCGCAAGGACAATGCCGACGGCACCATCTATAACCTGGTGGGGTTCCAGACCCACCTGCGCTTCCCGGAGCAGAAGCGGGTGTTCTCCATGATCCCCGCCCTGCATGATGCGAAATTCCTGCGCTATGGCGTTATGCACCGGAACATCTATCTGGATTCCCCCCGGCTGCTGGACCGGTATTACCGGCTGAAGGCCCGGCCCCGCATCTCCTTTGCCGGGCAGATGACCGGCGTGGAGGGATATGTGGAGTCCTGCGCCTCGGGTTTTCTGGTGGGGGTGGAGACCGCCCGGCGGCTGCTGGGCCAGGCCCCCATGGACTTCCCCCGGGAGACGGCCATCGGCGCTCTGGGGCTGTATGTCAGCAACGAGTCCGTGACCCAGTTCCAGCCCATGAACATCAATTTCGGCATCATGCCGCCTCTGGACCACCGGGTCAAGGGCAAGCGCAACAAAAACGCCGAGCTGTCCCAGCGGTCGCTGGCCATTATCGAGCAGCTGAAGCAGGAGGTTCTGAACTATGAAGATCATCATTGACGCCATGGGCGGCGACACCGCCCCGCTGGAAATCGTGAAGGGCGCCCTGCTGGGCATGGAGCACTGGGGCGTGGAGGTGCTGCTGACCGGCGACACCGAGGCCATTCTCCGGGCCCTGCGGGACTGCGGCCACGACACCATCCCCCGGGGGATGGAGATCGTCCACACCACGGAGACGGTGGAGATGTGCGACGACCCCTCCAAGGTGTTCCGGCACAAGAAGGACACCTCCATGGGCGTGGGCCTGACCCTGCTGCGGGACGGCAAGGCCGACGCCCTGGTTTCCGCCGGGTCCACCGGGGCTTTGCTGGCCGGGGCCACCCTGATCACCAAGCGCATCCGGGGCATCCGCCGGGCGGCTATGGCCCCGGTGATCCCCACCACCGGCGGCAAGGCCGTGCTCATCGACTGCGGGGCCAACGCCGAGTGCACCCCGGAGTATCTGATGCAATTCGCCTACCTGGGCAGCTTCTATGCCAGCCGGGTGCTGGGACTGGAGCGTCCCCGGGTGGGCCTGCTGAACATCGGCGCGGAGGACAGCAAGGGCACGGACCTGCAAAAACAGACCCTGGCCCTGCTGCGCAAGGCCGGGGAGGAGGGCCACCTGAACTTCATCGGCAACATCGAGGCCAAGGAGGCCATCAAGGGTGGCTGCGACGTCATCGTCACCGATGGCTTCTCCGGCAACATCCTGCTCAAGACCATGGAGGGCGTGGGCTCCTTTGCCGGCCACGCCCTGGGGAATATTTTCCGGAAGAACCTGCTGACCAAGCTGGCCGCCGCCATGGTGATGCCGGGGCTGCGGGCATTCAAGGCCCAGCTGGACCCCAACAAGGTGGGGGGCACCGCTTTCATCGGCATCTCCAGGCCCGTCATCAAGGCCCACGGCTCCTCCAACGCCGAGGCCATCGACAACGCCATCGGCCAGGCCAGACAGGTGGCCGAAAGCGGCATCATTGGACAGATTCAGGAAAATGTGCATCTGATGCAGGTGCAGCCGGAATAATTCACAAAAAGGGTATTGACAGACCTGACCAATTGCCGTATTATTTTCCAAGACAAAGCCCGAAAGGAGGGATCATCTCATGACGATGGACGAGATCTTCAAGACCATGCAGGATCTGATCGCTGAGCAGTTTGCCATTGATACCGACGAGATCGGCATGGATAGTTCTTTTGTGGACGATCTGGGCGCCGACTCCGTGGACCTGGTGGAGCTGGTTATGGCCATGGAGGAGGAATTCGATGAGGTGCGTCGCGCTCTCGGGGCGCCACTCGGCCGCCATGCCGAGGATATCGGCATTGGGGTAGGACTGGTGGAAGGACTCGATGAGTGGGATGGCATTCTCGTTATCGATATCGAGCAGGATGAGGTTCGGGTCGAACATGCGGCCCTGGCCCAGTGCGTCCTGCTTGCTCTGGTAGCGTACAGCCATCGTGAAGCCCGGCGTGCGCTCGATGACGGCGCTGAGCTTGGAGAGCATCAGGCGGTCTTTCTCGACCAGCATGACACGGTACATCGGGAATGCCTCCTTTCTTTAACCGAAGATGCGGCTGAGCCAGGATGGCTCTTGCTGCTTGGCCTCTGTCTCGGCCGGGGTGCTGCTGTGGTTGGTGTAGCGGTCGACGAGGGCCCGGAGAGCATCGCCGAGGGCCGTCCTCTGCGGCGCCAGGACGAGCGGGATGCCGTCTCGTATCGAGGTGCTCGCGGCGCGGAAATCATTTGGCAGGACGTGGTAGAAAGGCTCGCCGAGGAGCTTCTGCACGTCCGCTAGGCTGATGCGCGTCTTGGCATCACTGCGATTGAGCACGAGGCGGATCTTGTTCTTATCATAACCCAGTGTTTTAAGGGTGTCCATACCTATTTTCATGTTTTTTATCGTCGGCAAGAAGTCGACAATACCGAGGAAAGTCACGATGGTCGACTGGTCGAGCATGGCAAGATTCAGCGTGCTGAACATCGAGGCCATGTCGATGAGGATGTAGTCGAACTGGCGCTGCAGCGCGCGCACCGCGCGCACGGCGTAGTCGTGGTGGATGTTGTAGGCCTCCTCGAGCAGCTTCGGCGCGGCCAGCACGGAGAAGTGCACATCCGCGCGATCGTACGGCGTCAGGAAGTCCTGGACACGGCACGAGTCGCCCTCGACCTGCATCGTGCGCTGGAGGTCGGCCAGTGTCTTCGTCGGCTGGAGCTTCAAGAAGTGGCAGACATCGCCGAACTGAAGGTCGAAATCGACGAGGCAGACGCGGTAGCCCTCGCGGGCCAGCTCCGACGCCATGTTACAGGCGACGAGCGTCTTGCCGACGGCCGAAGCCGTGCTGAAAAAGGTGATGACAATGCCGTTGACAGGCGTCGGCCGGGGTTCCGTTGACATGGGCATCACTCCTTTCGGTAATTCAGGGATTCATCTTACTTATCCATGCGGTCGAGGATGTCGCGGGCGGTCGCCTTGATGCGGTCGCCCGGGAGCTCGGCCGTTGGCTCGGCTGACTGGTCGATGGCAGGGGCTTTGGCCTGTGCTTTGGCAGCTTTCTTCGCGGCCTTGGCGGCGTCTTTGGCCTCTTTGGCCAGCTGCTCGTTCGACTTCTCGGGAATCTCGCCGTTGACGTCGACCTGCTTCATATCGCGTACCTCGCGGCGGCTGTCGTTGTAGGCATCCTCCATGTCCGGCGACATGCGCGCCGGCGTCTCCTCACTGACGACACGCGGCGTGATCAGGACGACGATCTCAGTCTTCTGGCGCGACTTGTTGTGGTACTTGAAGAGCTCGCCTAAGATAGGGATGTTGCCGAGGAGTGGCACCTTCTGGATGGTGTTGGCATCGTCGGAATTCAGCAGGCCGCCAATGACCATCGTCATGCCCGAAGGGATGTTGACGGTCGTGTAAGCAGAGCGCGTCGCGATGCCCGGCATGCGGTAGCCGTCCTTGGTGACGGCATTGTTCCAGTCAAGGCGGCTGACCTGTGTCTCGAGTTCGGTCGTGATGTTGCCATCCTGATCGACGGTCGGGGCATGCAGGTCGAGGCCAATACCGTACTCCTTGTAGTCGGTCGAGGTCGCACCGAAGCCGTTCGAGGTCTGGTACGGGATCTCGCCACCGATGAGGATTTTGGCATCCTTGCCGCTCATGGTCGTGACATTCGGCCGCGAGACGACGCGGGCCTTGCCGTTCTCGATCATAGCGTGGATCTCGGCATTGATTTTCGAGAAATGAGTGAATAGCCAGTTGCGGTTGTACCAGTGGCTGCCGCTGTCGCGCTGGCGGCCATACGACTCACCGGCGTAAAACGTACCAGCAGAATTCATAGTAATGCCGCTACTGCTATCATCGCTCAAATCCTGCGACATGTAGTTGATGCCGAGGCTCTTGGAGTCATTGGCGCTGATCTCGACGAACATCGCTTCGATGTTGATCTGGTCGGGATTCGTCATCTCGAGCATGTTGACGACGGAGTCGTTGAGGTCGCCGCGCGTGTCGGCGGACGAGCCGAGATTCGAGCCGAGCGACTGCAAGCCGCCCGATGAACCAGCGCTCGCAGAAGAGCCTCCCTGCGACTTCTGCGGCGCCGCACTGCCGCCGCCCGCATAAAGGCTGGCAATCTTATAGGCCAGGTCGCGCTCATACTGATTCTTGACCGTGCCGCGCAACAGGAACTTGCCGCCAATCATCTGGACGCGCACGTCGGGCAGGCCGATGGCATCCTGGACGATCTTGGCGAGGCCGGAGTCCTGATTGGAGACGGTAATGCGGTACTCGTAGCGGTAGCCGTTCGACGCCCAGACGTTGAGCGTCGTCGTGCCCGGCGAGATGCCGATGACATTTAGCGACGTGCCGTCGAGAAGGCTCACGTCGGCAATCTTCGGATTGGCGATGGCGACGCGCGTGATGTTGCGCCCCGTGTTGAGGTAGTACGACTGGTTGAGGTCGATGGAGAGCGGCGTGAACTGCGCGTAGGCGGGAGCAGGGGAGAGGATGGCGGCCGCGGCGATGGTGGCGGCGGTCAGGCCGTAGATGGCATTTCTCATTGGACTCCCTCCCTCGTCGATGTCACACCGCGGATAACCTCGATGGTCCGCCCGAGGACGGGCATCGAACTGGCCGAATCGCCAGAGCTTCCAGAACTGCCGGCACTGCTCGGCGCGCTGTAGCCGCCCGTGCTCGGAGCACTCGGGGCGGGTGACGGTGCGCTGTAAGACGGTGCTGGCGCGGATTGCGGAGCACTCGAAGCGCTCGAGCTCGAAGCGGCCTGACCGTTGCCCTGCGGCACGCCGGCATAATCGGTGTCGAACGTATACATGTCGCGCGGCTTGAACGGGCGCAGGACGAGGTACAGCGTGCCTTCCTGCGACTCGGCGGCGAGCTTGAGCGCGTCGGCCGGCTTCAAGGCGACGGTGGCAGTGGCCATCGTGTCGCTCGAGGCCTTGGTGTTGATACTGCCGACGTTAGCAGCGCTCGCGTCATCCTTCTTATCACCGTCTTTCTTGCTGCTGTCGCCGGTCGGCGTGTTCGGCAAGTCAGCCGTGCGGTTGATGCCGAGCAAGAGGACGTCCTGCAGGATGATGCGGCCGTTGATGCCGTTCTCCTTCGTGCCGGTGATGACCATGATGTCGACGTAGTCGCCCGGATGCGCGAAGCCCGAGACGCCGGTGACGTCGTTTATCGGGATGGTCACGGCACGGCAGTCGGGCGGAATGATGCCCGTGAAGCCCGCCATGCGGATGTCGACGTAGACCTTGCGCGAGGTCATGATGTCGCCCTGCTGTATCGCTGTGCTCGTCGGATGGTCGACGGCATCGGCGACATCGTGGAAGGCGCCCTCAGGCACGAGCTCGCTCGGGACCTCGACGACCTTGAGCATGTCTTCCTTGACGACGGTGCGCTCGGGGATGTCCTGCTTGGCGGCGACGACCTGCACGAGGTTCGTCTGCGGCTTCTCGGCCGCTTTCTCGTCGTCGCCGGACATCGCGAGGTAAACCATGAGACCGAGCAGGATGCTGACGACGCCTGCCGCCACCACCCATTGACGATATGTGATTTTGTCGAGGAACTCACGGATGCGCTCCATGGGTTTCAGCTGATTTGCCATACTGCCATTCCCTTACTTCATTCTCATGAACCTTTGCCAAGGTCCAACTGCAACTGTTGCTGCGACTCTGCCAAGCCTTTGCAGGCAAGGCTTCTCCATCATTCTTATTTTATCGCAATAATTATACCATATCCAGAGCATTTTGTTCTTAGAAATTTTGACGTACGACGAGGTTTTTGCTAGGATAAGGTCAGCATATAACTCTTTTTTACAAAAGGGGTGTTTGGAATGATATTTATCATAATGAAATGCCTGCTCTCGGTACTGCTGGCGGTGGGCGGCGGGCTGCTCGGCAGCCGCTGGATTGCGGCGAGTTACCGCAGGGCGAAGGGCACGGAGGGGCTGCTGAGCTTCCCGGAGCGCATCGAGGAGCAGGAGAAGAAGCGGCCGGGGCGCTTTGCGGTCTGCATCGGTTTCTTGTTCTGCTTCACGATGCTGGAGCTTCCGTACGTGCATCTGACGAAGCTGGTGTTCTTGATGATCTTCCAGTACTTCATGGTGCTCTACACATGGACGGATCTGGAGCAGCGCGTGATCTTTGACCGCATGCTGATCCCGTTCGCGGTGATCGGGCTCATCTCGATCCCGCTGCTCGACCGCGTGCTGACAGACCATCTGATGGCGGCGGCTGTGGGCGGCCTCGTGTTCCTCGCGCTGGCGGTGCTGACGAAGGGCGGTATCGGCGGCGGGGACATCAAGCTCGTGGCGGCGCTCGGGCTCTGGCTCGGGTCGGATATGCTCATGACCGTCGTGATTGCGGGCATCGTGCTCGGCGGGATGGCGGCGCTGATCATGCTCGCGACGGGGAAGCGCAAGAAAGGGGATTACTTCGCCTACGGGCCTTACTTCACAATCAGTGCGCTGCTGTTTACGCTGCTTTGAGTTACGTTTGGCAAGGGGGCCGGGGGATGTATTTCGGCTTCGTCGCTCCGCTGAATGAGCCCTATGACTGGGTTTGCCGTTGAGGCGGGTTCGCCGCCTGCCGCGGCGTTCTGACATCGCACCACTAAGATAGCATGGGGTAGGGCTCAGCCCTGCGGGCTATCGCTGCGCTCCTGCAGGCGAAATACACCCCCCAGCCCCTAGGTACGTCTGTGTGACAGCGTGGCAGCTAGGGCAGGAATGCTTCGTGACAAGAGACTGCGTGGGCAGATGGAAGTGCGCAGGTTGACATTGTGGCTTTGTTGCTGGGCTTGTGTTGGGCTCAGCCCTGCGGGCTATTGCCTTGCGAGTTTTTTGATTACAGTGATTTAGAATGCAAAACGAGGTACCGTTGCGGTACCTCGTTTTTTTATGCTCGTTATTCGATTAGCGGACGCGCATTTCTCTGGCCTGTTCGCGCAGGCGGGCAATGCGTTCGGCTGTATCGGGGTGGGTGCTGAAGAGTTTGGTCAGGGCTTTGCCGGTGCCTTCGAAGGGGTTGACGATGTACATATTAGCGGTGGCGGGCTTGGCGCTCGGCAGGGTCTCCTGAGAGTGGGTGACGTAGTACTCGATTTTCTCGAGGCCATCGGCGAGGTAGTTGGGGTTGCCGCAGATCTCGCCGCCGTCGTGGTCGGCTTCGTACTCGCGGGAGCGGGAGATGGCCATCTGGATGAGCATGGCGGCGATCGGGGCGAGGATCATCATGGCGATGGCGGCGATCGGGTTGACGCCGTCGTCTTCGTCGCTGGAACCGCCGAAGAACATGAAGAACTGAGCGGCGTAGGAGATGACGGTGGCCATCATGGAGGCGATGGTGGAGGTCAGGATGTCGCGGTTCTTGACGTGAGCGAGCTCGTGGGCGAGGACGCCGGAAATCTCGTTGTAGTCAAGGACGCGCATGATGCCGGTGGTGACGGCGACGGCTGCATGGTTGGGGTTGCGGCCGGTGGCGAAGGCGTTGGGTTCGTCGGCATCGATGATGCAGACTTTGGGCATCGGCAGGCCGGCGCGGTTTGCGAGGTTCTCGACGAGGGCGTAGAGCTGCGGGGCTTCTTCGCGCGTGACTTCCTGGGCGCCGCTCCAGCGCAGGACGAGGGAGTCGCTGCACCAGTAGCTGTAGAGGTTCATGGCGATTGAGAAGAAGAGCATGATGGTCAGGCCGGTCCGCCCGCCGACGAGTCCGCCGATGAGCATCATGATGACGGCCATGAGGACCATGAGCATCACGGTTTTGATATTATTCATGTTCATGATTATTCCTCCTAGGATATATCTCATTTATCTTGTATATGCTTCAGCCTTCGTGCTGCCGTTCGCGGCGGCGGTTGATGGTGTAGCCGATGAGCAGGACGGCGGCGACGAAGAGGACTTTGAGCTCGAGTGAGTAGGGGGCGAAGTAGACGCCGAGGGCCTTGTCCTCGGTCATGAGCTCGGCGGCGGTCATGCCGAGGATGCCGGCGCCGAGGTAGATGAGGGCGGGGACCTTGAGCATGATCATCAGGAAGATTTGGGCGCCGAACAGGACGATGGGGATGGAGATCATGAGTCCGCAAATAATGAGACTCCACTTGCCCTCTGGCACGGTGTTGGCGACGCCGGCGAGCGAGAGGATGTTGTCGATGCTCATGATGAAGTCGGCGATCAGGATGGTGCGCACGGCCTGGCCGAAGGTGGTCGGATGATTGCCGCTGTCGTCGACGCGCCCGTCGCTGTGGTCGGTGACGAGCTTGATGGCGATGAAGACGAGCGCGGCGCCGCCGATGAACTCGATGTACGGCGAGGCGAGCAGCCCGGTCGCGAAGAGCGTGCAGACGATGCGCACGAAGACGGCGCCGAGGCCGCCGACGATGATGGCCTTGCGGCGCATCTCATGCGGCAGGTTCTTGCAGGCCAGGGCGATGAGTATGGCGTTGTCGCCGGAGAGCAGCAGGTCGAGCAGCAAGATGCCCGAGAGCGCTGCGAGCCATTCCGGCGAGAACATCCCCGCAAAGAATTGTTCCAATCGATTCACTCCCTAAGATTTTTCCCATGCCCCTGCATCTCTTTTAGGGGCTCTTTGGTAGGATTTCTACAGCGTATACGAAAAACCCTGCCCTATATGCCGCCGAAAATGGTGGTAATAGGGCAGGGTCTTGCTTGCTAGCGCCGGCCGCACCGGGATTGCTCCGTCCTGACGATGGTGGCCGTTCAGCTACTCCCCCTGTTGGAAGTATCGTATATCGTGTATGTCCAATATAGCACAATCCTGTGCATCTGGCAAGAGAAAAGTCAAAAAATCAGATATCGAGGTTGCGCACGAGCTTGGCGTTCTCTTCGATGAACTGGCGGCGCGGCTCGACCTTGTCGCCCATGAGGATGGTGAAGAGCTCGTCGGCTTCTTCGGCGTCTTCCATCTCGACGCGCAGCATCGTGCGGCCCTCCGGATCCATCGTCGTCTCCCAGAGCTGCTCTGGGTTCATCTCGCCGAGGCCTTTGTAGCGCTGGACGGTCACGCCGTCGCGGCCGACTTCGTCGAGCTTCTTGGAGAGCTCATCGTCGCTGTAGGTGTACCAGTGTTTCTTGCCCTTGCGGATCTGATAGAGCGGCGGCTGGGCGATGTAGACGTGGCCGTGCTCAATGAGCGGCTTCATGTAGCGGTAGAGGAAGGTCAGCAGCAGCGTGCGGATGTGCGCGCCGTCGACATCGGCATCGGTCATGATGATGATCTTGCCGTAGCGGCGCTTCGAGAGGTCGAAGTCCTCGCTGATGCCCGTGCCGAAGGCCGTGATCATCGTGCGGATCTCGGCGTTAGCAAAGATCTTGTCGAGGCGTGCCTTCTCGACGTTGAGGATCTTGCCGCGCAGCGGCAGGATGGCCTGGAAGCGGCGATCGCGGCCCTGCTTGGCCGAGCCGCCTGCGGAATCACCCTCGACGAGGTAGATCTCGGCCTGCTCCGGGTCCTTGACGGAGCAGTCGGCGAGCTTGCCAGGCAGGCTCGACACTTCGAGGGCGTTCTTGCGGCGCGTGAGCTCGCGTGCCTTGCGGGCGGCTTCACGGGCGCGGGCGGCCATGATGGCCTTGTCGATGATGCGCTTCGTGATGGCCGGATTCTCGTCGAAGTACTCGGAGAGGCCTTCCGTGACGATGGAGTCGACGATGCCGCGGACTTCAGAGTTGCCGAGCTTCGTCTTCGTCTGGCCCTCGAACTGTGGCTCGCGGATCTTGAGGCTGATGACGCAGGTCAGTCCCTCGCGCACATCGTCGCCCGAGAGGTTGGAGTCCTTATCCTTGAGGATGCCCTGCTTGCGCGCAAAGTCGTTGGCTGCGCGCGTCAGCGCGAGCTTGAAGCCGGCGAGATGCGTGCCGCCCTCCTCGGTGTTGATGTTGTTGACGAAGGAGTAGATGTTCTCCTGATAGCTGTCGTTGTACTGCATGGCAATCTCGACGACCGTATCGTCCTTGACGCCGTTGAAGTAGATTGGCTCCGGATTGAGCACTTCTTTCTTGCGGTTGAGGTGCTCGACGAACGAGCTGATGCCGCCGTCGAAGTGAAAAATAAACTATATAATGCTTTGTTTTCAGAGTTGAATCCATAT
>OGYK01002281.1_pt1 | contig 12672 bp, 9 predicted proteins | sample 1576501 | NCBI WGS metagenome assembly OGYK01 (sample SAMEA3541530, study PRJEB24748) | human gut metagenome | biome: human gut; feature: human-associated habitat; material: faeces | place: China | collected 2012
CCGCAACCTTCATGATCTCTGATGGTATTATGCCTACCAATGAGGGACGCGGTTATGTTCTCCGTCGTCTGATCCGTCGTGCGGTAAGACACGGACGCACTTTAAATATGACTACAGAGCAGCTGCTGCACATTGCTGCTATGTATATTGATGAGATCTATGCAGAAAGCTATCCTCTGATGAAGAAGAACCGCGAGTTCGTCTTAAGCGAGCTGCAGAAAGAGATCGCCCGCTTCGAGAGCACTCTGGAGAACGGCATGAAGGAGCTGCAGAAGATTCTGGAGCAGAAGAGAAGCGAAGGGAAAAAGGAGATCGACGGCAAGTCCGCATTCTACTTATACGATACCTTCGGATTCCCTCTGGAGCTGACCGTAGAGCTGGCACAGGAAGAGAACCTGACTGTGGATGAGGAAGGCTTCGCCGTTGCCATGGAAGAGCAGAAGCAGAAGGCAAGAGAAGGACAGAACTTCTCCCAGAAGCTGACTACTGCAGCAGGTGTATTCGATGGACTGGATGATAAGATCACCAGCGAATTTGTAGGTTATGATGCGCTGACCGCAGAAGGTAAAGTAGTAGGACTGGCATCCGAGACCGAACTGGTGAATACCTTAAATGAGGGAGAGACCGGTACCCTGATCACGGATGTGACTCCGTTCTATGCTACCATGGGCGGACAGAAGGGTGACTTTGGTGTGATCCGCACAAAAAACGGTACTTTTGAAGTGACTGAGACCGTGAAGATCGCAGGCGGACGTATCGGACATGTGGGTAAGGTCGTATCCGGCAGCGTATCCGTAAATGATACTGCAGAGCTTGCTGTAGATACCGACAATAGAAAGAGTGTCTGCAAGAACCACTCCGCAACCCATCTGTTACAGAAGGCACTGCAGATCGTACTGGGCGATCATGTAGAACAGCAGGGTTCCTACCAGGACGGCGCAAGAACCCGTTTCGACTTCAGCCACGGACAGGCTATGACTGCGGAAGAGCTTGCGAAGGTAGAGGCTCTGGTCAATGAGAAGATCGCAGAGGATATTGCAGTCGTTACCGATGTCATGAACATCGAAGATGCGAAGAAGAGCGGAGCTATGGCTCTGTTTGGTGAAAAATACGGTGAGACCGTCCGCGTGGTATCTATGGGAGATTTCTCCAGGGAACTGTGCGGTGGTACCCATGTAAAGCACACCGGAGAGATCGGCTATTTCAAGATCCTGTCCGAGAGCGGTGTTGCAGCCGGCGTCAGAAGAATTGAAGCACTGACCGGTGCCAATGTCATGGCATACTATCAGGCAATGGAAGAGAGCTTCCATAAGGCAGCTGCAGCAGCCAAGGCAACTCCTGCTGCTCTGACCGAGAAGATCCAGCATATGCAGGCGGATCTGAAGGCTCTGACCGCAGAGAATGAATCTCTGAAGGCAAAGATGGCGCAATCTGCACTGGGCGATGTACTTGATCAGGTGGTGGAAGTGAAGGGTACGAAACTTCTGGCAACCAGCGTAGACGGTGTGGATATGAATGGCTTGAGAGACCTGGGCGACCAGCTCAAGGATAAGCTTGGCGAAGGCGTTGTTGTACTGCTTTCCGCACAGGACGGCAAGGTCAATATGATCGCTATGGCAACGGACGGTGCTGTAAAGGCCGGCGCCCATGCGGGCAACCTGATCAAGGGAATTGCCGCGCTGGTAGGCGGTGGCGGCGGTGGACGCCCGAATATGGCGCAGGCCGGCGGTAAGAATCCCGCAGGCATTCCCGCAGCGATCGCGGAAGCGTCCAAAGTACTGGAGGGTCAGCTCGCATAATGGAACGAGAGAATCTGAAATCCCGTTTAGGCTTTATACTGTTGTCTGCCGGCTGTGCCATTGGTATCGGGAATGTATGGAAGTTCCCGTACATGGCCGGTCAGGGCGGCGGTGGCGCATTTGTACTATTTTATCTGATCTTCCTGGTGATCCTTGGTCTGCCGATTATGACCATGGAGTTCGCTGTGGGAAGAGCAAGTAAGAAAAGTCCCGTAAAGGCTTACCAGGCACTGGAGAAGCCTGGACAGAAGTGGCATATCCACGGATATTTTACACTGGCAGGCTGCTATCTGCTGATGATGTTCTACACTACGGTAGCAGGCTGGATGTTACATTATTTTTATATGACGGCTGCCGGTAAACTTTCCGGGCTTTCCGCGGATGCGGTAGCGGAACAGTTTACCCGGATGCTGGCAGATCCGGGGGTCATGATGTTCTGGATGGTACTGGTGGTGATCATCGGTATCGTTGTGTGTGCCGGTGGACTGCAGAACGGTCTGGAGCGCGTGACGAAAGTCATGATGATCGCACTGCTTGCCATTATGGTAGTACTTGCCATCAATAGCTTCTTCATGACGGGCGCAAAGGAAGGCCTAAAGTTCTATCTGGTACCTGATTTTGGACGTATGCAGGAAGTCGGTGTGGTATCTACACTGGTAGGTGCCATGAATCAGGCGTTCTTTACCTTAAGCTTAGGCATTGGTGCCATGGCGATCTTTGGAAGCTACATCGGCAAGGATCATTCTCTGATGGGAGAGTCCGTCAGAGTTGTGGTACTGGATACTTTCGTGGCAATTACCGCAGGACTGATCATTTTCCCCGCCTGCTTTACCTATGGGGTGGATCAGACCTCAGGACCGAGCCTGATTTTCATAACCCTGCCGAATATTTTCGTCAACATGCCTTACGGCCGCCTGTGGGGGAGTTTATTCTTCCTGTTCATGGCGTTCGCAGCATTGTCCACGGTGCTGGCTGTGTTCGAGAATATCATCTGCTGTGGCATGGAACTGACCGGTGCCAGCCGCAGGAAATCTTCCCTGGTGAACCTGTTCCTGATCATTGCATTGTCCGTGCCCTGCGTACTGGGGTATAATGTGTGGAGCTGGGATGGTTTTGCTGTCTTCGGCGGAGCGGTACTGGATTTTGAAGATTTCCTGGTAAGTAATCTGTTCCTTCCCTTAGGATCCCTGGTATACCTGCTGTTCTGCGTGACCAGATACGGCTGGGGATGGGAGAACTATAAGGCAGAAGTAAATACCGGCAAGGGTTTAAAAGTCCACGACTGGATGCGCGGTTATCTGACCTACGGACTGCCCCTGATCGTGATCTTTATTTTCCTGTTTGGTATCTACGATAAATTTTTTAAATAAGATTTTGTAAAATCCCAAAAAAGTAGTTGACGAATACATTTTTTATGCTATAATATCAAATGTGTGTAGAACAACTGCGCATTAGAATAACCCAGTCAGTCATGTTACTTGAAGGGACTGAAGGGAGGTCGGGTGTAAGATGTCAAACGTAATCGTAAAAGAGAACGAGACTTTAGATAGCGCTTTACGTCGTTTCAAGAGAAGCTGCGCTAAGGCTGGTATCCAGCAGGAGATTCGTAAGAGAGAGCATTACGAGAAGCCTAGCGTAAAACGTAAGAAGAAGTCTGAAGCAGCAAGAAAACGTAAATATAACTAATGTTAAACAACAGTCCTCGGCGTGATCACCGGGGACTTTGTACTTTTGAGGGAGATCAAATGTGGAGTTATGAAATACTGGGAACAGATATCTATCATCTGTTAGCAGCATTTGTATTGTACAGTGTTCTCGGATGGGCACTGGAGTCTACGTATATGTCATTTTGTAATCGCAAGCTTACCAACCGGGGATTTGGCAAGGGACCGTTTTGCCCGATCTATGGTTTTGGCGGAGTGCTGGGGTATCTGATCTTAAGTCCGCTGCGTGATAAGCTTGTGGAATTATATTTTCTGGGAGCTATCCTGGCAACGGCCTTTGAATATCTGGTAGGGGTCGGTATGATCCGTTTCCTGGGAGAATTATGGTGGGATTATAATAATAAGCCCTTCAATTATCGGGGAATCATTTGCCTCGAGAGTACCGTCGCCTGGGGATTTTATGCGATAGGAATCGTGCAGTTTGTCCATGATGCCATGTATCATATCATCGATAAGGTGCAGCTGCAGATAGGAACCCGCCTGATCCAGGGTATTCTGTTGCTTGTGGCGATTGATTATACGGTACAACTGATCAAGGTATTCGACATCGATGTCCGCAGTAAGGGAGAAGCACTGAAGGAACGCTGCCAGGCATTGATCGCCAGATGGTAAGACGTAAAACATCAGGTTTACAGGTATATATAGGACCACACGACCATATCTTTTAGAAAAGGATAGGGGAGTGTGGCTTTTTTATGCAAAAAACCAGGAAATATATTTGCACGGGGATCTTGCTATTCAGCATCAGTATGCAGGTATTCTGGTGGAACGGAATCAATGTATGTGCAGAACCGGCAGCAATCGAAGCTCCCAGTGCGGTGCTTCTGGAGAGCTCCACCGGGAAGGTGATCTTTGAGCAGAATGCAAGAGAACGCCGAAGCCCTGCCAGCATTACCAAGATCATGACATTGCTTTTGACTTTTGAAGCTCTGGATCAGGGAAAAATCAAATTAGAGGATCCGGTAACGGTGAGCGCCTATGCCAGTTCCATGGGAGGTTCTCAGGTGTTCCTGGCAGAAAATGAGGTGCAGACCTTAGAGACCCTGATCAAATGTATCGCTGTAGCTTCGGGCAATGATGCCAGCGTGGCGGTGGCGGAATACATAGCGGGAAGCGAAGAAGCTTTCGTGGAACAGATGAATGCGAAGGCGTCGGAGCTTGGCATGACGGATACCCATTTCGAGGACTGCTGTGGTCTGACGGATTCCGACGGCCATTATACGACGGCAATGGACGTAGCGGTCATGTCGAGGGAGCTTACGGTAAAATATCCGAAAATATTTGAATATACAGGTATCTGGATGGAGGACATCACCCATGAGACCAGTCAGGGAAGCTCAAAATTCACGTTAAACAGTACCAATAAATTGCTGAAACAGTATCCGTTTACTACGGGATTGAAAACCGGATCCACTTCCAAAGCAAAATTCTGTCTGTCCGCCACGGCAACGAAGGATGGCATTGATCTGATCGCGGTGATCATGGGGGCACCGGACTATAAGGCACGTTTTAAGGACGCCCGGACATTGCTTAGCTACGGTTTTAATATAAGCGATCTGTATCTGGATGAGAATACAGATCCCCTGCAGAATATGCGGGTGCAGGGCGGCGTAGAGGATACGGTGCCAGTGAAATACCAAAGTGAATTCCGGTATCTGGATACGGAGGGAAATTCCCTGGACGGCGTGGAGAAGAAAATTGAACTGCCGGAGACTGCCATAGCACCTTTTGCGGAAGGAGATACGGCAGGCAGGGCGGTCTATCTGCTGAACGGCGTGGAGATCGGCAGTGTACCGATTCTGTATGAAAATGCGGTGGCGAAGGCGGTTTATAAGGATTATCTGCGAAAAATAATGGAATTTTATCTTTTGTAAGACAAAATAATATGTTATACTATAGAACAAATTGGCAATAATCTGGCAACATACCATGGGGGCAAAAGAGTTGGATGTAGTGATTACCGTGATCGCAGTAATCCTTGTGATAATGCTGTGGATAATGCTGTACGACAGTAACCGCTTTGTGGTGCGGCATTATTCCCTGCGGGATCAGAGAATCAAAAAGTCTGTGAAGGCGGTGGTTCTGGCGGATCTGCACAATAAAAGATACGGAAAACAAAATGAGAGACTGTTGCAGGCGATCGATGAGATCGGACCGGACATGATCCTGATCGCCGGGGATATGCTGACGGCGAAGCCGAAGGCAACACTGGATGTGGCGGTGGGATTTCTTACGGAGCTTGCAAAGAAGTATCCTGTCTATTACGGCAACGGCAACCATGAACACCGCCTGAAGCTGTATCCTGAAAATTATGGGGATATGGCGGGACGGTATGAAGAAGCTCTTACGAAGATCGGTATTCACAGGCTTGTCAACGAGCATAAGGATCTTCCGGAATACGGGATCCGCATCTATGGTTCTGAGATAGACAGGCTGTACTACAAACGTTTTGGGATACAGCCCATGGATCCGGAATATCTGCCGGGGATTTTAGGACAGCCCTCCGAAGAATATTTCAATATATTGATCGCGCACGACCCGGATTATTTTCCGAAATACGCAGACTGGGGTGCAGACCTGGTGTTATCCGGTCATGTCCACGGCGGCATGGTGAGAGTTCCTTTTTGGGGAAAGGGTGTGGTGTCTCCCAATGTGAGACTTTTTCCAAAATACGATGGCGGAGAGTTTACCATAGGGAAGAGCAGAATGCTCTTAAGCAGAGGACTGGGAATGCACACGATCCCGATCCGGCTGTTCAATCCGGGCGAGATCTTAGAAGTGGAGCTTATGCCGGACGAGGGGAAATAGGAGTTTTATCAAATGGCAATATCTGTAAAACTGGAAGTGTTTGAAGGTCCACTGGATCTGCTGCTTCATTTGATCGAAAAAAATAAAATAGACATCTATGATATCCCTATCGTAGAGATTACAGCGCAGTATCTGGATTACATCAGGCAGATGCAGCGGGAAGACATGAATGTCATGAGTGAATTCCTGGTGATGGCGGCGACGCTGATCGATATCAAGTGCAAGATGCTGCTGCCCAAGGAAGTGAATGAGGACGGCGAGGAAGAGGATCCCAGAGCAGAACTGGTTCAGAAGCTGTTGGAATACAAGATGTACAAATACATGTCCTTTGAACTCAGAGACCGTCAGGTGGATGCTGCCAGGAACATGTACAGAGAGCAGAGACTTCCGAAGGAAGTGGAAGCCTACAGACAGCCCATCGATTACGAAGAGCTGATCGGCGATATGAACTTGAACAAGCTTCATGAGATATTCAGATCCATCGTAAAGAAGCAGGAGGACAAGATCGACCCCGTCCGCAGCCAGTATGGCAATATCGAGAAGGATGAGGTAGATATGGACATCAAGATGCTGTATGTGGAGGCTTATGCCAGAGAACATAAGACCTTCAGCTTCCGTAAGCTTTTGGAGAAGCAGAACAGCAAAATGGAAGTGATCGTTACATTCCTGATCATTCTGGAACTGATGAAGACCGGCAAGATCAACATTAGCCAGGAAAATATATTCGATGATATTATGATTACATCTAACGTTTAGGATACAGTGAGGTTTTAGAATGGAACGCAGTAAAGCAGAAGCAGTGATAGAGGCTATCCTTTTTACCATGGGAGATTCCGTGGAGATCAGCAGACTTGCGGAAGTGATCGAAGAGGATGTGAAGACGACAAAGTCTATATTAAAAGACATGGCGGCGCGGTATGAGGAAGAGAACAGAGGTATCGGTCTGACACAGTTCGACGATTCCGTACAGCTGTGCACCAAGGCGGATATGTACGAATATCTGATCAAGATCGCGAAGACTCCGAGGAAAATGACTCTGACGGATACCGTGCTGGAGACATTGTCCATTATTGCCTATAAGCAGCCGGTAACGAGACTTGAGATCGAGAGAGTCAGAGGCGTCAGCTGTGACCATGCTATTAACAAATTGTTGGAATACGATCTGATCACGGAACTGGGACGTCTGGATGCTCCCGGAAGACCCTTGCTGTTTGGTACCACGGAGCAGTTTTTACGCTGCTTTGGCGTGAAGAGTCTGGAAGAACTGCCGGAACTGAATCCGGTGCAGGTGGAGGAATTTAAGCAGCAGGCGGAACAGGAAGTACAGCTTACTTTGAATATATAAACAGAGAATAGGACAAAGAACCGGCCTCATAATAATAAGTAACCCTTTTTGGGAGCAACGATTATGCGAGGCTTTTTTTGTGTCCTTTTTGCGGGAATTATATGTCTGGAAAGTCTGTGCGGATCACAATTCCGTGAAGATAGGATAACAGACAACGAACCGACATACGCGATCCGGTATGAGACCGGGAAATCCGATCTACAACAGGAGTTTAAGCTGTATGCACAGGGAGCAGTGCTTCTGGATGCGGATTCCGGACGCGTGCTTTACGGAAAAAACGAAACTATCCCCATGGCTATGGCAAGTACCACCAAGATCATGACCTGTATTTTGGTGCTGGAAAATGCAAAGGTGGATGAAACCGTCAGCGTCTCTGCCTATGCAGCCACCATGCCCAAGGTAAAGCTATATGTGAAATGCGGAGAACACTATACCGTGAGAGAATTATTGTTTTCCCTGATGCTGGAAAGCCATAACGATACTGCTGTGGTACTGGGGGAATACATCGGCGGAAAACTTTTGGGAGAGACGGGGGAGATCTCAGAACATACCGGCGAAGAGAGCAAGGCGGCATTACATAGATTTGCGCAGGCAATGAATGAAAAGGCGGAAGAAATCGGCTGCGAAGACACCTGGTTCATCACACCAAACGGGCTGGATGCCACGGAGACTCTGACACTGTCGGACGGAAGTACATTAGAGAGGGAACACCATACCACAGCAAAAGATCTGGCGGAGATCCTCAGGTACTGTATGAAAACTTCCCCACAGAGGGATCTGTTTTTAGAGATCACAGGGACGCAGGATTACAGTTTTACGGAGAACGGACGCTTCTTTCAGTGTCACAATCACAACGCTTTTCTGCAGATGATGGACGGAGCGTTTACCGGCAAGACCGGATTTACGAACAAGGCGGGATACTGCTATGTGGGAGCCCTGAAACAGGACGGAAAATGTCTGATCGTGGCGTTGCTTGCCTGCGGATGGCCGAATCACAAGACCTATAAATGGAGCGACAGCAGGGAATTGTTTACTTATGGATTGGAGAACTTTACATATCGAAGCTTTGAAGAAGAAACGTTTTCGGGCAGAGAACAGCTGCTTATGCCGATTCCGGTGCTGCGGGCACAGAATGATGCACTGACAGAGGAGGTACTGCTGCCTGTGGAACCGGATCCGGAGACGGAAGGAGTGGAGGGACTCTTAATGGGTCCTGGCGAGAATGTGGAGATCCTCTATCGTAAGGAACCGTACCTTACGGCTCCCGTGGAGGCAGGAGAGTGCGTGGGAGAGATCAGCTATCTGGTAGATGGCAGGGTATGGCGCAGAGAGCGTCTGACCGCAGCAAAGGATGTGGAAGCCATAGACTTTGTATGGTGCGGCAGGCAGATCCTTTGGCGCTTTTTGGTGAGATCCCTATGAAAAAATGAAGGGAATATTGTTCAAAATAAAAAACAATGTATATTTTTTGTAAAAATCTGCAATTCGTTCTTTGCGAGTTGCAGATTTTATGTTATACTAACGACTGTTAATCATGGGGGCATTTGTGCTTCTATATTAATAGAGTTTTTTATTTTTATTTTATTATATTATCAACGGAGGGCTGAAACATATGAGCACTACTTCAAAAGCGAGTCAAAGAATAGCAGCTTTACTCGATGACAACAGTTTCGTTGAAATCGGCGGACTTGTAACCGCAAGAGCTACGGATTTCAATCTGAAACCCAATGAAACTCCTTCTGACGGTTGTATTACCGGCTATGGAGTGATCAATGGTAATCTTGTATATGTATATAGCCAGGATGCTTCCGTACTGAACGGAACCATCGGTGAGATGCATGCCAAGAAAATTACAAACCTCTACGATCTGGCTATGAAGACCGGAGCACCTGTGATCGGACTGATCGAGTCTGCAGGCTTAAGACTGCAGGAGGCAACCGATGCACTGGCTGCATTCGGTGAGATTTACTTAAAGCAGACCATGGCTTCCGGTGTGATCCCTCAGATCACCGCTGTATTCGGAACCTGTGGCGGCGGCTTAGGTCTGTTCCCTACCATGACGGATTTCACTTTCATGGAAGAGAAGAATGCCAAGCTGTTCGTGAATGCTCCCAACGCTTTGGACGGCAATGTGATCACCAAGTGTGATTCTTCTTCCGCTAAGTTCCAGGCTGAAGAGAGCGGTATCGTTGATGTGGTAGCTGACGAAGCAACCATTCTGGAGAAGGTAAGAGAGTTGGTAAGCTTCCTGCCTGCCAACAACGAAGATGATGCAAGCTTTTTAGAGGACTGCACCGATGATCTGAATCGTGTGAATCCTGAGATCGCAGGCTGTGTCGGCGACACTTCCGTTGCTCTGTCCATTTTGGCAGATGACAACAATTTCTTCGAAGTAAAGTCCGGATATGCTAAAAATATGGTAACCGGTTTCTTACGTCTCGATGGTGTTACCGTAGGTGCGGTAGCTAACCGTTCCGAGATCTGCGATGAGGAAGGCAAAGTAGCAGAGAAGTTAGACGCTGTGCTGACCGCAGAAGGCTGCGAGAAGGCTGCAGAGTTCGTGAACTTCTGTGATGCTTTCGGTATCCCCGTACTGACTCTGACCAATGTCAAGGGTTATGAGGCAACTTTAGCTTCCGAGAAGACCATCGCCAAGGCTGCTGCAAAGCTGACCTACGCATTCGCTAACGCTACCGTTCCCAAGGTTAATGTTGTGATCGGCAAAGCTTTAGGAACCGCTTATGTGGTAATGAACTCCAAGGCAATCGGTGCTGACAGCACCATGGCATGGCCGGATGCACAGATCGGTGCTATGGACGGCAAGCTTGCTGCCAAGATCATGTATGATGGTCAGGGCGCTGATGTGATCAATGAGAAGGCTGCAGAGTACGAGGCTCTGACTCTGAATGTAACCAGTGCAGCCAAGAGAGGATATGTGGACCAGATCGTAAATGCAGCTGATACCAGAAAATATGTGATCGGCGCATTTGAGATGTTATTCACCAAAAGTGAAGACCGTCCTGCCAAGAAACACGGAACTGTATAAGAAAGGGTGATTATAAAATGAAGAAATTTTTAAGCTTAGTATGTATGATTACCTGCATCTTTGGTTTGACGGCGTGCGGCAGTGAGGAGACTTATACGGATTATGAGCAGCGTAAGATGGATACTGCGATCCAGATCGCTACCCAGTATGTGATCCCTTCTCTTGAGAACTTTGAAGACGAAGCTACTCTGGAGAGCTTTTCCGAGTATACCGCTGATGAAGTGGCATACATGGTACAGGAAAATGTAGGTATCACCGTTGACGGTTATGCATACAAGACTGCTATCGAGTCTTTCAATTCCGCGAAGAAAACCATCGGCGGTATCACTGCTGTCGGCGATGCAGATGCTACCATCGATGATGATCAGATCATTGTACATGTAGATGTGACCGGAGCAAACCAGAACGCACAGGCAGAAGTGATCTTCAGCAATGATATGTTCCTGAGTATGGAGTCCGCAGCATTGAATCCCGTAGAATCCATGGGTGGTCTGATGACCAAGGCTGCACTGAATACGCTGATCGGTATGGGAACTGTATTTGTAATGCTGATCATGATCTCACTGATCATTTCCCTGTTCAACTTCATTCCCAGGATCCAGGCTGCATTCAGCAAAAAGGGCAAGAAGGAAGAGACAAAGAACGCAGGTATTGATAATGCAGTAACTCAGATCGCTGCACAGGAAGAGGCCGAAGCAGATGACACTGAGCTGGTAGCCGTAATCGCAGCTGCGATCGCAGCAAGCGAAGGCGCGGCAAGCACTGACGGATTTGTAGTTCGTTCTATCCGCAAAGTTAGATAATCTAAAATCGTAGGAGGATATTAAAATGAAAAATTATACCATTACCGTAAATGGCAACGTATATGATGTAGTAGTAGAAGAGGGCGCATCCACCGGAGCACCCGTAGCAGCAAAGGCTCCCGCAGCACCCAAGGCAGCACCCAAGGCTCCTGCAGCAGCTCCCAAGGCAGGCGGCGCAGCAGGCAGCATCAAGGTTGAGGCCGGTGCAGCTGGTAAGATCTTCAAGGTAGAGGCAAATGTTGGACAGGCTGTTAAGAAGGGTGACGCAGTCATCATTCTGGAAGCTATGAAGATGGAAATCCCTGTTGTAGCTCCCGAAGACGGTACCGTAGCAAGCATTGACGTTGCAGTTGGTGATACTGTTGAGGCTGGTGCAGTTCTGGCAACTCTGAACTAATTTTTTTATCAGCTCTATAAACAACAGGAGGTCATCAAATGGAATATATAGCTAGTACGCTTAACAACCTGATTCATCAGACAGCGTTTTTTAACCTGACCTGGGGAAACTATGTCATGATTCTGGTTGCATGCTTTTTCCTTTATTTAGCTATCCGTCATGAGTTTGAGCCGTTGCTCTTACTCCCGATAGCGTTCGGTATGCTGTTGGTAAATATTTACCCCGATATCATGCTGCACCCTGAAAATGCAGCAAACGGTGCCGGCGGCTTACTGTATTATTTCTACAAGCTGGATGAACTGGCAATCCTGCCGTCCCTGATCTTCATGGGCGTAGGTGCCATGACAGACTTTGGTCCTCTGATCGCAAACCCTAAGAGCTTTCTTTTGGGAGCAGCTGCACAGTTCGGTATTTTCGCAGCATACTTCGGTGCGATCTGGCTGGGATTCAACGACAAGGCAGCTGCAGCCATCTCCATCATCGGTGGTGCTGACGGTCCTACATCCATCTTCCTTGCTGGTAGGCTGGGACAGACGGCAATCCTGGGACCTATCGCGGTGGCAGCATATTCCTATATGTCACTGGTTCCCATTATCCAGCCCCCTATTATGAAGCTTCTCACCACTGAGAAGGAGAGAAAGATCAAGATGGGTCAGCTTCGTCCGGTATCCAAGCTGGAGAAGATCCTGTTCCCCATCGTTGTTACCATCGTTGTATGTCTGATCCTTCCCACCACAGCTCCTCTGGAGA
>OGYK01002284.1_pt1 | contig 12643 bp, 12 predicted proteins | sample 1576501 | NCBI WGS metagenome assembly OGYK01 (sample SAMEA3541530, study PRJEB24748) | human gut metagenome | biome: human gut; feature: human-associated habitat; material: faeces | place: China | collected 2012
CAAACAGCTCGCCGGTCTTGCCGACCTGAATCAGCTCCGGGATACCACCTATCTCAGCTCCCAGCACCGGCGTACCATACATCTGGGATTCCATCACGGAGAACGGGCAGTTCTCATACCACTCAGAAGGGTAAATAGAGAACCGTGCCTCACGGATAAGCTTTTCCAGTGCCTCGCCTTTCTGGAAGCCAACATTCTTGATGTTCTTAATACCATTTACTGTCTCTTCCAGCGGGCCAGTACCGGCGAAGATGAACTGCACATCCGGCAGTTCTTTACAGACCTTGATGAGCGTGCCGATACCCTTCTCCTCCGAGAAGCGGCCGAAGTAGAGGACGTAATCCTTCTTCGGAGTCTCTTTCCACTCCACCTTATCGATGAAGTTGTGCATTGCCACGGTCTTCGTCGCAAACAGCGGATTGCTGTCCATCTTGGTCTTCATGAACTCCGAGCAGCAGATCATGGTATCTATGTACTTGTAGGTGCCCTTCCACTTCCAGAACTCGGCTTCCATCATGCCGATGGCAGATTTCGCCGTGGAACCGTGGATGCACTTGCCTTTCATACAGTTCACGAAATGGCCGCCGAGGCACTTCTCACAGTTCTGGTGAGTATTCGGATTGTTCAGCATGTGGTTCGGGCAGACCAGCTGGTAGTCATGTGCCGTGAAGATGATCTTACAATCCCTTCCGGTCTCCTTGCGCCACTTCACGATTTCCAGAATGATGGAAGGTGTCAGCTGGTAGTTAAAATTGTTCAGGTGACAAACATCCGGCTTGAAGTCATCTAGTACTAGTCTTAATTTTTCTCTTGCTTCCTTGCTGTAGATAGTTTTGATCGGGTAGGTCAGCTTGCTCAGTTTGCTGCCACCGTGGAAGTCCATGTCACTTGTGTAAGCATTGACACGGTTACCCACGCAGCGGCCTTCATGCTCCATACCGAAGTACTGAACCTCGTGTCCATGCTGCTTCAGTGCCTCACCCAATTTGAATATATACGTCTCACTTCCGCCGTTTCGGTGCAGAAATTTATTCAAAATCAGCGTCCTCACGTTGTATTTCTCCTTAATTCTATGTTCTATTTCACTACCTCTGTTCAGATGAAGCACTTCCAATGTATTGTTCATAAACCAGAGTGCTCCATACAAACGCAGGTAGTGATACTGAAAGTTCTTATGATAAAATCATCTGCTGTTACTGAACCTAGGTAGCGAGATAAAAACTGCTCTTGCAGTTCTACCCACCCCTCGAAAAAGTGCCGTAAATACGCCATTTTCCCGGCGTTTTCACTATGTACATCTCACTACCTGCGTTCGGTTAGAGGAGATTATTTATTATCAATACTCTCATCTATTATTATCTCCTGTACAGTTTCATCGTTTCCTTTACAACTTCATCCCAGTTATATTTCTCGCAGATAAAGTCAGCTGCCTGCTTCTTCATTTTCATAACCATTTCAGGATGGTCACAGGCCTCTTGCAGTTTTTCTCGCAAGTCCTCTACATCCGACTTTTTGAAAATCAATGCCTTATCTTCCACAACCTCTGCGCACTCTGGAATATCAGAAACCAAACAGCAATTGCCATAACTCATAGCTTCTAGCAGGCTCAAGGGCATTCCCTCCAGATCAGAAGGTAATGTGTAAATATACGCATTGCTATATAATTCATCAAGCATCTGCCCCTGAACAAATCCGGTAAAAATGATTCTATTATCATCCTTTGCCAGCTCTTTCAATTCCACCATAAAAGAATCCGTATCGCTAGAGCCACCAGCAATAACCAATTTTTTATCTGTTTTGATGTCTTTAAATACCTCAACCAGATATCGAATGCCCTTTTCCGGCACCAAACGACCAAGAAACAATATGTAGGAATCTTTTGTCAGTCCAAATTTTTCTGTTATTAAACCAGCTTCTCGGGTTTCTGGTCTGTTCACTCCATTCGGAACGAAATGTGTCTCCCTGCCATAGGTATCTCTGAAATAATCCTGAACACCTTTACTCAGAACGATGATTTCATCTGCATATTTTACAGCATTCTTTTCACCCTGACGGATGAATTTAGAGCCAAATCCTGACTTCCATTTTTCCCGTTGCCAGTCTATACCATGAATGGTAACCACAACCCTCTTTCCAAACATCTTTGGAAGCCATGAAAAAAAAGCTGGACCTTCTGCATGGATATGTACCACATCATATTTTCCAAAAGCACTGTACAGAGCCGCAAAGAAAGAGGAACTCACCGCTGCAAGACCTTTTCCTTCAATAGTTGGAACAAATTTCTGTCGGATTCCATCATATTCAATTTTATTGTCATACTCTGCACCACTCACGTGATGACCAGATCTGTTGTAACAGGTAACCCGACATCCATCTCGTGCCATTCTGGTGCACAGTTCTTTTACAACAATCTCTATCCCGCCCTCACGGGACAGTCTTTTTTGTCCGAACATGGACACTGCAAATTTATCTTTCATAATGTTCTCCAACCAATATTGTCCCCTCTACTCCTTTATATCTATGTACTTTTGTTGAGTAGACATTTCTGCACTCTACATACTTAAAAGAAGTAGCCTTTTCAGCATTTCGTATGCTTTTTATTGACCTTTTACAACAATCCTACTTCGATCCAACCTTCCCCAGCACAACAGCCACGGTCTTAAAAAGAATCTTAATATCCAACCCCGGATTCCACTTTTTAATATACTCGGTATCCAGTCTTACAACTTCTTCAAAGTCTGTGATATTACTTCTTCCGCTGACTTGCCACATACCGGTAAGTCCCGGCTTGAATGCCAGTCTGGAGCGGTGATGCATCTCGTATTTCTCCCACTCGTCCACTGTTGGCGGTCTGGTTCCCACAAGGCTCATGTCACCTATGAGTACATTCCAGAACTGTGGAAATTCATCCAGAGAGTAATCACGGATAAAATTACCGATTCCCTTGATGATGCGTGGATCATTATCCATCTTGAACATCATACCATCTTTGATATCGTTCTGCGCCATCAGCTCTTTCTTCCGTTCTTCTGCATCCATATACATGCTTCGGAATTTGTAAATGTTGAATTTTTTGCCATTTTTTCCGATTCGCACCTGTTTGAAGAAAATCGGTCCCGGTGACTTAATATAAATGATTGGTGCTACAAAGATAAAAATGATACCTGTCAGTAGCATTCCAACCAGTCCTCCGCAGATATCCATCGTCCTTTTGAAGATCAGCTGACCGGTGCTTACCATATTGATGCTGGTCGAAAGCACCGTATATCCTTCCAGCTTTTCCACAATCTGATTAGAAGAATCATCCGCAACTCTTGCCAGCTTGATATGTATGGTAATTCCCATGATACCGAAATTTTTGATCATTTTATCCGGAAGCGCAAGCTCTGTCGGAATGCTGAAAAGTGCTTCATCCACCCAGTTCAACTGTGCAAAATCTTCAATCGCACTCTCTCCACAAAATACCGGGAATCCATGATAATTTGGAATTTCATTTTCTTTTGCATCAATAATTCCAATTCCCATTACATGAAACTCACTGTAGGGATTACTGGTAAATGCCTCCACAATTTCTCTATAATTCTTTTTTCCACCGATCAGAAGGATCGCTCTTTTCCCTGATGCAGGGCCTCTGTGCTTGGAAAGCCATTTTTTCAACAAAATCCTTCCTATATATAATACGCAGATCGATATGATTGGGAATGCAAATATAACAACTCGTGAGTAATTGCTCGACTCTTTCATTGCAAACAAATAAGCAATCACACACACGGTCACGATGATTGCGTGCTTTGCGACTGCCTTAGTCTCCAACCAGTACCCTCTTCTTAAGATGCCCTTGTAACTTCCCATCATCAGTCCCACAAGCAGATCAATCGCCGCTATCGCAAAAAACACATTCCGGTAAAGCGGTGCTTCTCTGTAATATGCAGTCCCATGATGTAACCAGTGAGCAAGTAAATAAGATAATTCCAACAATATTAAATCTAACAAAATAAAATCCCAGTGTTTTAACCAACTGGAAGTTTTCTTTCTGTACATAAGTGAACCCAACCCTCTTAAACATTACTTTCGTAATTTGTTTTCTCTGATACTTATAACATATTTCGTATAAAAGGTAAAGCAATCTCCATGTACAATTCTCTTTTTCGACATTTTATCGACTTTCCGCACAAAAAAGCCATTAGTTTTGTGTACTTTTTTCCTAAAAACTAATGACTTTTTAATTATTTATCGATTATTGTATTTTCAATTATAGATTTTTACCCTTTCCATACAATAATCACCTTTTTTTGCTGCTGCAATCTGATTTCTGACAGATTTTCTACTTTGTCAGTGCAATAATTGCCTTCACCACATCGTCAATTCCCATCTCAGAGCTGTCGATCAGCGTTGCATCTTCAGCCTGTTTAAGCGGTGCGATCTCTCTTGTCATATCGCGCTCGTCTCTTTCCTGGATATCCTGCCTGATCTGTTCAAAATCACAGGCTTCTCCTTTTCCTTCCAGTTCTTTGAACCGGCGCATTGCGCGGCATTCTACACTTGCAGTCAGATACACTTTAACGTCCGCATTCGGAAGTACATTGGTTCCGATATCTCTTCCATCCATAACGACATCTTTTTCTTTTGCAAGATTCCTCTGCAGATCCAGAAGCTTTGCACGGACTGCCGGTACTGCCGAGCTTACGGATGCCATATTTCCAACCGCTTCCTCACGAAGCTGTGAAGTGATGTTTTCTCCATTCAAATAGACTTGCTGCACACCATTTTCATAACCAAGCTCTACCTTTGCATCCTCGCATGCTGCCTCGATCTTCTCTACTTCTCCCGGTACGATCCCCTTTTTCAGAAAATGTACGGCAAGTCCGCGGTACATTGCCCCGGTATCTACATAGATGAATCCCAGTTCCTTTGCAACCAGTTTTGCGATCGTGCTCTTTCCGGCACCTGCCGGTCCGTCAATTGCGATATTATATCCCATTTTATATCCTCCCTGTTTCACTCACATTTTCTGTTCCTGTCCAGATCTGACAGTTCCTTTTCCGGCTTTCCGCTGATATTCTCATCCTCAGCTTTTCTCACCTTCCATCCGGATCATTTCCTGTTTACGCCATCTCTGGATTGTTGTGCGATTACTGTATCCCTTGAACTACCAGATATTACTTCCTGCCGCATATGCAGTCGACCATGCGATCTGCAGATTGAATCCACCGGTCAGTGCATCCAGATCCAGCACTTCCCCTGCAAAATACAGTCCCTGTACCAGCTTTGACTCCATCGTAGACGGATTGACTTCTTTGACTTTTACGCCGCCCCGTGTAATAATTGCCTCTTTGAAATCTCGAAGCCCAGTCAATGTCACAGTAAAATGCTTGATCAGATGGACGAAATTCATCCGCTCTTCTTTTGTGATCACATTGACCTTCTTCTCCGGATCAATGCCGCTTAAGTGGATCATGACCGGAAGTAATTTTGCCGGAAACAGTCCGGTAACTGCATTTTTAAACTGTTTATTATGGTTCGCATCAAATTCCCGCAGCACTCTCGCATCCAGCTGCTCTTCGGAAAGTGCCGGCTTCAGGTCGATGACCAGCTTTAGCTCATGCTTTTTCTGCAGGATTTTACCTACATAGGCACTCGCACTGATGATCAGTGGTCCGCTTACTCCAAAGTGGGTGAATAACATTTCTCCGAAATCACTGTACAGCTCTTTCTTTCCGTCATAGACCGTTGTCTGGACATTCCGGAGGGAAAGCCCCATCAGTGCCGGAATGTACTCTTCTCTGACATCCATCGGAACCAGGGAAGGTGCAGGTTCGGTGATCTTGTGTCCCATCGCTTCTGCAAAACGATAGCCATCTCCGGTGGAACCTGTTGTCTGATAGCTGACACCACCGGTTGCGATAATACAGGCATCCCCTTCTTCTTTGCTTCCATCTGCCATGACAAGATAGGAAAATCTTCCATCCTCTGCCACAACCTTTTCTACATTGGAATAAAGATGGATGTATACTCCATTTCGCTTCATTTCCAGCTCCAGTGTGCGGATAACATCCGAAGAATGATCCGACTGCGGAAATACACGGTTGCCACGCTCTGTCTTCAGACGCAATCCTGCATTTTCAAAGAAATCCATCACATCCTGGTTGGTAAATCCGTAAAAACTGCTGTACATGAATTTCTCATTGGATACCATATTCTGGAAAAGTTCATCCACGTCACAGGCATTGGTGACGTTGCATCTGCCTTTTCCCGTGATGAAAAGCTTCTTTCCAAGTTTTTCATTTTTCTCAAATACGTGGACTTCATTGCCATTTTTCGCCGCAAAGATCGATGCGAACATACCGGCAGCTCCGCCCCCTACGATCAGTACTTTACTCATTTGATCCTTACCTCATCTTCTACAGGCTCCAGTTCATCTCTGGAATAAACCTGATATTCGTCCCAGATGTCCTCCAGTGTCTCCAGCGTCTCGATGACATCATCCTGCTTCTTCATACAGAGTGCAACCACCAGTGCATTGATCACACTGAGCGGTGCAACCAGGGAATCTACGATAGATGCCATATCACTCTTGGCGATCAGATTGCAGGAGGAATAGAGATTCATCGGTGAATTCACACTGTCGGTCAAGGTTATTACCTTTGCTTTCCGGTTGCTGGCAAATTCCAGTGCTTTTAAAGTACGCATGGAATATCGCGGAAAACTGATCCCGATGATCACATCTTCTTCCCCGATCCGGATCAGCTGCTCAAAAATCTCGCTGGAACTGTTGGTATCGACCTCTACCACATCCTCACAGATCAGATTCAGATAAAAAGTCAGGAATTTTGCCAGCGGTGCACAGCTTCGGATTCCAATCACATAAACCTTTTTTGCCGCAAGGATCGTATCCACCGCCAGCTCAAATGCATGATTGTCCACAGATTCCAATGTCTGCTTGATCTTCTCGATATCAGACTGCAGAACCGTCGCCAGGATCTCGCTCCGGTCGATCCGTCCGTAGGTCACTTCCATACGCTGGATGGAATTCAGCTTGGTACGCACCAGTTCTCCCAGTGCTTTCTGGAATTCGGGATAGCCTTTATATCCAAGCTGTGTTGCGAAACGGACAACCGTTGATTCGCTGACACCGACTGCCTCTCCCATCTTTGCAGCCGTCAGGAAGGCTGCTTTATCATAATTTTCTTTGATGTAATCCGCAAGCCGCTTCTGTCCCTTGCTGAACTTCGGATATCTCTCATCAATTCTAATCAGTAACTCATTTTTTGTGCTCACAATTTGCCTCCAAATAAGAAACGTGCCTTTTTATAAAATCATTTACTTCTATTATAAATAAGGTCACAACCCTTTTTATTATAAGCAAAAGAGCCATAAAATTCAACTCGAATTTTATGGCTCCTGAGGTTACGTTTTGCTCACAAAATACTGTCTGTAACAGCTTTCGTCAGTTCGTCGTTATTATACCGGATAACTTCCGTCTTTTGCAATTGTAGCATCTACTTTCTTCTCCTGTGCCTCGCGGTATTTGAAGAAGTCTGTAGCTACCTGCGGGAAGAGTGCGTAGCTGAGTACGTCTTCATCCTGCTCTTTGTACTGTTCCATCTCTTTTTCAAGAGTTCCGAGTTCATCCGGGATCAGGTCTGCCGGACGGCATGTGATAACTTCCGGATTGTCTCCGAGTACTTTCTGAACAACATCCGGGTTGAACGGTTTAACAGTTGCACCGTATTTTCCGCTCAGGATGTCTTTCGTCTCTTTTGTTGCCATCTTGTAGCGTTCGCCCATCAGGACATTGAATACTGCCTGTGTACCAACGATCTGTGATGACGGAGTAACCAGCGGTGGTTCACCAAGGTCTTTACGAACTCTCGGTACTTCCTCAAGTACGTCGTAGAACTTGTCTTCTGCCCCTTGCTCTTTGAGCTGGGAAGTAAGGTTGGAAAGCATTCCGCCCGGTACCTGGTACAGAAGTGTCTTGATGTTAACACCAAGGTTCTTCGGATTGAGAAGTCCGCTGTCAAGTGCTTCGTCACGGATCGGACGGAAGTAATCAGCGATCTCAGCCAGAAGGCTCTGATCAAATCCTGTATCATAAGGTGTTCCCTTGAATGTCTCAACCATAACTTCTGTTGCCGGCTGAGAAGTTCCAAGTGCGAACGGTGAAATAGCGGTATCGATCACGTCTACACCGGCTTCAACTGCTTTTAAGTATGTCATTGAAGCAACACCTGATGTGTAATGTGTATGCAGCTGGATCGGGATATCAACAGCTTCTTTTAATGCTCCGACAAGCTCTGTTGCCTTGTACGGAAGAAGAAGACCTGCCATATCTTTGATACAGATAGAGTTTGCACCCATATCTTCGATTCTCTTTGCGATGTCTACCCAGTAATCCAAGGTGTAAGCATCTCCAAGTGTGTAAGAAAGCGCGATCTGTGCTTCTGCTTTCTCAGCGTTAGCTGCTTTTACTGCTGTCTGAAGATTTCTAAGGTCATTCAGACAGTCAAAAATACGAATGATATCGATTCCGTTTGCAACAGATTTTTTAACGAAGTATTCTACTACATCATCTGCGTATGGACGGTATCCAAGGATGTTCTGTCCACGGAAGAGCATCTGAAGTTTGGTATTCTTGAATCCGTCACGGAATTTACGAAGTCTTGACCATGGATCTTCATGCAGGAAACGAAGGGATGCATCAAATGTAGCTCCGCCCCAGCACTCTACGGAATGATATCCGACTTTATCCATTTTATCTACGATAGGAAGCATTAACTCGGTAGGCATTCTGGTCGCAATCAGCGACTGATGTGCATCACGAAGTACAGTTTCCGTAATTTTAATCGGTTTTTGTACAGGCATTGTCATTTCCTCCATACTGTTCTATTTTACCGGACAGCATCTGTATCCGGCAACAGGCGGAGCCTGACCGCCATCCTGCCCTGCAGCATGCGCGGTCGGTTCCGAAATTCAGATCAGATATTCTTTAGAACACACCGAAGATCGCCATAAACGTACCGGCTGCTACTGCAGTACCGATAACGCCGGCTACGTTCGGACCCATCGCATGCATCAGCAGGAAGTTGGTAGGATCTGCCTGAGCGCCAACCTTCTGCGATACGCGGGCTGCCATCGGCACAGCAGATACGCCTGCGGAACCGATCAGCGGATTTACTTTTCCATGTGAAACCTTGCACATCAGTTTACCGAACAGAACGCCTGCAGCGGTACCGAATGCGAATGCAATCAGACCCAGCACAACGATCTTGATGGTATCCCAGTTTAAGAATGCTTCTGCACTTGTCGTTGCGCCAACGGAAGTACCGAGCAGAATTACAACGATGTACATCAGGGCGTTGGATGCGGTATCCGCCAGCTGACGAACCACACCGCTTTCTCTGAACAGGTTACCTAACATCAGCATACCAACCAGCGGAGCTGTGGTAGGCAGGATCAGGCAGACAACGATTGTAACAATGATCGGGAACAGGATACGCTCCAGCTTTGTAACCGGACGGAGCTGTTCCATCTTAATCTTCCGCTCTTTTTCTGTGGTCAGAAGCTTCATAATCGGGGGCTGGATGATCGGCACCAGGGACATATAGGAATATGCCGCTACGGGCAATCGGTCCCATAAGATGTGCCTGTCCCAGCTTACTGGCTAGATATATGGATGTCGGGCCGTCCGCACCGCCGATAATGGAAATTGCTGCAGCCGCTGCATCTTCAAATCCAAGACACATAGCGCCAATATAAGCAAAGAAAATACCAAACTGTGCTGCTGCTCCCAGAAGGAAGCTGGCAGGATTGGTGGTTTGCATTGAGAATTTGCAGCAAGGCATTGATTTGGTAAACAGTTTGGAATATGGTTTGACTTCGGGCTTACAGAGTCTGGATGAAGGCGAACAGAAATTGTGGAAAGATTCAATTATGGCAGGTAACCTTTACATCAATCGTGGTATAACGGGGGCCATTGTAAATCGTCAGCCGTTCGGTGGAATGAAATTGTCGGCTTTTGGTGGAGGTGTGAAGGCGGGTGGTCCTAACTATTGTGCTTGTTTTGTAAATATTGCAGATAAGCCAGGCAGTACCACCGACTATACACAAAGTTATGTGAAGGCATACGAGCAGGAATTTGCGCATGCTCGTGATGTCAATAATCTGTATGGCGAGCAAAATGCATTCCGCTATCTGCCTTTAAAGAATATGGTTTTGCGTCTTTTCCCGGGAGATAACAATGAAGATGCAAAGATGATTGCTTTGGCTGCCAGAATTTGTCATACTCCATTGAGTATTAGTTTTGAACCTGGTGATGACCGTACCGCTGCATTGGCTTCTTTGGGATGTCCTTTAAAAGAAGAAGCGTTGGCCGGATTCCTGAAATCAATGAAGAATTATGAACGTATCCGCACTTGTGGGGCTGATATTCCGATGGAAATGTACGAGGAAGCTGCACGTATTGATAAGTATATTGCTACAGCTAAACCGGTGAAAGACGGACGTGTGGAATTGATTCATTACATCAAGGAGCAAAGTATTTCATTTGAATATCATCGTTATGGTAGTATTCTGGAGGTGCCGCCGGTAGAATAACTGTTTATATTATCGGGCGGAAACGTTACTTGGTGGAATGAATATTTTTTCGATCCTCCTTGTTTGTCGGATAAAGCAGATTTGTGTAAAAAACTTAGAAATAAGTAAGAAGGATAATATGGTGTAAAAGCAGTCCGGCATATGGATGAATATCTGTGCCGGACTGCTTTTTTATATTGCGGCGGAAGAAATGGAACTTTTGATAAACCTTTCGGACACACGCTTGTTTATGATAAGTTCATGTTTTTGACATGAGTAACATAAATCTATTGCAAAGACTAATGAAAGAAAATAGACCTCCTTTTTTGCCGTTTTCGCAATCTTGCTTTAATTATTTTAAAGTAAGGGGCTTTATTGGATTTTCGGAATTGTGTATCAGAACATTTCATCCTGATTCACAAAGATATATATGTCCCTATTTGCCCGATGCGCATATCTTGGAGTTCCGGCTTCCGGCAGCGACTATAGAGTGTGTTATCAATAAACAAGGTATATGCATTGAGGCTATCATGTTTACCGATTAGTAAGTGCTTAATCTTCCTTTTTCATTTCTTAATAATTAAGCCAAAGCTTGAATGAAGAAAGTTTTTCTTCACTGATGGTGATTTGGGCTTTGTAAGGAGGAAGGACACTGACTACTATCTTGCCATTAAAATAAGGTTCGGCATGGTCTATGGAAGCAATGCTGATAATAATCTGACGGTTGGCGCGAAAGAACTGTTCTGGGTCCAACTGTTCCATTAATTTATTCAGAGACAGGTCGATTATGTGTTCTTGTCCTTTTTGGGTGACGGCAAAAGTTATTTTATTTTCAGAATAGAAATAGGCTATGTCCGTTACTTGAAGAGACCAGAAACGGTCGGCTCCATAAATAAGGAAGCGTGTACGGTAACGTCTTTCTTTATGTTGCAGGGTATCCAGCAATGTATCCAGATATTCTTGGGGGCGGGAGATTCCTTTGTTTTGTAAAGTTTCGTATTTGATGATGGCATCGAGCAGACGTGTTTCGTCGATGGGTTTCAGTATATAATCTATGCTATTTACTGTAAATGCGCGGATGGCATATTGGTCGTAGGCAGTTGTAAAAATAATTATAGAGGAAGGATGCACGGCCGAAAGGAAATCGAATGCGTTTCCATCTGCCAATTGGATATCGAGGAAGATCAGGTCGGGTTGTGGATTATCTTTAAACCAAGCCACAGCTTCGTCCACACTGCCCGGTATAATGGTCAGTGTCCATTGCGGGCGCAGACGGGTAATCATGGAATGTAACAAACGTGCTGCTGGCACTTCATCTTCTATAATGATTGCGTTTAGTTTATTCATATGCTAAAGGTACTTTTACGGTAAACAAATTGTTTGCTTTAGTGACAATAATTCCTTCGCCGAGCAGTAGTTTGCAACGGTTGGAAAGATTATTCAATCCTACTCCCGAAGAGGTGTCATTACTCTTTTTAGGTTGGATAGGGTTACTTACTGTCAGGTAATAATTTTCAATTTCTATATTAATTTGCATAGGCTTGTTTGAGGTGATGGAATTATGCTTGATGACATTTTCTACCAGCAGTTGCAAAGTTAGTGGCGGGAGCATGGCTTCAGGATAGTCTTCGGGAAGATGACATTTGTAACTGATGCAATTTCCTAATCGGACTTCGTGAAGAAAGAGGTAGGATTTCATAAATTCCAATTCTTCGCTTAAAGGTACCAAGACTTTATCTTGACTTTGAAGGACATAGCGGTAAACGCTGGACAGATGCTTAGTGAAGTGGACTGCATTGGCGGGATTGTATTCTATTTCTGCAATCAGTGTGTTGAGACTGTTGAACAGAAAGTGTGGATTGAGTTGGTTTTGCAGGGCGGTGTAACGGGCTGTGTTATTTTCTTTTTGAAGTTCGGCAGCTTCTTGTTGCAGTTTTAATGTGTTCTGAATAGAACGGTTAGATAAAAGTAGTCCTACAATAACTAACTCCACCAACCATACCAGAAAGAGGATGCGCCAGCCGCCATTTGGGAAAATAAATATGTTGTAGGAACCTACCAGAAGTTT
>OGYK01002286.1_pt1 | contig 12626 bp, 9 predicted proteins | sample 1576501 | NCBI WGS metagenome assembly OGYK01 (sample SAMEA3541530, study PRJEB24748) | human gut metagenome | biome: human gut; feature: human-associated habitat; material: faeces | place: China | collected 2012
AATGCCGACCGCCGACACAGTAAGCATAGCAATTCTCAATGCATTAAACGGATATGAAAGTCTTAAGATGAGCATATAAGCACACAATGCCGTCATATATACACATATTGTAGAATACTCGTCAGGTGCAAGCGTTGTAAACTTCGTAATAACAGCCATACCTATGATATTGAGAACGGTACAGAATGCGGCAGGCACCGCTCTTGCAATTATATTGTAGGTAAAATTACCTTTAATTCGGTTTTTATTAGGCTGCAAAGCAAGCACAAAGGACGGCAAACCTACCGTAAGAGCGCCAACAAGTGAAAAATGAATAGGCTCAAACGGATACGGCATATGAAAGAATATGAAGAATACCGAAAGTATGATTGTATAAATTGTTTTTACAATATACAAAGCCGAACTGCGTTCAAGGTTATTGATTGTTCGTCTGCCCTCTGCCACAACACCCGGCATTGATGCAAAATCATTATTAACGAGCACAAGCTGTGACACATTTCTTGCGGCGTCACTTCCTGCCGCCATTGCGATTGAACAATCTGCCTCTTTTAATGCAAGCACATCGTTTACACCGTCGCCCGTCATAGCAACAGAATGACCTTTTTTCTTAAGCGCAATTACAAGCTGTTTTTTCTGTTGAGGAGTAACTCTGCCGAACACACTGCAATTTTCCGCCGCTTTTTCAAGTTCTTCCTGTGTTTTTACAGTAGTCATATCAATTGCGTTTTCCGCACCTGTTATGCCCGTATCTTTTGCGATATTCTGAACGGTTTTTACACTGTCGCCCGAAATAACCTTAAGTGCCACTCCCTGTTCTTTAAAATAATTTATGGTATCGTTTACATTTTCACGGAGTTTATCTTTAATAAGAACAACGGCAAGCGGAGTAATATCGTCGGGCAAACCGTTACCGAGCGACTTTTCAGAAGAGGCAAGAACAATAATTCTTACCGTATCGTTAATGCTTTCAATGGTATCAAATACGTCTTTATACTTATTCTTATCCTTAAATATAAATTCAGCAGCACCCATTACATAGGATTTACCGTTATCAAAATCGCCGCCCGACCACTTGGTTTCGGACGAGAACGGATAGAATTTTTTACAGCCGATATGCTTTTGTCCTTTTGCGTACTTTTCAATTGCAAGCAAAGTTGCGTTTTTGTCGTCGGAATATTTTGCGATTGAGGCAAGCGCCGTGCCGATTTCTTCCTTATTACACATAGTGATAACATCAGTAACATTCATCTCATCGGTAGTGAGAGTGCCCGTTTTGTCAAGGCAGAGTACATCAACCCTTGCGAGAGTTTCTATGCAATACATCTCCTGCACAAGCACCTTTTGCCGTGTCAATCGTATAATAGAAACAGCGAGCACGGAACTTGTAAGCAAAATCATACCCTTAGGAATCATACCGAGCAAAGCCGCAACCGTACTTACAACAGTAGCCTGCAAATCGCCGTCATTGATACCAAACTGTCTTATAAAGAAAGCGATGCCTACGGGAAAAAGAATAAAAGTACATATTTTTATAATAAAATTAAAGGAACGCAAAATTTCCGAATTAACTTTCTTTATGTACTTTGCCTCATCGTTAATTTTTGCCGCATAGCTTTCTGCGCCGACTTTGTTTGCCTTTGCGTAACATTTGCCAAGACTGATAAAACTGCCCGAAAGCAGTTCGTCACCGACCTTTTTTTCTATAAGATCCGATTCGCCTGTAAGCAGGCTTTCATTTACCTTGCATTCGCCCTCACACACAATACAGTCGGCGGGAATCTGCGAGCCTCTGGAAAGAACAACCACATCGTCCTGTACAATTTCATCTCTGCTTATTTCGCACTCTCTGCCGTCACGCACGACAGTAACTTTCTTTTCGGAAAGGATAGTCAGTTTATCTACACTTTTCTTTGAACGAATTTCCTGCACTATACCGATTGTTGTGTTGGCAATCATAATGCCGATAAAAAGCATATTCTTGTAAGAGCCGACAAACGCAAGCGCCGCAAGCAACACAACATTGATTGCGTTAAACAAAGTACAAATGTTATCTCTGAATATTCTGCCGATTGATTTTGTTTTTAAATTTGAGGTAATATTTATCTTACCTTCCGCTACTCTGCGACTTACCTCTTGCGAAGTAAGTCCTTTTAAATTAGTATCCATTCTAATTCCTTTCAATGTAAAATTTTTTAATTTATAAAAATAATAACATTTTTGAGTTACAAGCTGCTTTAATTACTTTTTATCTTCCAAAAAAATTTTTAATAATAAAAAATCCTGTTTTCTTATATTATAAATGCAAAAACTAAGAATGGCAACGGAAAGTAGGTGATTTTTTTGATTTTTTTTAAATTTTTTAATAAATTTTTATCAGTTGCCCTTACAGCTATTATTTCACTTTCTGCCACTGCTATTCCCTGCAACAGCGGAGAACTGCCGGAATATGTCTATCTCGGCGGTGAACCGTTTGGACTTAAAATGTATTCGGACGGTGTTATGATAGTTGAACTCGAAAGTTATTTTGACGGCAGTAAATATGTTTGTCCTGCAAAAAAAGGCGGACTTAAAGAAAGCGATATTATAAAGGAAATTAACGGTACTAAAATTACAAGCAATGAAACACTGCGGGAAGCTACGCTTAATTCAGACGGAAATACCCTTGAAGTAACCTTTGAGCGTGACAACAAAACGCTTACAAAAGAGATAGCTCCTATAAAAAACACGGCCGGCAATTATCTCATAGGCGCTTGGGTGCGTGACAGCAGTGCAGGCATAGGCACTGTAACCTATTATGACAAAAGCGAAAATTACTTTGCGGGTCTTGGTCACGGCATTTGCGACTGCGACACTTACACGCTTATGCCGCTTGCCTCGGGTGAAGCGGTTATAGCGGAAATAAGCAGTGTGACAAAAAGCACAAACGGCTCCCCCGGCAGTCTTAACGGATATTTCTCCGACAAAGTTATAGGAAAAATTACCGATAACTGCGACATCGGAATATACGGCACATTTGATACTTCGCTTACAGAAAATAAAGAAAAACTTGAAGTTGCAAAAGAATCCGAACTGAAAACGGGTAAAGCGACTGTTTATACCACTCTTGAGGGCAATACGCCGAAAGCATACAGCATTGAAATTACAAGCATAAGCAGAAACACAAACTCTGCCGAAAGTTTTACGCTTAAAGTAACTGATGAAAAATTACTTGATAAAGCGGGCGGTATTGTTCAGGGTATGAGCGGTAGTCCTATTGTTATGGACGGTAAACTTGTAGGCGCTGTTACCCATGTTTTTGTAAACTCCACTAACGAGGGTTACGGAATATATGTTGGTAATATGATGCAAAATTACAAATAATTTAGCTAAATCCGTTGATTTTTGGCAGTTAATTATTTTAACCAAAAAAATTTTATTATTTATTGAATTTTTTTGCTTGGAAAGTATTGCCAAAATTACCATTTTATGGTAATATAATCTCATAGAAAAATTACTGGGGGAAATAATCAATGGAAAAAGCAATCAAACTCATCATCACAGAAGAAGCAACCGAATTTTCGCAGGAAAGCAATGCAACAATGGAAAATTACAACATTACGCCTGCTTTCTGCTCAAAAGACGGAGAAGAACTGTTGAACCGCATTAAGGCAGAACAGCCGGATGTAGTCCTTATGGATTCATTTATGACCAGACTCGACGCAATAGGCGTAATGCGCAGTGTAAGACGAGATAAACTTAAAGCTCCGCTTTTCATAGTATTCTCATCATTTCACAACGCAATTCTCGAACAGCAGGTTATGAATTCAGGAGCGTCTTATTTTGTACTCAAGCCGTATGACATTTCAGAACTTTGTCAGAATATTGTAAATATGACAAAGCGCAGTAAAGAAAGTTTCATCGGAAATCCCGTAACTTTTGACGCATTCGGCATTGAGCTTAAAGTAACTGAAATTTTGCACGAAATCGGCGTTCCCGCTCATATCAAAGGCTATCACTATTTAAGGGATTCAATTATTATGTCGGTTGAACATCCCGAAATAATCAATGCGGTTACAAAACAATTATATCCGTCTGTAGCAAAGAAATACGAAACCACATCATCCAGAGTTGAAAGAGCAATTCGCCATGCAATTGAAGTTGCTTGGGACAGAGGAGATGTTGATGTGCTTAATTCCTACTTTGGCTACACTATCCACAACGACAGAGGCAAGCCAACCAACAGCGAATTTATTGCTATGATTTCTGATAAGTTAAGATTACAGATTAAAAACGCAAGCTGATAAATTTTACTCAAGGGCTGTCCGAATGGGCAGTCCTTGAAAATATTATACCGTTTTATTCCGTGAATATTCTTTTTTAAATTTAATCGAAATCCGCACTCCCCCGCCTACATAAAAAAGCCTCTACAAATGTAAAGGCTTTAGTTGAAATTTATTATTTAATCTAAAATTTTACCGTCAGTGGAAATTGTAACAACCTGCCACGGTACAAACTTTCCGCTGTTTTGCAACGCTCTTTTTACGGCGTACTCAAGACCTCCGCAGCACGGTACTTCCATACGAACTACGGTTACGCTCCAAATATTGTTATTTGCAATTATACTTTCAAGTTTTTCGCTGTAATTGATATCGTCAAGTTTAGGGCAGCCTATGAGTGTAATTTTCCCACGCATAAAATCATTGTGCATCTGCGCATAAGCATATGCTGTGCAGTCGGCGGCAATAAGCAGCTTTGCGCCGTCAAAGTACGGAGCGTTTACAGGCACAAGTTTTATCTGACACGGCCACTGACCAAGTTGTGACGGCATTTTTACATCTTCCGCAAAAGCAGTATTTTTAGAGCTTTCTCTGTTAAATGTCTGCAGTCTGTGTCCGGGGCAGCCGCCGAATGTTTCTGACTTTTTCTTCATATTGGCTTTTACCGCCTCTTCATCATATGCGAGAGCCTCACGCTCAACAAAAGAAATCGCACCCGTAGGGCAGGTTGGCAGACAGTCACCGAGTCCGTCGCAATAATCATCACGCAAAAGTTTAGCCTTACCGTTTACCATTGTAATCGCACCCTCGTGACAGGCATTTGCACAAGCACCGCAACCGTTACACTTTTCTTCATCTATATTTATAATTCTTCTTATCATCTTAAATACCTCCGTATTGATTTTGCAAATAAATTATAATATAATCAGAAAAGAAATTATGTTGTTATAGCAACGAAATGAGGCTTTTATGAAATTTTGTGATATACTTTTATTTAAAAATATGTCCGAACAGGAAATTACTCAAATGAACAAGAGTAAATATATGAAAAAACGCATTTATGCAAAAAACACACATATTTATCATATGGGAGATGTTATAGACAGCGTAGGAATTGTGCTCTCGGGAAATGTCATTATAGAGAACATTGATATATGGGGCAATAAAAGTATAATCAGTTATGCAAACGAAGGAGAAATTTTTGCGGAAACCTATGCCCTTTCGCAAACTCCGATGATGGTAGATGTTGTATGCGCCGAATGTTGCGAAATTTTATTTATAAATTTAAAAAACGCTCTTAAACCGGAAAACAGCAATCAGCCGTGGTACCCGAAATTTATGAACAGTCTGCTTATGCTTTCGGCTCAAAAAAATCTTGCTCTTTCACGAAGAATTTTTTGCACTTCATCAAAAGCAGTGCGTACAAGAGTTCTTGCCTATCTGTCGGAAGAATCGGTAAAAGCCGATTCTACAGACTTTGAAATACCGTTTGACCGTCAGCAGATGGCAGATTACTTAAATCTCGACCGCAGTGCTCTTTCTAAAGAACTCAGCAAAATGAAATCAGACGGTATTTTAGACTACAGAAAAAATCATTTTGTTTTGCTTGTTACAGAAACTGATTTGTAAGAGGTTATTTGGGATTTATAGTATTGGGAAATTTTTTAATTGCATAACGAAACACTACGCTATCCCCCTAATTATCATACTATCATAAAAATTCATTACAACTTATTGCACAATTAAATATAAAAGCAAAAAGGTGACTGAGTTTTCAGCCACCTTTTACTCTGCTTTTAAATTTCGCAATCATCAAGAATACTGCGCAAAGTATCGGCAGATTTCTTAAGATTGATTTCTTCGTCCTCGCTAAGAGAAATCGGAACTTTAGTTTCAATACCGTTTGCACCCACAATCGACGGCATACTAAGCACTACATCGTCAATACCAAACTCGCCGTGCATTATTGAAGAAATAGGAAGTATGGATTTTTCGTCACGGATAATTGCCTCGCAAATTCTCTTTACCGCCATAGCAACACCGTAATATGTAGCACGCTTTTTCGCAATTATTTCATAGGCACTGTTTTTAACCTTTTCTGCGATATTTTCCTGCGATTTATCGTGATTATAGTGACCTCTCATCTCGCAGAAATCATCAAGCGGAATACCCGAAACATTCGCACTGCTCCATACGGCAATTTCGCTGTCACCGTGCTCACCTATAATATATGCGTGCACACTCTGACTGTCAACCGACAAATGCTCACCGAGCTGACATTTAAGTCTTGCGGTATCAAGCACTGTACCCGAACCGATAACCCTGTTCTCCTCAAAGCCCGAAAGTTTAAGAGCCGTATATGTAAGAATATCAACAGGGTTTGCAACCACAAGCAATATGCCGCGGCATTTTCTTTTGGCAATTTCAGGAATAATACTCTTAAAAATTCCGACATTCTTATGTACAAGGTCAAGTCTTGTTTCACCCGGCTTTTGTCCCGCACCGGCAGTAATTACAATAATTGAAGCGTCAACTATATCGTCATAGCTACCTGCATAGATTTTCATATTTCCGACAAAAGGAATACCGTGGCTTATATCCATAGCCTCGCCCTCTGCCTTATCTTTGTCTGCGTCAATCAACACGATTTCCGAAAACATTTTGCTCTGCATTAACGCAAAAGCCGATGCCGAACCTACAAATCCGCAACCTATTATTGCGATTTTTCTTAAATTAACTTTATCCATTGTTTAACCCCCTAAAATAAAGTTTATTACGCTAAATCAGATAACTTAGTAATCACTATTTATTTTACTTTATTATATCACATATTTTGGAAAAATCAAGTAAAATAATAATAATTCTTATTTTATATACTTTATTTTTTAATTGCTTGACAATGTATATTAATATTTTATATAATTATAATGTATTTTGCCTTTTAGGAGATTATTTATGGAAAGAGAAAATTTTAAATCCAAACTCGGATTTATACTTGTCAGTGCAGGCTGTGCAATCGGTATCGGCAATGTATGGCGATTTCCTTATGTTACAGGTCAGAACGGCGGCGGAATATTTGTACTCCTTTACCTGCTGTTCCTCGTAATTATGGGCATACCCGTGCTGACTATGGAACTTGCAATCGGCAGAGCAAGTAAAAAAAGTGCCGTACTTGCATACAAAAAACTTGAAAAACCAAAAAGCAAGTGGCACATTCACGGTTGGTTCTGCATACTCGGCTGCTATCTGCTTATGATGTACTACACACCTGTATCGGGTTGGATGCTAAGCTACTTTTTCAAATTTGCAACGGGTACATTTGAAAGCGGAATGACGGCGGAACAGGTCGGCAATGTATTTTCAAATCTGATGTCTAATCCTGTTGAAATGATAATATGGATGGCTGTTATGGCTATTGCAGGATTTTTTGTGTGCAGCAAAGGCATACAAAACGGAATTGAAAAAGTCAGCAAGGTTATGATGATTTTATTGCTTGCGCTGATTATTATTCTTGCGATAAACAGTCTTACTTTATCGGGTGCTGCCGAGGGCATAAAGTTTTACCTTGTGCCTGATTTAGAAAAAGTGCAGTCAATCGGAATCGGACATATAATTACATCAGCAATGAGTCAGGCATTCTTTACACTAAGCCTTGGCATTGCTTCTATGGAAATTTTAGGCAGTTATATGACAAGAGAAAAAACTTTGCCGAGCGAATCAATTAAAATTTGCATACTTGATACTTTTGTCGCTATCACCGCAGGACTTATCATCTTCCCTGCTTGTTTTTCATACGGAGTTGAACCGAATCAAGGTCCTGCTCTTATATTTGTTACACTGCCGAATGTATTTGTAAATATGGCGGGCGGCAGAATCTGGGGCACGCTGTTCTTTATGTTTATGACCTTTGCGTGTTTCTCAACCGTAATTGCGGTGTTTGAAAATCTGATTTCGTTCTGTATTGATATGTTCAATATGAGCCGCACAAAATCCGTAATTATAAATGCGATAATTATGCTTATAGGCTGTCTGCCTTGCATTTTCGGATTTAATCTTTTAAGCGGATTCAATATTTTTGGCAAAGGCGTGCTTGATATTGAAGACTTTGCGGTAAGCAATATTCTTCTTCCTGTAGGCGCATTCTTGTATTCGCTCTTCTGTTCAACAAAATTCGGTTGGGGATTTGACGGCTATTTGAATGAGTGTAATCAGGGCGAGGGTATCAAATTTCCAAGATTTTTTAAACCGTATATAAAATATGTATTACCTGTTCTTGTATTGATTGTATTTATTTCGGGATTCATTCCGCAGGGATAAATTTAAAGCTCATTGGTTTTAGATTATTTGCAAAACCAATGAGCTTTTCGTTTTATTTTTTTAATTAAAAAAATATTAATAATTTATGGTTTAGCGTATTTGAGGCTAAATAATTAAAACAAACACTCCGCCTTGGCAATCCAAAGCGGAGTGTTTCACTGCTTTTTCAGCAGAATTTATCTTCTGTTGTTGTTTCTTCTCTCATTAAAAGGTCTGCGTGGGCGTGGCTTTCTCTCTGTATCTACATCGTTTTCAGGAGTAAGACCGTCAACATCTATGAGAACCTGACGACGAGAAAGGTTAAGTCTGCCCTTATCGTCGATTTCCATTACCTTAACACGGATAACATCGCCTACATTTACTACATCAGTTACCTTGTCTACACGCTTTACATCAAGCTGTGAAATGTGAACAAGTCCCTCTTTACCAGGTGCAATCTCAACGAATGCGCCAAAGTCCATAAGTCTTGTTACCTTGCCGAGGTACATTGCGCCCGGCTCCGGATCAATAGCGATAGTCTTGATAATCTCAATAGCTCTGTTGCATTTGTCAGCATCAATACCCGATACGAATACCTTGCCGTAATCGCCGTCTTCCTCAATGTCAACCTTAACTTCGCACTCAGCCTGAATTTCTTTGATAACCTTACCGCTCTTACCGATAACCTCGCTGATTTTCTCGGCAGGGATTGTAGTTGTATACATCTTAGGAGCATATGGTGAAAGCTCTTTTCTTGGCTCTGGGATAGCCTTGAGCATAACCTCGTCAAGAATGTAGTTACGAGCCTTGTGTGTTTTTGCAAGAGCCTCTTTAATCATTTCAGGTGTAAGACCGCTGATTTTAAGGTCCATCTGAATAGCTGTAATGCCATCGTGTGTACCTGCAACCTTAAAGTCCATATCGCCAAAGAAGTCCTCAAGACCCTGAATGTCAACCATTGTCATCCAACGCTCGCCCTCTGTGATAAGACCGCAAGAAATACCTGCAACAGGAGCTTTAATCGGAACACCTGCGTCCATAAGTGCAAGTGTAGAACCGCAGATAGAACCCTGCGAAGTTGAACCGTTTGAAGAAAGAACCTCTGATACAAGTCTTAATGCATATGGGAACTCCTCAACAGGCGGAATTACAGGAACGAGAGCACGCTCTGCAAGTGCGCCGTGACCGATTTCTCTTCTGCCCGGACCTCTGCTTGGCTTTGTTTCGCCTACTGAATAGCTAGGGAAGTTATAGTGGTGAATGTAACGCTTCTCTGTTTCGCCGTCAATACCGTCAAGCAACTGCTTGTCAGATACAGGGCCGAGAGTAGCGATTGTAAGAACCTGTGTCTGTCCTCTTGTAAACAAACCCGAACCGTGAACTCTCGGAAGTACAGAAACTTCTGCTGCGAGCGGACGAATATCATCCATACCTCTGCCGTCAACACGCTTCTGCTCGTCAAGCAGCCAACGACGAACGATGAACTTCTGTGTCTTGTAAAGGCACTCGTCAATAAGCGCTTCACTGTCAGGATAAATCTCATCAAATTTTGCGTGAACAGCCTCGTAAATAGGCTTTAATCTCTCGTCACGAACTGTCTTGTCATCGGTATCAAGAGCAACCTTTACATCTTCCTCTGCAAATGCCTTGATAGCCTCAAACATATCGTGGTCAGGCTCAAGACTTGCAAACTCAAACTTAGGCTTGCCGATTTCAGCCTTGATGCCCTCGATAAACTTAATAATCTTCTGGTTAGCCTCGTGACCTGCCATAATGGCATTGTACATCTCATCATCTGTAACGCAGTCTGCACCTGCCTCAATCATAGCAATTCTTGTGCTTGTTGACGCAACAGTAGTAGCCATCTTAGAAACAGCTCTCTGTGCCTCTGTCGGGTTGATGATGTACTCGCCGTCAATCATACCTACAGAACAGCCTGAAATAGGGCCGTTCCACGGAACATCAGAAATTGAAATAGCGATTGACGCACCTATCATAGCTGTAATTTCAGGTGAGCAATCCAAGTCAACGCTCATTACGGTACAAACGATAGAAACATCGTTTCTCATGCTCTTGTCAAAAAGCGGACGAATCGGACGGTCAATTACACGGCTTGTAAGGATAGCCTTTTCAGACGGTCTGCCCTCCCTCTTGAGATAGGCACCCGGAATCTTACCTACGGCATACATCTTCTCTTCATAGTCAACTGAAAGCGGGAAAAAGTCAACGCCCTCTCTCGGCTTTGGAGATGCGGTAACAGCAACATGAACTGTTGTATCACCGTAATGTACAAGACAAGCACCGTTGGCAAGCTGTGTCATTTTACCTGTTTCAACCTTTAAAGGTCTGCCGGCAAATTCTGTTTCAAACACTCTGTATTTGTCGAATGTCATTAATCTGTTCATTGTAAAAATCCTTTCTGAAATCATACGATTTCTGTAATAAACATCTTGCGGATTTTCACGCTGTTTTAGCAATAAAACCGATAAAAACAATAAAATTTTACAGATTTTTTACCCGTTTTACCGCTAAAATACAGCTGAGAAAATTTACGCAAAAACGGAATTTAGGGCAAGCTTGCGCTTGCCCTGATTTGCAAAATTACTTACGGATACCAAGTCTTGCAATGATAGAACGGTATCTCTCAATGTCTACCTTAATGAGGTAGTTGAGAAGGCTTCTTCTCTGACCAACCATCTTAAGAAGACCTCTTCTGCTGTGATGGTCTTTCTTATGAACCTTGAGGTGCTCTGTAAGGTCATTAATTCTCTTTGTAAGGAGAGCAATCTGTACCTCAGGAGAACCTGTGTCGCCTTCGTGAGTAGCGTACTCGGCCATGATAGCCTGCTTTTCTTCTTTTAACATTTGCATTTCCACCTTTGTAAAAATTTTAGCCAACCGTCCCAGAGTAAGGCTGTGAAAATCCGAATTATCGGCTTAACCCTTGTTCCGAGGCAGCGGTCAACAAGTTGATTATAACACAAAGGATAATAAATGTAAAGGATTTTTACAAATTTTTACGTTCATTTTATGCGTGATTTTATTACATTTATTAATCCAAAATTAACCCCATGCTATCCGAAATCACTTATTAGCAATTTCCAATTTTTCTTTAATCTTATTAAGTGTATCCGCTTTATTTTCGTCGGACATTGCTCTGTAAGCAATCAAAAGCTTTTTTTCGTCATTTGAAAGATTATACAGTTTCAAAGTATCGTCAGGATCCTGAACTATCGGTAAGAAAGAACTTCCGTTACCAAGCAAAGTGTTATAATCCGTGCCGAAAATAGAAACAATTTTTCTTAAAACTTCATGGCTCGGCTCGGACACACCTGTTTCGTACTTTGTATAGGTTGTTCTGTTAATATTCAAAATATCGGCAACCTGCTGCTGTGTAAGTCTGCAAAGTTCACGATGTTGTTTTAGTCTTAATGCAAAAGAACTGTTTTTTCCTTCGTATTTAGCCAATTCTACACACCCTTTGTATATAAATGCTTGATATATATTTTAACTATTACAACAATTATAATACAAAGTTTATAATAATTCCACAAAAGTGAATATAAATCACTGTAAATTATTACCATATTGTTCCCAAAATAAGTCTTGAAATTTTCAAATATTCGTTGTATAATAGATATTGTTAGTCACGATTTGCTGGTGTGGCGCAGTTGGTAGCGCAACTGATTCGTAATCAGTAGGTCGACAGTTCAAGTCTGTTCACCAGCTCCAAAGCAAAAACCGCATAACCAAGCCGTTTTTTAGGTGTTTGGGTGCGGTTTTTCTTTTTGCCTGTTTCCCGTAAAACATTGCTTTTAACTGCATTATATTGTGAAAAGAATATGCAAAGACTATGCAGGATATACTCAATTGTAAAACGATTTTGCTTATCTTATACTTTATACTTTCTAAGTGTAATTTTATGCAAATACAGCAAAGCCCCTCAAATACCACTTTGGTATCCGAGGGGCTAAACTTATGTATGCTATTCTTTTGTGTCTGTATCGGTTTTATTTTCGACTGTATTTTTCAATCGGCGGACGATATTTACAAGGAATTTCGGAATTGGCGTGC
>OGYK01002287.1_pt1 | contig 12626 bp, 9 predicted proteins | sample 1576501 | NCBI WGS metagenome assembly OGYK01 (sample SAMEA3541530, study PRJEB24748) | human gut metagenome | biome: human gut; feature: human-associated habitat; material: faeces | place: China | collected 2012
CAACCTGCGTGAACAGAACGGACGCCGCAGCATGATTGTGAAAGATATTACTGATGTGGATTCAGCAGTCCGGATTTTACAGGAAATAGTCAGTCTGGGATAATTGTGCGCCGGAAAGCATTGTAGCGGAAAACCTGTTGTCTGTGAAAATGGTTTCTTTAAAGGGACTGGTCGTCGGTCAATAGAAAAATCCGGCCGGGCAGTTCCGGCTTTTGAGATAGATGATGTAATTTTATATACTAATACGTAATATTTTATGATTTCAGTAGATGGACTTACCGTCGAATTTGGCGGAACCACCTTATTTAGTGACATTAGTTTTCAGATTAATGAAAAAGACCGTATCGCCCTGATGGGAAAGAACGGAGCAGGGAAATCAACCTTATTGAAAATATTGGCAGGGGTACGTCAGCCTACCCGTGGAAAGGTGACGGCTCCTAAAGACTGTGTAGTTGCTTATCTGCCTCAGCATCTGATGACGGAGGATGGACGTACGGTGTTCGAGGAAGCATCGCAGGCTTTTGCTCATCTTCGTGAAATGGAAGAAGAGATAGAACGCATGAACAACGAGCTGGCTACCCGTACCGATTACGAAAGCGATTCGTATATGGAGTTGATAGAAAAGGTTGCGGCAATGAGCGAGAAGTTTTATGCCATCGATATGACTCACTTTGAAGAGGACGTAGAGAAGGCTTTGCTCGGACTGGGTTTCATGCGTGAAGATTTTAACCGTCCTACCAGTGATTTCAGTGGAGGATGGCGCATGCGTATCGAACTGGCCAAACTGCTGTTGCAGAACCCGGATGTATTATTGCTGGACGAGCCGACTAATCACCTGGATATTGAATCTATCGGCTGGTTGGAAGAATTTCTGATTAACAGTGCCAAGGCTGTGGTGGTTATCAGTCACGACCGTAAGTTTGTCGACAATATTACTACACGTACCATTGAAGTGACGATGGGACGTATTTACGACTATAAGGTGAACTATTCGCAGTATCTTGTATTGCGTAAGGAACGTCGTGAACAGCAGATGAAGCAATACGAAGAACAGCAGAAGATGATTCAGGAAACGAAAGACTTTATTGAACGTTTCAAAGGAACATACAGTAAGACACTTCAGGTACAGAGTCGCGTAAAAATGCTGGAGAAACTGGAGCTTATTGAAGTTGATGAAGAAGATACTTCGGCACTCCGACTCAAATTCCCTCCTTCACCCCGAAGTGGAAGTTATCCGGTTATTATGGAAGGAGTAGGCAAAACTTATGGTGATCATGTGGTGTTCCGTAATGCAAATCTTACCATAGAACGTGGCGATAAAGTTGCTTTTGTGGGAAAGAATGGAGAAGGTAAGTCTACACTTGTGAAATGTATTATGGGAGAGATAGAGCACGAGGGAACACTTACATTGGGACACAATGTGCAGATTGGTTACTTTGCTCAGAATCAGGCATCGTTGCTGGATGAAAACCTGACTGTCTTCCAGACTATCGACGATGTGGCAAAAGGGGAAATCCGAAACAAGATACGCGATTTGCTGGGAGCGTTTATGTTTGGCGGACCGGAAGAGTCGATGAAGAAAGTAAAGGTACTTTCAGGAGGAGAACGTACGCGTCTGGCTATGATTAAATTGCTGCTGGAGCCGGTTAACCTGCTTATTCTGGACGAGCCGACTAACCATCTTGACATGAAGACAAAAGATATTCTGAAACAGGCTCTGATGGATTTTGATGGAACACTGATTGTTGTTTCGCACGACCGTGACTTCCTTGACGGATTGGTTACCAAGGTATACGAGTTCGGTAATCAGCGTGTGAAAGAACACTTATGTGGCATCTATGAATTCTTGGAAACTAAGAAAATGGAAAACCTGCGGGAGCTGGAAAAGAAGAATTGATGATTTTATAAGTACATGGTATATATTTATCGCCATGAATAAGAAAAAACGTCACTGGAAATTATCGAATTTCCGGTGACGTTTTTTCTTATTTGTCGGTGTGTATTGAAATCGTTTATTCGGTCTGTTTTTTCCCAAATTCAGGATCTATTTTCAGTAGGGCAGTTACACCAAAGGTTGCAGCACAGCATACCATGATCCAGAGGAAGAAGTGCTGGTATCCCAGAAGCTCCTGCATCCATCCGGCTATCATACCGGGAAGCATCATTCCCAGGGCCATGAAAGCTGTACAAATGGCATAATGTGCGGTACTGTGAGTTCCTCGAGAAAAATAAATGAGGTAAAGCATGTAAGCAGTGAAACCAAATCCATAGCCAAACTGCTCAATAAAGATGCATATGTTTATCCATAAGAGATTCGTTTCGGGGAAGTAGCTTAAAAATACATATACTATGTCGGGCAGTGAGATAGCCCATACCATATACCATAGCCATTGTTTCAGTCCGTGCCGTGCGACTGCCATACCTCCCAATATACCTCCTAACATCAGTCCGATAATGCCGACTGTACCTTGTGTAAATCCTATCTGTTCGGTCGTCATGCCTAATCCGCCTTCAGAAACCGGATCAAGCAGGAAAGGAATGCTCATCTTAGTCAGTTGTGCCTCCGGTAACCGGTACAGAAGCATGAATAATATAGCAATACCAGCCTGCTCTTTTCGGAAAAACGAGCGGAATGTCAGCAAAAACTCTTTAAGTAGTCCAGAGGCTGATGTTTCTACTGCTGCCTTGTCATTTGCAGGACGTGGCAAAATAAAGGCATGATAGAGCCATAGCGCAAGAAATATTCCTGCCATGATGAGGAATGTGATGCTCCATGAGTAGGGAATGCTTCCGGTTGTTTTTTCCAGATATCCGGCTATCATGACCAACAAACCTTGTCCGGCAATGGTTGCTATACGATAAAAAGTGCTTCTGATTCCGACAAACAAAGCCTGTTCATGAGTCGTTAAGCCGAGCATGTAAAATCCGTCTGCTGCAATATCATGAGTTGCGGAACTAAAAGCCATAAGCCAGAATATGGCAAGTGTAGTCTGGAAAAAATGTTCGGTAGGTATAGTAAAGGCAATACCTGCAAGACCTGCTCCGATAAATAGCTGCATGAGAGTTACCCACCAGCGTTTGGTACGGAGTAAATCGACAAACGGGCTCCATAATGGCTTGATGACCCATGGCAGGTTCAGCCAACTCGTATAAAGAGCTACTTCTGTATTTGAAATTCCCATGCGCTTATACATGACAAGCGACAAAGTCATGACTGCTATATAAGGTAATCCCTCAGCAAAGTAAAGCGTTGGGACCCACGACCAGGGAGATTGTTTTTTCATATTGAAAATATTAATACAGTTTTCTTATATCTGCCCCTTTATAGTAATGAAGCAAAATTTCGTTGTAATTATAGCCCTGCTCACCCATGACGGCTGCACCGATTTGGCAAAGGCCTACACCATGTCCCCATCCGGCACCAGTAAGTTCGAACCATGCAGGTATTCCTTCGGCATCCGTTTCTCCTTTTTCTACGATAAATGCAGAACTGAATAAGTGGGTAGGAGAGAGTGTACGGCGTATTTCCAGTTCTTTGCCTATGATAAGTGTCTTTTCTGTACCTACTATTTTCAGCTTGCAGATACGTCCTGATTTTCCTCGTTCAACGGGAATGAGATCGACAATCTTTCCATAATCGTTCTTTGTATTGCTGCGAATCAGTTCTGCAAGCTCTTCCTGGGTATAGCGAACTTTCCAGCGATAGAAATTAGTTGTTTCTTGATCGTAGTTGTTAAGTATCTGTGAAATGATGTTTTTATCATGAGTGTAGCAAAAACTGTCAGGGGTACTTTTAATCCATTTCTCAGCTTCACTTTCTTGAGTCAAATCAGGAAAACTTCCTTCCTCTTTTGTATCACGTATAGCACTGAGATAAGGGTAGTTTTTCTCTTCCCAGCAGGTATCGAAAACCTCACTGACTCCTCCACAGCATTTAGAGAAACGTGCATCACAAATATAGTTTTTGTACATTAATACTTGACCTTGAGTGGCTTTGACCGCTTCTACAACATTCTTATTGGATGCCTTCGTAATGCCTTGGTAACGCTGGCAATGATCGTCTGCACAGACATCAAAAATAGTATGATCTTCGCGGTCGTACCAGCGGATGTATTCAGTGTCAGTCTTTATAAAGGAGAAAAAACCGTTATCGTGTTTGCTCATTGCTTTGCGTTTTTCAATTTGCGCCAATAGCCAACTTCTTGAAATTACAGCATGAGCTTTTAAAAACTCGGGAGAGGATGTAGCATTCATCTCAGAAGAAATCACACTTATCAGGTAATCTTCTGCCGGTAAAATATTGATAGCTGTGATTTTTCCTTCATCTACAACCAGCTTTAAAGTTCCGTTGAAATGCTGCGTTTCCTGACGTTCCCAATGGAAATTGATACCAATAGTTACATCGTATAAGGAGAAAGAGGCTTCATCTTCTACAGGAGTGAATGTAAGTTCTCGATATACATTGCCATTCCATAGGATTCCTCCTTCACTAAAAGATACGACTTGGTTACCGGTTACAGTTTCACCTTTTGCCAGGAAATGAGAATTAAGGGTAAAATGTATCTCTTGGGCATTGACGATACCCACACTTATTTCTGGTTCTTTCATTATGCTCTATGTGTTTAATTATGGTATGCTACTTCTTTGTATATCTGTGTAATATCTGATTCAGTTATTTTATCAAAATCCTCTTTACGCGGAGTTACTAATAAACCTGCCATATCAAGTGCTCCAGGGCTGACTAACAGTTGCTCTCCTCCTGTTGCCGTATAGCAGGCCGGGCGATGTTCTTCTCGTGGAAAATAAGCCATCGTGAACCCTCTTTGTTTGTCCTGCCATGCAAATAAATTGTATCTGGGTTCGCTTTCTCCCTCGTGCAAAGGAAGTGATTCTAAGTATTGGTTAATCATTTCAGGTAATATATCTGCTGAATGATTACAGATAAATACTTGGATCGGACAGATGTAACTGGTTATTTGGAAAGAAGAATAAGTGTTACCGTTTTCTGTTTTTATTTCTTTTTCTCTGACAGCTGTTTCCATGAGTCTTTCCCATTGCTGGATGACCGGCACATCGCTTTGTTTTACTGCCTGAAAATGGAAATGATCCGGAGCTGAGGCTCCACATTTAGCCCCATTGTAAAATAGGACATAACCGGATGCAAAATATTCTTCCAGCCAGCTGATCAGTTTTCCTGGAAGCTGACGTATCGTTTTATCTGCCAATACCTGATCCTGATGTTTTAAACTGGAAATGGTAAGGTGTCCGGGAAGTATCGGGTATGGATTGATCCGTAAGCTGAACGGTTCGTCTAATGAAATGATTATTTCATCTTGTTCGTTGGGCTTGTTTTCCGGACAAAGAAAGCATTTTCGTGCTTCTATAGATGATTTATCGACTTTTGCGCATGTAGAAACAGCACGTGCTGGATTGAATTGTACAGTTATCGTATTTCCTGCTAACTCGAACCGACGCGTTTCTATTTGATTGAGTGCTTCGTGGTTAGTGTGTGCTGTCTGCCATTTTGCTAATTGGTTTTCGATAAAGAGTTCCCCTGCTTGTCTTTTTTTATTTATTGCTTGACGCAACTTAATTTCCAGCGTACGGAGACTGTCTTTATAATTATTGTTCTGATTTATTTTTTCGATACTTAAGGCTGCATCAGAGTTTCCTTCCCAACGACGGCATAAGTAAAGTACATCATAGATGCGTCCAATACGATATTGGCGTGAAAATGCAAGTCCTAGAGCGTAGTCTTCTCCGTAACTGGTGTTTGGTACACGAATTTTCCTCAGTAATGGGGTGAAGAATGCTCGGGGAGCTCCTAATCCATTGATGCGTAAAGCATTATTATGTCCGTTTTCGTCTGTCCATTCTTTATGGTCGATTACTCCGGGAGGCAAGGTTTGCAGCGTAAAGTCGGTCATGCGGTATGAACCGATAACCATTGCACATTGTTCTTCGTAGAACTTGTCGACAATGGTCTGTACAGTGTGTGGGCTACTATACAAATCATCGCTGTCTAGCTGTATGGCAAAACGACCGCACTCTGGGTGGTTGATACCTAAATTCCAGCATCCACCGATACCTAAATCGGTTCGTTCGGGAATCAGGTGTATGACTCTATTGTCATTTTTATATTGTTCTATGATTTCACTGGTTCCGTCGGTAGAATGATTGTCTATGATAATCAGATTGAAAGGAAAACTAGTTTCCTGTTCTAAGACAGAACGTATGGCATCGTTTATTGTGCGTGCACGGTTGCGTACCGGAATGATTATTGATGCTTCATGAGAGAATTCTCCTTCTTTTAAATCAACTGTCATCATGCCGGGTTTAAGATAAGCTCCGATTTTTTTTAGATGCCGGGTAAAAACCTCTTCACGTTCGATTTGTACCTGACGGTTACGCGGGTCTACATAATCAAACTGTTTTTCACCTGACTTTCGTAAGTCTATCTCGGTTTCTGTATAAAGAAACTCTCGTATGTGTGTAAGTTCTCCGTATCTTGAAAGAGCTAATCGCAAAGCATATAATGCGGAATGTTGGTACTCTTTTTCAGCCTCAATTTCGTTGATTGCTCTTTTAAGATAATCGGTACGGAACATGAGTAAGGAGCCGAAGTCAAAATCATCCCGCACACTTCCAAGTTGGTAGTCGATAACCGGATGAGGTGTCCGTTCTCCTTTTATAGTTTTGTAATGGTCTGCATATACCATACTGCATTGAGGTGCTGAAAGGTAGTCGCACATACGTTCTAATGCCATGTAGCCAAATTCCAAATCTTGTACCTGTGTGCAGATAAGGGTAAAAGGAGTATTTGCATAAAGAGCAACTTGCTTGTATCTTTCAACAGATTCGGGAGCTGAGGACGGCAATATATAGCATTTATCGGGTAAGCTCAAATTGGGAACAGGAGATGTTGGCAGTAAGAATATCCGGTCTACTGTAGAACATTCCTGTAGGTGTCTTATTGTTTTATTAATTTGATTTTCACTTCCGTATGGAATGAAACATGTGATTGTTTTATTCATATTTAATACATTTATAGTGGCAAAGATAGAGAATATATCTTATTTTTGTCTAACTTTGTACGCTAATTGTATAGAATGGAGAATCCTTTTGTACAGATTATTTGTAGAACGTGTGCAAAAACAAAGAAAGAATGGCTGATGTAAAAATTCCCTTGTTGGGGAAAACACTGAGCGAAATACAAGGTATTGTGCATGGTTTGGGTATGCCTGGATTTACGGCAAAACAAATTGTTGCATGGTTATACGATAAGAAAGTCTTTTCAATAGATGATATGACAAACTTATCGCTGAAAAATCGTGAAAGGCTGAAAGAAAACTATGAGATAGGGGCTACCGCTCCGATTCATGAGATGCGTTCTGTAGACGGGACTGTAAAATATTTGTTTTGTACTCCTGAAGGTGATTACATTGAATCTGTGTATATCCCTGACGAAGACCGTGCTACATTATGTGTTTCCTCGCAGGTAGGATGTAAAATGAATTGTAAGTTTTGCATGACAGGCAAGCAGGGATATACGAATAGCTTGACACCTACTCAAATACTGAATCAGGTTTATTCTATTCCGGAACGTGATAAGCTTACGAATATCGTTTTTATGGGAATGGGAGAACCATTTGATAATCTGGATGCGGTATTACGTTCACTTGAAATTCTTACAGCTGATTATGGATATGCTTGGAGTCCGAAACGTATAACTGTTTCTACTGTAGGCTTGCGTAAAGGTTTAGAGCGTTTCTTGGAAGAAAGTGACTGTCATTTGGCAGTGAGCCTGCATTCTCCGTTCCCTGCACAGCGAAGAGAACTGATGCCTGCCGAGAAAGCATTTTCTATTACTGAAATTATTGATATTCTCAGGCACTATGATTTTAGCAAACAGCGTCGTTTGTCTTTTGAGTATATCGTTTTCAAGGGAGTAAATGACAGTATGCTGTATGCTAAAGAATTGATAAAGCTTTTACGAGGATTGGATTGCCGTATCAATTTGATACGTTTCCACGCTATCCCAAATGTAGATTTGGAAGGTACGGATATGGAGTCTATGCTTGCGTTCCGTGATTATTTGACACAGCATGGAGTTTTTGCAACAATTCGCGCATCGAGAGGAGAGGATATTTTTGCTGCTTGTGGCATGCTGTCTACGGCAAAACGGCAAGCTGAAAAAAATAAAGAAACTAACTAAAAGAAAAAAATATGAAGCGTTTAACCTTTTATCTGAGTTTGGCACTTGTTGTGCTAGCATTAGCTTCTTGTAAAGGGGAAGGAAAAAGTCTGATAACTCCGGCTTCCAGTGGTCGTCCTTATGAAATTTTGGTTGTTGCCGATGATAACTGTTGGATGAGTCCGGATAGTGCTCTTTTTCATGTGTTGGACACGGATGTTCCAGGATTGCCTCAGCCGGAACGCTCTTTCCGTATCTCAAGAGTGCGAACTGCGTATTATGACCGGACAATGCGTCTGTTCCGTAATATAATTATGGTAGACATCAATCCGCAGCTGTATACTCAGGTAAAGTTCAAATACTCGCGTGATGTATATGCTTCACCTCAGATGATTATGGTCATTCAGGCCCCAAATCAGGAAGAATTTGCAAACTATGTTTCTCAAAATGGAAATGTGATTATTGATTTCTTTACTCGGGCAGAAATGAACCGTGAGATAAAGACATTAGAGAAAAAACATAATCAGACTATTTCTGCTAAGGTAGGAAGTCTTTTCGACTGTGATATCTGGATGCCTGTTGAAATGGAATCATATAAAGAAGGTAAAGATTTCTTTTGGTCTTCTACCAATCTTAATGATATGAATTTTGTGATGTATACTTTCCCGTTCAGAGATGAAAATACTTTCACCAAAGCATACTTCATACACAAACGTGATTCTGTAATGAAAGTGAATATCCCGGGAGAGCGTGAAGGTATGTATATGGAAACTGCTGATTCTGCATTTGTTGATGTTAGAAATATTGCAGTAAAGGGAGATTATGCTTTTGAGGCCCGTGGACTATGGGAAATGAAAAATGATGCAATGGGTGGCCCGTTTGTATCGCATATGAGAGTTGACCGTGCAAATGCTCGTGTAGTAGTTGTAGAAGGGTTTGTCTATAATCCGGGTAAATTGAAACGAGATCAGATCCGTCGGTTGAATGCAGCATTGTATACATTGAAATTACCTTCAGAACAGGCTGTTTCAGAACTGCCGGTTGATAGTACGTTAACCGAAGAAAAAGTAGAACATAAAGCTGAACAAACAAGCAATAAATAAGAAGCATGGAAGAACGTAAGATAATTGTGGGAATCACCCACGGAGATATAAATGGAGTAGGGTATGAAGTAATACTGAAAGCCTTTTCTGATCCCACTATGTTGGATCTGTGTACTCCAGTAATTTACGGATCGCCTAAAGTTGCTGCATACCATCGTAAAGCGATGGATATTCAGACAAACTTTAGTATTATCAATTCTGCATCTGAAGCTCAGGAAGGACGTGTCAATATTGTAAATTGTACCGAAGATGAACTGAAGGTGGAATTAGCTAAGCCTACTCAGGAAGCAGGACGTGCTGCATTAGCTGCACTGGAAATGTCTTTGAAGGAATATCGTGAAGGATTGTTTGATGTATTGGTAACAGCTCCAATCAACAAACACACGATACAGTCGGAGAATTTTCATTTTCCCGGTCATACTGAATATATAGAAGAACGTGTAGGAAATGGACAGAAGGCTCTGATGATTTTATTAAAAGATGATTTCAGAGTAGCTTTGGTTACTGGACATGTGCCTGTCAGCGAGATTTCAAAAGATTTGACTCAGGAATTAATCATGGAAAAAATGACTATTTTCCATCGTTCCTTAAAACAGGATTTTGGCATTGACAATCCTCGTATAGCAGTCTTTTCACTGAATCCTCATGCTGGTGACTGTGGACTGATTGGAAGTGAAGAGCAAACGGTTATCATTCCAGCTATGGAAGAAATGATAAAACGTGGTGTACAGTGTTTTGGCCCTTATCCGGCAGACGGTTTTATGGGTTCTGGAAACTATCGCTATTTTGATGGTATTTTAGCAATGTATCACGATCAAGGTCTGGCTCCGTTTAAGGCTTTGGCTATGGATGAGGGGGTCAATTTTACAGCGGGTCTTCCTATTGTGCGTACTTCTCCTGCTCATGGGACAGCCTATGATATTGCGGGTCAGGGAGTTGCTTCAGAGGATTCATTCCGTCAAGCAATATATGTAGCGCTGGATGTTTTCCGTAATCGTTGTATAGAAAAAGAAATCAGTGCACATCCGTTGCGCAAGCAATATTATGAAAAGCGTGACGATAGCGATAAACTGAAACTGGATACGGTAGATGAAGAGCAAATATAGGAATCTGTTTCTGCTTTTTGGCATAGTTGCCATAGCCGTCATGCTTCTTACGTTTGACGTGTCGTATGCAGAACTGACAGATAGCCTCCGGAAAGCAGGTCTTTGTTTTCCGGTGGTTATCTTTTTATGGGTTTTAATTTATTTGCTTAATGCTGGAGCCTGGTATATCATTATACACGATGGCTTTAGAGGTGATAAAATACCTTATTGGCGTGTATATAAATATACGGTAACGGGCTTTGCGTTGAATGCAACTACTCCCGTTGGGCTGATGGGGGGGGAACCTTATCGCATTATGGAGTTAGCTCCTTATGTTGGAGTAGAAAAAGCTACCTCTAGTGTGATATTATATGTAATGATGCATATTTTTTCTCACTTTTGTTTTTGGCTTTTCTCTATCCTTCTCTATCTCGTTTTATACTTTCATCACCTTCAATGGAGTCTGTCATTGTTTTTGGCATTTTCCGGCATCTTTTGTTTAATGGGAGTTTATTTCTTTATGAAAGGTTATCGGCAGGGTTTGGCGATGCGTTGTATCCGATTGTTGCAAAGGGTGTTTTTTTTGAAGCGTTGGGCTATAAATTTTGCTGAAAAGAAGCAAGAAACACTTCAACGAATTGATGATCAGATAGCGGAATTACATAGCAAACATCGTGTAACTTTTTATACATCTTTGGGAGCTGAGTTTTTTGCGCGGGTTTTATCATGTGCTGAGATTTATTTTATATTATCGATTTTTACAGATACGATTAGCTATTGGGATTGTATTCTAATATTGGCTTTTACCTCTTTGTTTGCTAATGCTTTGTTCTTTTTACCGATGCAGTTAGGAGGTCGGGAGGGCGGTTTTGCTTTGGCTGTAGGTGGATTGTCAATGCCATATGCTTACGGTGTGTATATGGGGCTGATAATGCGGCTTCGTGAATTGGTCTGGATAATTTTAGGTATCGGATTGATGAAATTTGGTAATAAGAATAGTCTGAAAAGTAAACGTATTTAGAAGCTTAAATAAATCATGTGGTTTAGTTCTTTGGTACAAGGTATAAAGTCTACATTAAAGTCGGAAGATACAGAAGGTTTTTTTGAAATATATGTAACTCGTTCTTGCGGCTATTTGTGGGCATTGTTTTTTAAGCAATTACATATACATCCTAATGTAGTGACAATCGTTTCTATCATATTAGGAGCCTTGTCGGGGTATATGTTTTATTATGATGATTTATCTCATACTCTGTGGGGTATTTTTTTGCTGATATGGGCAAATTGGTATGATTGTGCAGATGGGCAACTTGCTCGTATGACGGGAAAGAAAAGTCTTTTGGGGCGTATCCTTGACGGATTTGCCGGAGATGTATGGTTTTTCTCAATTTATTTCTTTATCAGTTTACGGCTTACGCCATCTTGGGGTATATGGATTTGGTTGTTATCAGCCTTTGCCGGATTTATTTGTCATAGTAAACAGTGTGCTTTGGCCGACTATTATCGTAATGTTCATATGTTTTTTCAAAAAGGAGCTGATAAATGTGAGTTGGACTCTTCAGAAGAACAATATCGTAAAATGAAGGCCTTGAAATGGAGTAAAGACTGGTTTGAAAAGATCTATTTATTTTTTTATGCTCGTTATACACATAGTCAGGAGAAAATGTCGCCTTCATGCCAGCATTTATTACTTACACTAAAAAAGAAATATGGAAATCAAATTCCAACAGAACTCCGTCAACACTTTAGGGTAGGAAGTAAGCCTTTGATGAAATATACTAATATCTTGACATTTGATATGCGTGCAGGTGTCTTATTTATATCAGTATTAATAAAAGAACCATGGTTGTATATGGTTTTCGAAGTAACTGTAATGAATGTAATCTTCTTTTATATGCGTAGCAGGCATGAGAAACTCTGTAAGGAGATAGAATTAGAAGCTTATAAATAAAGATATGGAAAATATTATAAAAAGGCATCGTATTGCTTTGGTTCTGGCTGGAGGATATGGGGAACGAATGCATATGGGGCTTCCAAAACAATTTATATTGTTGCAAGGTATGCCTGTCATAGTACATACATTAAAAGCTTTTGAAAATCATCCTGAAATAGATGTGATTGCTGTTGTGTGTCTTTCTGGATGGGAAGAATATGTAGAACGGGTGAAACATGATTTTCATATAACTAAATTGCAGCATATCTTTTCTGGTGGTAGCAATAGCCATATTTCTATTGGTAATGGTA
>OGYK01002288.1_pt1 | contig 12618 bp, 10 predicted proteins | sample 1576501 | NCBI WGS metagenome assembly OGYK01 (sample SAMEA3541530, study PRJEB24748) | human gut metagenome | biome: human gut; feature: human-associated habitat; material: faeces | place: China | collected 2012
CGTGCATCGCTGTTCGTGTGAAAAGTGCTTATGCCAATAGCAAGCTAAGAATAGAGGTCGACGAAACACCTTTCTTTTCACGTTCTGTATCTGAGTTTATTTTACCCGAATCGGGAAAGGAATATTTGGTTTTCCCGGATATTGTATGGAATTATAATGCTTTGCGTGAAAACGAACAGGCTGTTCCAGTCAGTGTTTCTGTGCATTTAAAACTGAATAAACGCGAATTGGGTAGCAGGGTGCACACATTTTCGGTGCGGAGCATAAATGAATGCCTATTGGGATATATAGACAGCCGCATGAAATTTCACGATACAGGAGATTTTTTTGCCGCTTATGTGAATGAAGATAATCCTAAAATAGACCAGATTTTACGTGAAGCGTTGAATGCTCGTATCGTCAATCGTTTTTGGGGGTATCAAGGCAAGAGCGAAGAGATTGTCGACAAGCAGGTATATGCATTGTGGTATGTTTTGCAGAAAAGAAACTTCAAATATAGCTCCATCAGTAACAGCAGTTTGTCTTCGAATGTTGTTTTTACTCAACGTGTCCGCACTTTTGATGATGCTTTGCAGTCGGCGCAAATTAATTGTGTAGATGGCAGTGTGCTTTTTGCATCTTTACTGAAAGCAATCAATATAAATCCGATACTGGTGCGTGTTCCCGGACATATGTTTGTAGGATATTATACTGATCGCATGCATAAAAATATTCATTTTCTGGAAACTTCGATGATAGGTGATGTAAACCTGGATGATTTCTTTCCGGAGGAAAAACTGGATTCCACTGTAGCCGGAAAATCGCAGGAAAGTATTTCCCGGTTTATGTTTGACAAGTCGAAGGAATATGCTACCCGTATCTATAAAGAAAATGAAGAACTGATACATTCGGGAAAGGTAAATTATATGTTTTTGGAGATAGATAAGGCTACCCGTGCATATATACAGCCTATCGGAAAGTAAATCTTTATATTTATGAAGCTTATATACTTATATCATAGTGGATTTGCCTTATTAGGTGAAGGATATACCATTATTTTCGATTACTTTGAAGATTCTGCCTCTCCGTCAAGTGGCATCGTACATAATGAATTGTTGCAGCGTCCCGGCAGATTATATGTACTTTCCAGTCACAGTCATGCGGATCATTTTAATAAAGAGGTACTAACCTTTCGTGAAAAACATCCTGATATAGTGTATATATTCTCGCAGGATATTTTGCATGAGGAGAAACTTCTTTCAACGGATACTGTATGGTTGAAGAAGGGAGATTGCTATGCAGATGATGTATTGCGGGTGCATGCTTTCGGGTCTACAGATGTGGGTATATCTTTTCTTGTTGAGGCGGAAGGCAAAAAAATATTTCATGCCGGTGACTTGAATAACTGGCACTGGATGGATGAAAGCAGTGAAGCTGAATGGAAAGGATATGAGCGGGATTATCTTTTTGAACTGGACTGTATCTGTAGTTATACTCGCAATATGGATGTCGTGATGTTTCCTGTTGATCCTCGTTTGGGTACAGAATATATGCGTGGTGCGCGTCAGTTTGTAGAACAGATAAAAACGTCTATCTTTGTACCGATGCATTTTGATGAAGCATACGATAAGGCAGCAGCTTTCCTGCCGATAGCTCAGAAAAACGGTGCTTCTATGCCTATGCTTCGTTCAAGAGGGCAAGAAATAGATTTATAGTTTAATAAAAAATATATACAATATGCAAGTAAAAGGAAGATTTGACCATTTTAATATCAATGTAACTGATCTGGAAAAAAGTATCAAGTTTTATGAAACAGCATTGGGATTACACGAATCACATCGTAAGGAAGCAAGTGACGGTTCATTCATTTTAGTGTATATGGCTGATGACCATTCGAACTTCTTGCTCGAACTTACTTGGTTGCGCGACCATACAGAAGCTTATGAGCTAGGAGAAAATGAAAGCCATCTTTGCCTGCGTGTAGAAGGTGATTACGATGAAGTACGCAAATTCCATAAAGAGATGGGTTGTGTATGTTTCGAAAATGAAAAAATGGGACTTTACTTTATCAATGATCCGGATGATTATTGGATTGAAATTCTGCCGGTAAAGTAATTCCGAGATAAAACCTCACAGCGAAAATTATACGTAGTACAGTAAAAATAACAAACAGTTATGATGAAATATATATCCCCCGGTTCATGGTTCTCATTGGAGTATCCGTCCGATTGGCGTGAGTTTGAAGACACAGAAGATAGCTTCTTGTTTTATAATCCTGATAAATGGATGGGAAATTTCCGTATATCAGCTTATCAGGGAGAAAGTCATACATATGCACAAGAGTGTATTGATTATGAAATGCAGCAAAGCCGTGGAGTGAAATTGGTCAAGGTAGGCAAATGGAGTTGTGCATATCTGACGGAAAGTTTTCAGGAGAACGGTGTGTGGTATACTTCCCACATTTGGGTGACGGGTAAAGAAAATATTTCGATTGAATGTTCGTTTACTGTGCCTAAAGGAGAAAATATCAAAGTCGCAGAGCAGATAATAGCTTCGCTGAATGTACGTGGTGCAAAGGATAAACCATGGAAAGAAATTATTCCGGTACGTGTACTCGAGATTAATGCGATCAATGAAGCATACGACTGGGCTGTATCTACCATAAAAAAACAGCTGACTAAAGATTTTACTTCCAGTGAGGCTGATATAGAAAGCATACAGAAAGTGATAGATAGCGGACGCTTTAATGCAAATCAGCGCTCGGCGTGGGAGAATTTCGGTTTTGCTTTCGGTGCTATTCTTGTGAATGAAATGGACGGAATGGACTGGGTAACTGTAATAGACGGCAAAGAAGAGTATCCGGCTTTACGTTTTGCCCAAACTGATGTGATGGTGTATCCTTCCCGACTGATTTGGAATAAAGTGAAAAATGGTCAGCCGTGCAACCTGAAAGCTGAGTATGAACGGATTCGCTCTGAAGTGGAAGCTGTACTTTGATAATTAAATTATACAATTAATATTTTAGAAGAAAAAGAATGATTCCATATTTACAAGTCGAAAATCTGACAAAGTCGTTTGGAGATTTGGTGTTGTTTCATGAAATATCATTTGGTATTGCACAGGGACAGCGTATCGGACTTATTGCTAAGAATGGAAGTGGAAAAACAACATTGTTGAATATTCTGGCAGGCAAGGAAGGGTACGATGAAGGGAATATTACGTTTCGTCGTGATCTTCGTGTAGGATATCTGGAGCAGAGCCCTTCTTATCCCGAAGAACTTACTGTTCTGGAGGCTTGTTTTCATCATGGCAATAGTACGGTAGAGCTGATAAAAGAATACGAAAAGTGCATGGAAACTCCCGGCAATCCGGAACTGGAAGATTTGCTGGCCCGCATGGAACATGAAAAGGCGTGGGATTATGAGCATCGTGCCAAGCAGATTCTCTCACAGCTGAAGATCCGTCATTTTGATCAGAAAATCAAACATCTTTCCGGAGGGCAGCTGAAACGTGTAGCTTTGGCAAATGTGCTGATAAATGAACCCGATTTGCTGATATTGGACGAGCCGACCAACCATCTTGATCTGGATATGACTGAGTGGCTGGAGGAATACCTGAATCGTGCCAACCTGAGTTTGCTGATGGTAACACACGACCGTTATTTCCTCGACCGTGTCTGTTCGGAAATCATTGAAATAGACAATAAGCAGATTTATTCATATAAGGGAAATTACAGTTATTATCTGGAAAAACGTCAGGAACGTATTGATGCGACTAATGCCGAAATTGCACGTGCCAATAATCTGTATCGTACCGAGCTGGAGTGGATGCGCCGGATGCCTCAGGCACGTGGTCATAAGGCCCGCTATCGTGAGGAAGCTTTTTATGAGCTGGAGAAGGTAGCCAAACAGCGTTCTTATGATGCGAATGTAAAGCTTGATGTGAAAGCTTCGTACATTGGTTCGAAGATTTTTGAAGCAGACCATTTGTGCAAGAGCTTTGGCGATATCAAGATTCTGGACGATTTCTCGTATATCTTTGCCCGTTATGAGAAGATGGGTATTGTGGGTAATAACGGAACAGGAAAATCTACTTTTATAAAAATCCTGATGGGACTGGAAAAGCCGGACAGTGGTACGCTCGATATTGGTGAAACCGTCCGCTTTGGTTATTATTCGCAGGAGGGATTGCAGTTTGATGAACAGATGAAGGTAATAGATGTGATAACAGATATTGCTGAGATTATCGAACTAGGCAACGGAAAGCGTTTGACGGCATCTCAGTTCTTGCAGCATTTTCTGTTTACTCCCGAAACGCAGCATAGTTATGTTTATAAACTGAGTGGAGGAGAACGCCGCCGTTTGTATCTGTGTACTGTGCTGATGAAAAATCCTAATTTCCTGGTGCTGGACGAGCCTACCAATGACTTGGATATAGTAACGCTTCAGGTGCTGGAGGAATATTTACAAAGCTTTAAGGGCTGCGTAATTGTAGTCAGTCACGACCGCTATTTTATGGATAAGGTTGTAGACCATCTGTTAGTCTTTAAGGGACAGGGAGATATACGTGATTTCCCAGGAAACTATTCAGACTATCGCGACTGGAAGCTGGCTAAGGCTGAGCACGAAAAAGAAGCTGTAAAACCGAAAGAAGAAAAGACGCAGCGTGTGCGCTTGAACGACAAGCGTAGAATGACTTTTAAGGAAAGAAAAGAGTTTGAACAGCTGGAGAAAGAAATTGCCGATTTGGAAGCAGAAAAGAAACAACTGGAGGAGGCTTTATGCAGCGGTTCACTTAGTGTGGAGGAACTGACAGAAAAGTCAAAACGTCTTCCGATGCTGAATGATGAACTTGACGAGAAAACAATGCGTTGGCTTGAATTGAGTGAAATAGAGGCGTAGCTTTCCATATATACTTGTAAATCAGTGAGATAATTTTATCTTTATGCTTAGCCAAATAAAAGGTGAAAAGTAGAAAAAAAATTCTCGATGTTTTTCTAAAATTCGTACAAATTTTAAAAAAACATCGAGATTTTTTTTTGTAAACATGCAGACAATTTTAGTACTATCTGAAGGTATGTTTTTCGGAACTTATTTTTGCAGTGAATTATTGATAGACTCTATATAATCCAGAATTTCTTTTCGTCCGGTTTTCTTTTCCGATGAAGATATGAAATACGGTGGGAGCTCTTCCCATTGTTCTTTCAAAACCTCCATATATCGGTTGACATTGAATTTGGTTTTGCCACTGCTTTGTTTGTCGGATTTAGTAAAAATGATAGCAAAAGGTACACCGTTTTCACCCAGCCACTCCATAAATTCCAGATCGATTTTCTGAGGCTCCAGACGGCTGTCTACCAGTACAAACAGACAGGTCATCTGTTCACGTTCAAGCACATAATATTCTATAAGCTTTTGTATCTTGTCCATCATTTTTTTACCCCGCTGTGCGTAACCGTATCCTGGGAGGTCTACCAAATACCATTCCTTATTGACTAAAAAATGGTTGATGAGCAATGTCTTTCCGGGTGTTGCAGATGTCATAGCCAATTTTGGCTGTTTGGTCAGCATGTTGATGAGGCTGGACTTTCCTACGTTAGAGCGTCCTATAAAGGCATATTCCGGCAGATTAGTCTGAGGGCACATGTCTGCTCTTGAATTACTGACTACAAATTCGGCACTGGTTATTTCCATATTAATTTGTTTTTTTACTCTCTGCAAAGATAGAATAAAAAGAAGCAAAATGAAAATATAGATGTATTTAGTCGTCTTTTCAGTGAAATATGCCGCATTCTCCGTATATTTGTACAATGAAATATATTTATGTTGCCATTGGTTCCATATCTTTAGTGCTGGGAGTTATAGGAATATTTCTTCCTATACTGCCTACTACGCCTTTCTTGCTGCTTTCTGCCGCATTGTTTTTCAGAGGCTCGCCACGTTTATACACCTGGCTGCTGGAACATAAGTATTTGGGACCGTATATCCGCAGTTTTCGTGAGGACAGAGCCATTCCACTTCGGGCTAAAATTATCTCTGTTTCATTACTTTGGATTACAGCTATTCACTGTGTGCTTTTTTTATTTCCATATTGGTGGCTCAAAGGAATCATGGCCGTAGTGACTATCGGTGTTACTATTTATATTTTGTCTTTTAAAACCCGTTCTCCCCGATGAACAAATTAACTTTTTGTAACCGCAATGAGGCTATAGCCCGCATGAACCGGTTGGGAAAGGAAAGAACCCGATTTTTCTTTCTGATTAATTTTGATGAAACGGAATGTCTGGTCTCAAAACTGGATGATATCCCTGCCGGGCAACTGGCTTTTATTTTTCCTGAGATAGCGAATGTATGTTCTGTATCAGAATTGAAACCTGAAAATATTTTCTGGAAGGCTTATCCGCAGCCGTATGAAGAATACTTGCGTTCGTTTGATATTGTACATCGTAATTTGTATGCGGGAAATTCATTTCTGACAAATTTAACGTGTGCCACTCCGGTTGAAACGAATCTTTCTTTATATCAAGTATTTCTTCACGCTACGGCACGATATAAGCTTTGGTATGATGATCGCTTTGTTGTGTTTTCACCTGAAACTTTTGTCCGTATAAAAGAGGGCTATATTTATTCGTTCCCGATGAAAGGAACAATTGACGCTTCGTTGCCCGATGCGAAGGAAGTATTGCTGAGGGATGAAAAAGAAGCGGCTGAGCATGCTACGATTACAGATCTGATACGAAACGATTTGAGCCGGGTGGCTACTGAAGTGACGGTTACGCGCTACCGTTATCTGGACGAACTGCATACTCATTGTGGAAGGTTGCTTCAGATGAGTTCTGAAATCAGAGGGCGTTTACCTGAAAACTATCACGAAAAGTTGGGGTCGTTGTTCTTCGAACTCCTTCCTGCCGGTTCTATTACCGGTGCTCCCAAGAAGAAAACGGTGGAGATAATCCGTGAGGCAGAAACATACGACAGAGGTTTTTATACCGGAGTCATGGGATATTTTGATGGTAAGAATCTGGATAGTGCTGTCATGATCCGTTTTCTGGAACACACAGATGGTGGATTTGTGTATAAAAGTGGGGGAGGAATTACATTCCGCAGTACGGCCCGAAGTGAATATGAAGAAATGATACAGAAAATATATGTGCCGATTTATTGAAACAATTCGTATAGAAGGTGGAAAGGTGTGGAATCTGTCCTATCATAATGCCCGTATGAATACAACCCGAAAAAGAGTGTGGGGCAATTGTTCCGCACTTTCTTTGGAGGATATTCTGAAGCCAGAACTTTGGCAGGAACGGACACGCTGCCGGGTAGTATATGGAGAGAACATAGAGGAGGTCGTATATATTCCATATACGATAAGGCAGGTTTCTAGCTTGAAACTGGTGTCTTGTGATGATATCGCATACGAACTGAAAAGTGCAGACCGTAGCATGCTGGACGAGCTTTTTGCCTTGCGTGGAGAGAAAGATGATATACTGATTGTGAAGAATGGCAGGATTACCGATACATCGATTGCCAATGTCGCTCTTTGGAACGGAACAGAATGGCATACTCCTTCTTTTCCGTTGCTGAAAGGAACGCAGCGTCAGTTTTTACTTGACAGAAAGCAGATAATAGAAACAGACATATCCGTAGAAAACCTTTCTTCGTATTCCCGGATATGTCTGTTTAACGCCATGATTCCCTTTGGAGAGATAACGCTCGGTTGTGAGGAGTTGGACTATTAGATAGGCCAACCTTCTTCTTTCAGCGCTTCTTTCAGTTGTAAAAATCTTTCGGCTTCCACATCGTTGTCGATAAATTTATCGAAGTTTGCGATGTTCATAGCAGCCCAAGTCTTGCCTTTTTCCACTTCTGTGTCTGGAGCAAACGAAAGATATAATTTCATCGCTTTCTGATAGTCACCTTCCAGCATCCAGTAATGTGCCCGGTAACTGATAACGGCAGGCAGCTTCTTAAACTGTTCGGGCAGACATTTATAAATCATATCGGCAGCTTCCGACTGCGAAGCCAGTACGGCATAATACATACCGTCTATTTGTATATCAATTCCCTTGCGTGTCGTGACAAAAGCATCATAAATCTGAATGCTTAATATCTGGTTGATAATAAATATCCGTGGAACGGGAGTGTGTGCGCACATGGCCATGATGTGGTCAGTATCTATTTCACCATCGAACATATCACGGAATATTTTTTCATAAGGCAGTCTGACACTGGATATGCCTTGCGGTTGGAAGCAAATCCAGTATAAATTGCGTTCTGAGATTCGTCCGTTTTTGTCCCGATATGTGATGTGAATAGGGTGATAGCAGCAAATAGCCATAAGCAATGCTTCTGCAACTTCTTCTCCATTACCTTCTTCCGAGAAATCGCATGTCATGACGTCTGTAGCGAAAGGTGTTTCCAGACCTTCTATTTTTGCTATCTCGTTGTATGGGATAAAGTGATTTTCTTCTAGCACCACTTCTTTCCCTTCTACTCCCCAGATGAACAATTCTGCTTTTAATTGCAGCGTACGTGATTCGTAAATATACTGACAACCGTTTGTTTCTGAAGTGATTCGAGTATATGGATAGTGCAAGGTACTTTCTTCCAGCCGTGCTTTCATTTCCTGATAAGCTTCCAGTATATCCGAAGAATGAGGCTGTTGCTCTTCTTCCTTTTGAGGAGTTTCCGGTTCGGCCGTTACTTTTTCATTCTCAGGTTGAGGAAGAGGTTGTTCTTCCTTGTCTGATTCTGGCTGAGCGGTTTGCATCTGTTCCTTTTCATGAATCAGTTGCTCTTTTTCCTCTAATAAAAGATGCATCTTTTTCTGCAATTCTGAAAGGTTGGCTTTCAAAGTTGAATTCTCAGATTGGATAGCATCTAATTTTTCCTGAGTTTCGGAAAGTTCTCTTTGCAAGGCTGTATAGTTTTTTGCAAGATCTTGTGAAGATTTTTCAGATTGTTCTTCCAGTTCCTTTTTATTAGCCTCGAGGATTTCTTTTTGTTTTTCTACTTCAGCCAGTTTTGCTTCCAGCTCTTTCTTGCTGGCAGCGATGGTTTCTTTCTGTTTATCTACTTCAGCCAGTTTTGCTTCCAGCTCTTTCTTGCTGGCAGCGATGGTTTCTTTCTGTTTATCTGCTTCGGCCAGTTTTTCTTCCAGCTCTTTCTTGCTGGCAGCGATGGTTTCTTTCAGCTTTTCTGCTTCGGCCAGTTTTGCTTCCAGTTCTTTCTTGCTGGCAGCAATAGTCTCTTTCTGTTTTTCCGCTTCGGTCAGTTTTTCTTCCAGCTCTTTCTTGCTGGCAGCAATAGTTTCTTTCTGCTTTTCCGCTTCAGTCAGTTTTTCTTCCAGCTCTTTCTTGCTGGCAACGATAGTTTCTTTTTGCTTTTCCGCTTCAGTTAGTCTTGTTTCCAGTTCTTTCTTACTGGCAGCAATAGTTTCTTTCTGCTTTTCCGCTTCAGTTAGCTTTTCTTCCAGTTCTTTTTTGCTGGCGGTGATGGTTTCTTTTTGCTTTTCTGCTTCGGCAAGTTTTGCTTCCAGTTCTTTCTTGCCGACAGCAATAGTCTCTTTCTGTTTATCTGATTCAGCTAGTTTTTCTTCCAGCTCTTTCTTATTGGTAGCGATAGTTTCTTTCTGCTTTTCCGCTTCGGTCAGTTTGGCCTCTAGTTCTTTCTTGCTGGCAGCGATGGTTTCTTTTTGCTTATCTGCTTCAGTCAGTTTTTCTTCTAGTTCTTTCTTGCTGGCAGCAATAGTTTCTTTCTGTTTATCTGATTCAGCCAGTTTTTCTTCCAGCTCTTTCTTACTGGTAGCGATAGTTTCTTTCTGCTTTTCCGCTTCGGTCAGTTTGGCCTCTAGTTCTTTCTTGCTGGCAGCGATGGTTTCTTTTTGCTTATCTGCTTCAGTCAGTTTTGCTTCCAGTTCTTTCTTATCAGTAGTTAGAACTTCTTTCTGTCTTTCAGAATCGGCTAGCTGATTTTTTAATTGTTGAATATCATTATCTCGTGAAACAATTTCCTGTTCAGAATATTGCATTTTCTCCAATCCGGTTGCTTTGTCGGATTGAAGTCTGGATATTTCAGTTTGGAGATGTGAAATCTCTTTCTGATGTTCTGCAATTGAGGTTTGTAATTGGGTGAGTTCAGTTTGTGCAAGTGATAACTCTTCCTGTGTTTCGGTCAGCTGAGTACGTTTATAAGTTGCTTCTTTATTAGCATCTTTGACTTCAAATGAAAGTTGCTGATTCTTTATTAATAAAGCTTCGTTGTCGTTTTGTAATTGTTCAATATCAATGCCTGTCAGCTTTTTGATCAGATGAAAAGTGAATTTACCCATAACTGTGTAAAAAGATAATTTGGTTAATGAATGTTGCAAATTACGTAAATATTTCTGAATGTTCAGTATAAATGCGGTTTAAATTGTATCTTTTTGCATGAAAAATCCAATCTATTTCAATCTTTATCATTAGTTTTGTACTTCATTTTAGAAAAATAAGAAAAATGCAAGACTTTATAACACACAATGAATATTTAACTGGAAATCGGGCGAATAGTTTGATTAATCGCAAAATGATATTCCGTATATTGGGTATTTTATTGTTTATAGAAGGTGGGCTGTTTTTATTATGTGCAGGTGTTTCCCTGTGCTATCAGGAACATAGTTATATTTATTTCCTTTATTCAACCTTATTGGCCGCAGCTGTCGGTTGCGTGCTGTTGTTCCTTGGTCGTAATGCAGAAAATAAGCTTTCTCGTCGTGATGGCTACTGTATTGTTGCATTTACATGGCTTTTATTTACTACGTTTGGAATGCTTCCTTTCTACCTCAGTGGCGAAATACCTTCTGTTACCGATGCTTTCTTTGAAACGATGTCAGGGTTTACAACCACAGGTGCAACGATTCTTGATGATATTGAGTCACTGTCGTATGGAATGCTTTTCTGGCGTAGCTTTTCTCAGTGGATTGGAGGTTTAGGAATTGTCTTTTTTACGATAGCGGTATTACCGATATTCGGAGTCGGAAATCAGGTTCTGTTTTCTGCTGAAGCGACAGGGGTGACTCATGATAAGATTCATCCGAAAATCAGTATAATGGCTCAGTGGCTGTGGACTGTATATTTGCTTCTTACAATAACGGAAACAATATTGTTGATGTTGGGAGGCATGAATTTGTTTGATGCAGTCTGTCATTCGTTTACAACTACTGCTACGGGGGGATATTCTACTAAACAGGATAGTGTGGCATATTGGAATTCTCCTTTTATAGAGTATGTTATAGCGATTTTTATGGTCCTGTCGGGAATAAACTTTTCATTATATTTTATGTGCCTGAAAGGAAAATTCTTCAATCTGTTCAAAGACGATGAATGTAGATGGTTCTTGATGTCTGTAGGTATAGTAACTTTACTTATCACAGTTCCTTTGGTCATGCAAAACCATTATGGATGGGAAGAAGCTTTTCGGAAGGCATTTTTTCAAGTAGCAAGTATTCATACATCTTGTGGGTTTGCTACTGATGATTATAATGTATGGCCTCATTTTACATGGATGCTTTTGATTTATACAATGTTTGCAGGAGGTTGTACCGGCTCTACTGGCGGGGGAATAAAGAATATGCGTTTGCTTATTCTTTTCCGTAATATGAAGAATGAGTTCAGCCGTCTGATTCATCCTCGTGCTGTATTACCCGTAAAGGTAAATCAGCAGGCACTTTCTCTTTCTACGATCTCTACTGTAAATACTTTTATTTTACTGTATTTGATTTGTATTTTTGTAGGCTGGGTAGCTTTAATGTTTATGGGACTTGAACTTACAGAGTCTTTTGGACTGGTAGTTTCTAGTTTGGGTAACGTTGGACCTGGTTTAGGTGCATATGGTCCTGCCTTTTCGTGGAGTGCTCTTCCTGATCTTGCTAAATGGTTACTGTCTTTTATGATGTTAATAGGAAGATTGGAGCTATTTGGCATTCTGCTGATGTTTTCGCCTGGTTTTTGGCATAAACGTTGACCTTTTATTAGGTATCGAAAAGTCTTGTATAGAGAAATTTAATGCTGATTATTGCATAAGATAAATAGCCGTATCATTACTTAAATAAAGTTTGATACGGCTATTTTTTTATTCTAAAAGTAACTATCCTATACTTTCTGGAATGCTCATTTAATTTTGAGGCACTCTCATGTTTGTATTAATTATAGTTCTGAAGCTAGAATGAAAATTTGTTAGTCGATAAAGCGTTTGGTCAGTTCATCAAATTCGTCTATTCTTCTATCACGCAAGAATGGCCACCAGCGACGAACATTTTCGCTTCGGTTCATATCTATCTCTACTACGAGGTTTTCTTCTTTCAGATTGCTTGCTTGTGCAAGAATTTCTCCTTGTGGTCCGGCTACGAAGCTATTTCCCCAAAATTGGATGCCATTGGTTTGTCCGGAAGGATCAGGTTCAAGTCCTACTCGGTTTACGGCGATGACAGGAAGTCCGTTTGCGACGGCATGACCACGTTGTACTGTTACCCATGCTCCAAGCTGACGCATCTTTTCATCTTGTGTATCACTGCTTTCCCATCCGATTGCTGTTGGATAAATAAGTAGCTCTGCACCTTTTAAAGCCATCAGTCTGGCTCCTTCTGGATACCATTGATCCCAGC
>OGYK01002295.1_pt1 | contig 12608 bp, 13 predicted proteins | sample 1576501 | NCBI WGS metagenome assembly OGYK01 (sample SAMEA3541530, study PRJEB24748) | human gut metagenome | biome: human gut; feature: human-associated habitat; material: faeces | place: China | collected 2012
CACAAAAAAAGGGTTTTAAGGTAAATTATTTTAGTAACTAAGATTGTAAACGGAACGCCTGCGAAGCCCAGCTCGTCGCCGACGCCGAAGCCGCCGGCACCGAAGCTCCGGACATGAACGAAGTCCACGGCATCCTCTTCGAACTCGAAGCCAAGCTCGTTCGCTCCAACATCCTCAACGGCGAACCCCGCATCGACGGCCGCGACACCCGCACGGTCCGCCCGATCGAAATCCGCCAGAGCGTGCTTCCGCGCACCCACGGCTCCGCCCTCTTCACCCGCGGCGAAACGCAGGCCCTCGTGCTTACGACGCTCGGCACGAAGCAGGACGAACAGATCATCGACGGTCTCTGCGAAGAAACGCACGACCGCTTCATGCTGCACTACAACATGCCCCCGTTCGCCACGGGCGAAACGGGCCGCGTCGGCAGCCCGAAGCGCCGCGAGATCGGCCACGGCCGTCTCGCCAAGCGCGCCCTGAAGGCCGTTCTCCCGACCGCCGAGGAATTCCAGTACACGATCCGCGTCGTTTCTGAAATCACCGAATCCAACGGCTCCTCCTCGATGGCCTCCGTCTGCGGCGGCTGCCTCTCCATGCTCGACGCCGGCGTTCCGCTCAAGGACTACGTCGCCGGCGTGGCCATGGGCCTCATCAAGGAAGGCAACAAGTTCGCCGTCCTCACCGACATTCTCGGTGACGAAGACCATCTCGGCGACATGGACTTCAAGGTGGCCGGCACCGCCGAAGGCGTGACCGCCCTCCAGATGGACATCAAGATCGAAGGCATCACGGCCGAAATCATGCAGGCCGCCCTGGCTCAGGCCCACGAAGGCCGCCAGCACATCCTCGGCAAGATGCATGAAATGGCCGGCGGCGGCGCCAAGGAACTCTCCGACTTCGCCCCGCGCATGATCTCCTTCAAGATCGATCAGGACAAGATCCGTGAAGTCATCGGCAAGGGCGGCGCCACCATCCGCGCCCTCACCGAAGAAACCGGCACGACGATCAACATCGAAGACGACGGCACGGTCACCATCGCCAGCCCGGACACGGCCCGCGTTGAAGAAGCCCGCCGCCGCATCGAGATCATCACGGCCAAGATCGAAGTCGGCCAGATCTACGAAGGCACGGTCCAGCGCCTGCTCGACTTCGGCGCCATCGTCCAGCTCCTGCCGGGCAAGGACGGCCTCCTTCACATCAGCCAGATCGCCAACGAACGCGTCAACCAGGTCTCCGACTACCTCAAGGAAGGCCAGCAGGTCCGCGTCAAGGTCATCGAAGCCGACGAAAAGGGCCGCGTGCGCCTTTCCATGAAGGCTCTTCTCAAGGACGAAGCCGCCCAGGCCTAATCCCTGAGCCCTTCCGGGCTTGAAGACACGAGCCCTGCTCTCCGCGAGGAGAGCAGGGCTTCTTGTTTCAAAACCCCATCGTTTTTTCCCCGAGTGCTTTGAAGACTTGAGGGAAACCGTATAAAATGCGAGGGTTATGCATTGTCCGCGTCAAAAACGGACCATCCGCATCCTTCACCGGCATTGTTGGAGAAACTCAGCGTGCGTGAAAAGATTGTCATCGCCAACTGGAAAATGAACGGCTCCGCCGAGGCCAACCGCCTCTGGGCGGAGGAATTCCTTGCCAAACTCGGCGATCTCAACTGCAGGACCGCCGTGTGCGCGCCCTTCGTCTATCTGTCCGAACTCGTCCGCCTCTTCAAGGACACGGGGGTCGCTGTCGGCGCCCAGACGGTTTCGCCCAGGGATCAGGGCGCCTTCACGGGCGAAGTGTCCGCCGCCATGCTCGCCGACATCGGCATGAGCCTCTGCCTCGTCGGCCATTCGGAACGCCGCACCCTCTGGGGTGAGGACGACGAATCCGTGGCCGTCCAAGCTGAAAACCTCGTTGCTCACGGCATCGCCCCCGTCGTCTGCGTGGGCGAGACGCTCGCCGAGCGCGAGGCAGGCCTCACCGAGGCCGTCGTGCTGCGCCAGCTTCGAACCGTGCTCACGCGAGTGCCCGTTGCCAAGCTCGGCGCCGTCGCCTATGAACCCGTCTGGGCCATCGGCACGGGACGCACGGCGACTCCGCAGGCCGCCCAGCACGTTCACGCGGCTCTGCGCGCCTGCCTCACCGAGGCCGACGCCGAAGCCGCCGCGAAGACGCCGCTGCTCTACGGCGGCAGCGTCAAGCCGGACAATGCCCATGAACTCTTCTCCCAGCCCGACATCGACGGCGGCCTCATCGGCGGCGCCGCCCTCAAGGCTGAAGATTTCCATTCCGTCTGCGCGGCTGCCCGCGTCGATTGATTTTTCACTCTAAGGTTTAACCGCCATGCATTTTCTTCTTAGCATCGCTCTCGTTCTGCAGATCATCTCTGCCGTCGTCGTGATCGTGCTCGTGCTCATGCACTGGATCGCATGTCCACATTCGTGCGCTGCAACACCGATCGCTGCGACAGAATTGCTTCCGTATACGGAGTCAGACAGATTCAGTGTCTTTTTTGACGGATTGTAGTGATCGGTCAGACTTCCCGATATATGGCAGACCGTCACATCATAGATACCGGCTGAATTTAAAATACGTTCCGCCGCCTGTGCCCCGGTCATACCGCTCATACTGCGGTACTGGGAATATTTATTGAAAGTACTCTTTACTCTTGCAGATGCGATCAGGCAGATCACTGCGCCGATCAGAACCAAAACATAAGTCGGATCAAAACCATAATAGTAATAAGGCATGTCAGGTTACCTCCATTCATTAACCACGTGTAAAATAAGTTCCCTCTTCCACCGTATAGCCATTTAAAAATGCATCCGTGGTCATACGTTTTTTTCCTTCTAACTGTACCTCAAGAAGCTCTAAGACACCGTCTCCTGTCTGTACCAGAAAACTTCCCTTTTCCGCTTTTATGATGCATCCCGGAGCCGCTTTCTTTTCATCCGGCAGCACATTTGCCCTCCATATCTTAAGTGTCTTTCCGTCAAGTCTCGTATATGCACTTGGCCACGGATTTAAACCGCGGATCAGACATTCGATCTCTTTCGCACTCTTCGTCCAGTCAATACTTCCCAACTCTTTATGGATCTTTGCTGTATGTGTGGCTTTACTGTTATCCTGTGGTGTGTAAACAGCCGTTCCATTTTCGATTGCTTCGATCGTCTTTACGCAGAGTTCTGCTCCAACCTCTGCAAGGCGGTCAAATAAACTTCCACCTGTCTCATCCGGCCGGATCTCCACTTTTTCTTCTAAAATGATATCTCCCGTATCAACACCTTCGTCCATGCGCTGTGTGGACACTCCGGTATACGGATCGCCGTTGATGACAGCCCACTGGATCGGTGCTGCGCCACGATATTTTGGCAGTAGCGATGCATGTACATTCACACATCCATATTTTGGCATGTCTAACACTGCCTTTGGTATAATCTGTCCAAAAGCCACCACGATCATGATATCTGCATGGAACGATTTCAGATACTCGATACATGCGCTGTCCCTGACACGCTCCGGCTGATAGACCTCAATGCCGTGTGCGATGGCACATTCCTTCACCGGCGTATATTTTAATGCCTTACTTCTTCCCACCGCTTTATCCGGCTGTGAGACAACCAGCACAACCTCATGACCGGCTTTTATGATCTCTTCTAATGTCCCCACCGAAAAATCCGGTGTTCCCATGAAAATTACTCTCATTGTTTATTCCTCCAGATCATCATAAGTTACATCATGTAACGGTCCTTCTACGATCTCCGTGTACATATGTCCGTCAAGGTGGTCTAACTCATGACAGATTGCACGTGCCATAAGCTCGGTCCCCTCGATCTCATATTCTTCCATATTTTCATCAAACGCGCGTGCCTTCACATAATTCGGTCTTGTAACGGTACCTGCTTTTCCCGGAAGACTTAAACAGCCCTCATCCCCGGTCTGCTCGCCTGACTTTTCCAGAATCACCGGATTGATCATAACAACCGGGCCTTCCCCGATATCGATGACTACGATTCTTTTTAAAACACCGACCTGTGGTCCTGCAAGTCCGACTCCGTTTGCCTCATACATGGTATCAAGCATATCGTCGATCAGTTCTTTGATCTTTGGTGTCATTTCGGTGATTTCTCTGCATTTTTTGGTAAGTACAGGATCTCCCTGTATTCTGATTGTTCTAAGTGCCATTTTTTTATCCTCCATTTTGTATTTTACAATTTTAAAATCCGTTGACCGGGTTAAAGTCAAATCCTACTGCTACATTCTGATACAGACGGTTGTCTTTTATAAAAGTTTCCAGACCATCTTTCAATATGACAAGTGTCTGATACTCTCGGGTTTTCACATAGATCACTTTGCGGTAGACATCGGAAATTTTTGCAACCGGTGCATCTGACGGCCCGATTGAAAAAATCTTTTCACTGTTTTCTCTCACTATCTGATCGATTTTCCCCATCAATGCCACCGCCGCCTCACTTGCTGCCGCCTCGTTTTTCGACGCGCACAAAATATAAAGCATGTTCCACACCGGCGGATACCGCATCATTTTGCGGTACTCGATCTCCTGCCCGTAAAAAGCCTCATAGTTCTGCTCTTTTGCAGTCGTGATACTGTAATGATCCGGATCATACGTCTGTATGATGACATTGCCGGGAATGTCACCTCTGCCGGCACGTCCTGCCGCCTGCGTCAGGAGCTGGAAAGTCCGCTCTGACGCACGATAGTCACTGATATAAAGTGAAAGGTCTGCCGCAAGCACACCCACTAACGTAACCCCCGGAAAATCATGTCCCTTTACGATCATCTGTGTACCGATCAGTATATCTGCCTCGTGATTTGAAAATGCAGATAATATCTGCTCATACCCATCTTTGATTCTGGTGGTATCCATATCCATCCGGAGCACACGCGCCTGTGGGAAACGCGCCTTTACCACCTGTTCTATTTTCTGCGTGCCCGCCTTAAAACCACTGATATACTTAGAGCCACAGACCGGACACAAACCGGGCTGTATCGTCGTATATCCGCAGTAATGGCAGACCAGACGTGTCGCCGCGCCGCTTCCATGCTGGCTCAGTGAAACATCGCAATGCGGACATTTTATCACATGACCGCAGGCTCTGCAAGAGACAAAGCCTGCCATACCGCGCCGGTTGATAAAAAGCATCGTCTGTTCTCCCTTTTTCAGACGGTCCTCCATCAGCTCACTCAGACGGTCACTTAAGATCGAGCGGTTGCCCCTCCTTAACTCCTCGCGCAGGTCTATGATCTCACACAAAGGCATGGGGCGCTTTTGTACCCTGTGTTTTAATTCCAACAGGCAGTACTCGTCATTTTCTGCCTTATAATAACTCTCAAGGGAAGGCGTCGCGGAGCCCAGCACCACGACCGCATCTGTCATTTTTGCCCGCTGTATTGCGGTTTCTCTCGCGTGATATCTTGGCACGGTCTCACTCTTATAGGAAGCCTCATGCTCCTCGTCTATGATGATGATCCCCAGCGCCGGAAATGGTGTAAAAAGTGCCGAACGTGGTCCGATCATCACAGAAATTTCTCCGTTTTTTGCGCGTTCAAACTGGTCATACCGCTCCCCGGCCGAAAGTTTTGAATTGATGATGGATACCTGTGCACCAAAACGGTTGTAAAAACGCCGCACCGTCTGATAGGTCAGCGCAATCTCCGGGATCAGAACGATTGCCTGTTTTCCCTGCGCAAGCACATGTGCAATCAGTTCCATGTAGACTTCCGTCTTTCCGCTTCCGGTGACACCCTTGATCAGGTAAGTTTTCCGCTCGCCTGCATCGTACTCCATCGTAATTTTCGAGACGACATTCTGCTGCTCCTCATTCAGCTTCTTTTGTTCCCCGCCCGGATCAAGACCGCCGACCGGATTGCGGTATGCGGTCTTACTCACCACTTTTACAATACCGGCTTCCTCCATCGCACGAATCACGGACGCGGAAACAGACATCTGCTGCGTTGCCGTCTCCCACTCTAACTCCCGCTGTTCTAACAATGCCACAAGAAGTTTTGCCCTTGCCGTTTTATGCTTTCTCTCGCATTCCGCAAGCTCATTTTTCGCTTCGACCGGATGCAGTGCAAGTCTTATCGTTTTCTGTTCTTTTGCCTTCTTTTTTTCTTTGACCGGCAGTACTGTCTTTAAGGCATGATTCATGGTGCCGCCATAGTTTTCCCTCATCCATCCTGCAAGGGCGATCATCTGCGACTCGATCAGGACACCGCCCTTTACAATCGAAAGGATCTCTTTGATCTTATCTTCCTCATACTCGCAGACATCCGTCAGCTCGATCACATAACCCTGCATTTTTCTTGATCCAAACGGAACTGCTACCAGCATACCAACTGCGATTGTACTCTTTAGTCTCTCCGGCACCCGGTATTGAAACGTCTTATCTAATTTTCCCTGATAAATATCCACAATGATATTTGCATATTCTGCCATTCCAATTTCCATGCCTTTCTTTCTATCTGCCACGTCCTTCTGCTGCTTTCTTTACCAGTTCTTTGTCCTCCATCGGATAACGGACACCACCGATCTCCTGATAGTCCTCATGCCCTTTTCCTGCGAGGACGATAATATCGCCCTCCCTTGCATGATCGAATGCATATGCCACCGCTGCTCTCCGGTCAGCAATGCGTATGTATGCCCCGCTCGTACCCTTTATCCCGCTCTCAATGTCATCTAAGATCAGTTCCGGATCTTCCCACCTTGGATTATCGGATGTCAGGATCGTAAAATCCGCGAGTCTTCCCGCTGTCTCACCCATCCTGCCTCTCCTTAATTTTGAGCGGTTGCCCCCACAGCCAAAGATCACGACAAGCCGCCCCGGATCAAAGCCCCGCAATGTTCCAAGCAGATTGCGCAAGCTCATCTCATTGTGTGCATAATCGACCAGAAATACAAATTTATCTGATATCCTGACGTTTTCACACCGCCCCGGCACAGTCTGTCTTTGCAGTGCATCCTTTACCACATCCTGTGCTATTTTAAAATGACGTGCCACAAGGATCGCAGCTAACGCATTGGAAACATTAAAAATTCCGGGCATCTGCAATAGGAATTCTTCTTTTCCATCCGTAAAAAAGTGGCTGTATAACCTTCCTTCTTTCATGGAAAAAGTGATCCTTTCTGCCACGATATCCGCCTTTTGTCCCGGGGCATCCACACCGTTTTCTCCCAGCACGGAAAAAGTTTCTATGTCACAGGTATGACCAAACAGTATTTTTTCCGTATTCCGGTCATCACGGTTGACAATTCCTGCCTGACACTGCCGAAGCAGCCGGCTTTTACAGTACAGATACTCTGCAAATGATGCGTGTTCTCCCGGTCCGATATGATCCGGTTCAATGTTTAAAAACACCCCGATATCAAAAAAAATCCCTTCCACACGCTGCATCTTGATTCCCTGTGAGGATACCTCCATCACACAGCACACACATCCGTTGCTTACCATCTGCGCTAATTCTCTTTGCAGGTCGCTAGATTCCGGTGTCGTATGTCCGGCCTTTTTTACATCTTTCCCGTTATATGTCCATATCGTACCTACCATGCCGGTCTTGTATCCCGCTTCTTTTAAAATTCCTGCCGTAAGAAACGCCGTCGTCGTCTTTCCTTTTGTTCCGGTGATCCCGATGATCTTAAGCTTTTTTGCCGGGTAATCGTAAAATGCAGCCGAAATCTGCGCAAGAGCCTGCCTGGTATCCTTCACACCTATCACAGCCATACCGTAATTGCGCACGAGTTCATGCACGCGCACTTTTCCATGTTCTGTGTAAATGAAACATTCCCAGCGGACATTTACCATACAGCTTTCATCCACCACCACTGCAAATGCCCCCGCTTTTACCGCATCCATAATATAATCATGTCCATCCGTGTACTGCCCCTTTATACAGACAAACAGGGACCCCCGCTTTACTTTTCCGGAATGATAACAGATATCCGTAATGATAAGGTCGTGGCTCCCCTGCACGCTTTCGTATGAAAAATGTTTGAGTAATTGATCTAACCGCATTCTCTTTCCTCAAGAATACACTTTTTTTATTATATGACAGAACGCCTGTTTTTACAAGTTTTCCGCTTTTATTTTAGAAAAATATTACATATTTTTAAATTCCGTGTGACATACTGATACCATGATTTTATATAAAAGGGACATGCAAATATGATTACAAAAAACTTCTTTGTCTGCGGACTGACCGGCTGGTGCATGGAGATTCTTTTTACCTCCACAGGCTCTTTTTTGAAACAGGATAAACGTCTGATTGGGCGGACATCCGTATGGATGTTTCCCATCTACGGGACTGCTGCCGTAATTGCACCGTTGTACCACAGTATCAAAAATCTTCCGGCACTTCTTCGCGGCTGTATCTATTCCGTTGGCATTTTTTCTTTTGAATACATCAGCGGCACATTTTTAAAACGCCACGGCATGTGCCCCTGGGATTACAGTCATGCCAAAACAAACATAGACGGGGTCATACGACTCGATTATGCTCCCTTGTGGATGGCTGCCGGACTTTTATTTGAGCGCATTCTCATCCGGTGTAACACCTCGGAATCCCCCTGAAATTTTTATTTTCAATTACTGATATATAACCTTCCCTGTCTGAAAATATCTGAAAACGGACGCATATTTTATCAATATAACGTAAATTTTTTTCTTCTTGAAATCAGATGGTGATTATTATATGATAGAAAAAATGCTGAAAAAAGTCAGCATCACATAAGGAGGATTTATATGCGTCATTTAATGAGCCCATTGGACTTCTCCGTCGATGAATTAGACAAGCTTTTAGACCTTGCCAATGATATCGAGAAGTACCCGAACAAATATGCACACGCATGTGAAGGCAAAAAATTAGCCACCTGTTTTTATGAACCAAGTACACGAACCCGGTTAAGTTTTGAAGCTGCCATGTTAAATCTTGGCGGTTCTGTTTTAGGTTTCGCCAGTGCTGATTCCAGTTCCGCATCCAAAGGCGAAAGTGTTTCCGATACAATCCGAGTTATCTCCTGTTACGCAGACATCTGCGCAATGCGTCATCCAAAAGAAGGTGCACCTCTCGTAGCTTCCCAGAAATCAAGAATTCCAGTTATCAATGCCGGTGACGGCGGTCATCAGCATCCAACCCAGACATTAGCCGATTTACTTACCATCCGTTCCTTAAAAGGACGTCTTGACAATATGACGATCGGACTCTGCGGTGATTTAAAATTTGGCCGTACCGTCCATTCCCTGATCAGTGCCCTGATCCGTTATCCAGGCATTAAATTTGTACTGATCTCACCGGAAGAACTGCGTATTCCAAGCTATATCCGCGAAGATGTCCTGCGTGCCAACAACGTTCCTTTTACTGAGGTTGAGCGTTTAGAGGATGCCATCCCACAGCTTGATGTCCTCTACATGACCAGAGTCCAGAAGGAACGTTTCTTCAATGAGGAGGATTACGTCCGCTTAAAAGATTTCTATATCTTAACCAAAGCAAAAATGGAGCTTGCTCCAGAAGACATGATCGTATTACATCCGCTGCCACGTGTCAACGAAATTTCCGTAGAGGTAGATGACGATCCGAGAGCTGTTTATTTCAAACAGGCACAGTATGCTGTCTATGTGCGCATGGCGCTGATCTTAACGCTGCTTGAAATTAAGGTTGAATAAGGAGGAGAACAATGTTAAATATCAGTGGAATCCATGAGGGATTTGTCCTTGATCATATTCAGGCAGGCATGAGCCTGCAGATTTATCATGATTTGAAATTAGACCAGCTCGACTGCCCGGTTGCGATCATCAAAAATGCCAAGAGCAGCAAAATGGGGAAAAAAGACATCCTAAAGGTAGAATGTCCGATCGATGCACTCGACTTTGATATTTTAGGCTTTATTGACCATAATATTACCGTCAATGTGATCCAGAATGACAAGATCGTCTCCAAAAAAGAACTTCGTCTTCCAAAACAGGTCAAAAACGTGATCAAATGTAAAAATCCACGCTGCATCACTTCAATCGAACAGGAACTAGATCAGATTTTCATTCTGACTGACCCTGAAAAAGAAATATACCGCTGCAAATACTGTGAGGAGAAATATACAAATCCAAACCGCCGTTAACAATAAAATACTGGAACAAAAAATACTGCCGGTTCCATCGATCCGGCAGTATTTTTCGTTCCAGCATTTTATGTTTTTCTGTGGTCAGACTTTAGCCCGTCTTCTAAAACGGCCTTAAACAACAGCAGTTACAGAGCATATTTAAAAACAGCATGCTAAGACACCAGTTACCCGCACTCGAATAAGGTCTGTCATAGCTGCTTCCCATATTCGTATACCATGTTCCGCCATACTCTAAATGCTGCAGGAACTGCCGGTATTCAAAATTGCTTGGTTCCATCTCCACTGCACGCGCGGCATGCTCTTTTGCGATGATATTATTTCCTGCCCCCTGATTTGCCATGGCACTGTAATAATACCAGCGTGCACTTCTCTCAGAGAAAGGAATTCCGTTTAAAACATTAAGTGCCTCTGCATAACAGCGGTTTGCTATGTAATTTGCAGCAGCCTGCAGCTTCGGATTTTCAGTACTCTGATTATAATGGTAACTCTGTCCGCCCCCATATCCGTAACTGTTTCCTGAATTATATCCATAGCCGCTTCCCTGCTGCTTTTCTTTCATAATCTGGTCATACGCCTGCTGTACTTCTTTGAACTTTTCCTCCGCCTGTGCCTTGTTCGGATTATTGACATTGGCATCCGGATGATACTTGCGGCTTAGGGAACGATATGCTTTTTTTATTTCTTCATCGGAGGCACTTCGTGACACACCAAGTACCTGATATGGATCCATCATAAATCAAACCTCATTGTTTATGCTCTTTTTTCTTTGCTTTTTCCTCAATCCTGCGTTTTTTGATCTGCAGATATTCATATTTCGACCACACACCCGAATACAGGATATTGCGCAGAATATCCGCATGCAAAAGAATCGGCAGACGCTCAAACGATTTCGCACACTCTGACATCATACTTGTCAAAAGCAGCCGGCACCAGGTATCAAGATCCTGCGCCTGTTCTTCCTGAACAAATGTGAGCGGATTATAGCAGTTTTTCTTCTTATCCCTGTCATAATCCTCGTACGCATCCATCAGGTAGATAAACTTTCCCATGTAAAATCCCATCGTGCGGAGTTCCTCTGCCCATTCGTCTTCCTTCCAGCAAAACACCTCCGCAACCATCTCTCCGGTCAGACCGGCAACGAGATCAAGATTTGTCTCCTGGTGTTTCTCAACATCCCCGGTCTTTTTCATATATTCCTCAATGGCACCTACCTGTCTCGGATATTTTGACATGATACGAGTATAATCCTTATCCAGCATTTTTGCAAATGCCTTCCTGGTATACGACCTGTCATCATTCCAGTCGTCAATCAGATTGTGGTACGCTAAGATCAGATTCATATCCGCCGCATATTTTGTGGCGTCATTGATCCATGCAATACGCTTCTGCGTCGGATGCAGCGCACATGTAAACTTTGTTTTTTCATTCGGAAGTTCATACAAACCGGTCAGCAGAACAATCAGAAACGTCATATCATATGCAAGCAGCATCTGTCCCTTGGTTCCACAATTTGATTTCAGTTGTCTGCAAAGCCCACAGTAATATGCCTGATATGCTTTTTTGCCTTCTTCCGTCAGCTCTTTTTGATTGATATTGATATAACCAAACACAAGGCCTTTCTCCTTTGTCAGCTTTTTTTAATAAATTCTGTTTTACATTTTGGACAGGTAATGCAGATCTTTCCTCTTCCCTTCGGCACCCTGACTGTCTGCTTACACTGCGGACATTTAAAGAAACGGTAAGTACTGCTCTGTGCCCAGCGTTTTTTCAGATTGTTTTTCTTTACCACTGCCCGGTATTTCGCATTTAAATATCTCTGGTTCTCTTCGTAACGCTTTGACACATTCCGTGAGAGTATTCTGAAATAGGAATAAATTAACAATGCGAGGCCAAGCCAGTATAAAATATTTACCCGGAAAAATGCAGATAAAAATGTGGATACAAGTAACAGAACCATCGACACGATAATCTGTGCCCGTGAAAGATCGTCCACTCCATATCTGCCGATCATAAACTGTCGTAATTTTTCTTTCATCTATGACATCCCTTTCTACCCAGATACAACCGCGTGTAATCACATGCAGCCTTATATAACTGCATGTATCCCGTCAATCGCATTTTTATTTATGTACGGAAAAACGGCACCTTTCTGGCACCGTTTTTTGTCCATGACGCTATGGTAAACCCAATACTCACAAACGTCAACATTCCTATTGTCTTTTAAGAAACATTTTAGATTTTGGTTATATTTCCACATATGGATATCTTCTTATCTATTGATATCTGATTTAAGCAGGACGATAAGCCGGGTTATGTCTAAACTGCAGCAAGCCACAGTCGGAATGATCATCTATCTAGGACGACTGTTACCAGCCGCCTCAAGCAACCTACCTAAAGCTGGCGGGCCACGTCAACGCTTTTGTTCGGTCTTGCTTCGGATGGGGTTTACATATGCCCCCTCTGTTACCAGAGAGGCGGTAGTCTCTTACACTGC
>OGYK01002307.1_pt1 | contig 12565 bp, 8 predicted proteins | sample 1576501 | NCBI WGS metagenome assembly OGYK01 (sample SAMEA3541530, study PRJEB24748) | human gut metagenome | biome: human gut; feature: human-associated habitat; material: faeces | place: China | collected 2012
CAGACAGAATTATGAGAGATACATTCTGGGTAGGAGTATATCCAGGAATGACAGACGAGATGATTGATTATATGGCTAAGACTATTAAGGAAGCTGTTAGATAATATTATATTTAATAAAGAACTGAGTGAGTATAATGATAGAATCAAAAAAGGAAATGAAACAGTGGATTGAACTTGAAAGAAAGGTATGGATAAAAAGAAATTATCCATCAGGAGTAAAGAAAAAGGTCTTTCGGAAAGAACTTTTATTTCAATCAGTATTAAGACATGCAGAATATTATTCAAATGTTAAAGGTGCATCTAAAATTATAGGCATTTACTGGAAAATATTATTTAAGATAATGAGTTCAAGACATAATGTCATGATACCACTAAATGTATTTGGAAAGGGGCTGTTAATTGATCATTTGCAGAATATAGTGGTTTCATCAAATTCTACTGTTGGACGAAATTGCTGTTTATTTCATGGAACAACTATTGGAATATCATTAGGAAAAGATGATAATGGAAAGTGTCCAGTGATTGGTGATGGTGTAACAATATGCGCAGGAGCAGGTGTTTTTGGTGATATACAAATTGCAGATGATGTAATGATAGCTTCTAATGCTGTTGTAGTTAAAAATATTGAAACTTGTGGAGCTGTTGTAGGTGGAGTGCCAGCAAAGATTATTGGAATGAATTCAGGCTGGAATATGAACCAATTTGTTAAAGGCATAGAAGAGGAATAAGGAGACTACCAATGAATATTGTTTATTATAGTAGCGATTTATTTTCGGAGATGTGTGGAGTTGCTATACAATCTTTATGTGAAAACAATAAGGATGCCGATGATATAAATATATATGTAGTTGAAGATAACATATCGGATGAAAATAAAAAAAGATTAAATAATATTGTACAACATTTTTCAAGAAAGATTTTTTTTATAAAGAAACCAGAACAGAAAGATTTGTATCCAGAAGTAAAGTATGATTTGGGACATACATATGCAAGAATGGCTTTGGCAGAGATATTACCTTCAAATGTTGACAGGGTATTAAGCCTGGATAGTGACACACTTGTATTGGATTCTATACAGGAAATGTACAACACAGCTTTTGAAAAAGATCAGATTGTTGCAGGTGTATATGATTGTGTAGGCACGGCAATACAAAAAAGAGTTTTACAGGCGTCAGATTCGATGAAATATTGCAATGCGGGTGTATTATTGATTGATTTGAAAAAATGGAGAGAAAAAAACATAGGTCAGAAACTTGTAGATAAAATATTACAGGGTATAGAGAATAATGAAACAATGTTTTTTTTAGAACAGGATATATTGAATATAGTTTTAGATGGACATATTAAGTTGTTAGAACCACAATATAATATGCTTACATCTATATACATATTTGGTTATGATGAAATTATAAAAATGAAAAAGCCAGTCGAATATTATACCAAAAATCAAATTATAAGGGCAAAGAAAAAGCCGGCAATAATTCATGCAACTACATGTTTTTATGTGAGGAAACGTATGTGGATAGAGAAGAGTGACAGTCCATATGCTGTTTTATATGCACAATATCGAAAAGAAACAGAGTGGAATCACATGGAATTTTGTAAAGACACAAGAGGCTTGAAAAAGAAATTATATGGTGGAATATGGCATATAATGCCTAGAAAGGCGGCTGTATGTATAGCTGCTTTTATGATTAATTGTGTAAGACCAACATATGCTAAAATTACTGTAAAAATGAATTTGCCTACAATAGCCAAACAATCATAAGGAAAGAGATAAGATAGTTAAAATGAAAAATCAGCCAGTATTAACAATTGCAATTCCAATATATAATGGAGAAAGAACAATTAAGAATATGTTGGACATTTTGATGCCACAATGTAATGAAAAAATAGAGGTTTTAGTGTCTGATAATTGTTCAACAGATAGCACTCCTAATATTATAAAAGAATATCAGAATAAATGGGGAAATATAAGTTATTGGTGCAATGAAACAAATTTAAAAACTGATAGAAATTGTATAAAATGTCTTCAAAAAGCTAAGGGAAAGTATACCTGGCTAATGTCAGATGATGATATTATAATGGAGAATGCAGTTGATAAAATTCTTAAATTTATTGAAAACGGTGATGATATGGGATTAATATATGTTACTACAAGAGATTTTAGGAATAAATATATTGATTCTGAATCATGTCAAAAGCATGAACCTGAAGCAATGAATGATATCTGTACAAAAGATAAAAAATTATTTATGAAATATGCAGGTTATTATTGGGGTTTTTTAGCTTCGTTTATATGTAATACGGATAATTTTAAAAAAATAGAAAATCCAGAACAGTATGCGGATACATATTGGCTGCAATCATATATACATGCATTGTGCGCCAAAGGGGAAGATACTAAACTGGGGATTGTAAAAGGTCCATGTGTTGGCGCTGGTATATATGTTAATACGCCTAATTTTGATTCTGCTTTAATTAATGGAGTTTATTATAAAAAAATGATTGATTTTATGATAAATGAGATTGGTTTTGACAAGAAACAATTGAATCAAATGTATAAAAATCGAACATGCCATCTTTTTATTCATGATATTCTTAAGGAAAAAGCTTCTGGAATACATAAAATGAATTATAAAACCATGTATTTATGCACCCGAAAATATGTGAAAGCATGGGTGATGGTGTATCCATGTATGTTTGTTCCTAGCTTTATTTGTTCAAAATTGATGAAAAAATATAGAAAAAGACTTAGAATAAAAGATGATATAAGAATTAACAGACCAGAATAGGTAATTAATGATATGATTTGTTTTTAAAAGGAGCTAGTTAATGATAAATGAAAATAATAAAAGGCTGATAAATATAATGCTCATTATATGCGTAATCCCGTTTTTAGTTCCAAGAGGGATTATGGAAACTGGTGGTAATCTTTTAAATAGCATATTATATTATTTTAGATTATTTGTTATATTTTTTCTATTAATATGTTGCATCTTATATAAGATAAGATTTTGCATGATTACATGGTTATCCATTTTGTTTTACTTTTTGAATATAGTGATATGTATAATTAGACACACTGACACTTCTGCAGATATTTCGAATTTTATTTATGTGTTTGGTATGGTTTTGATTATGGAGTTTGCTCTATATAATGATATATCATGTTTTATAAAGAATATGGCAATAATTATTGGAATAATAATTGTTGCTAATTTTATCACGATTGTCATGCACCCAGGTGGATTATATACAGACAGTAGAGGATGGAAGGCAAATTGGGTAATGGGTTATTATAATTCACATATTTTTACATATTTACCATGGCTGGCATTCTCATATATGTATATATATAAACTAAGAGGCAAATTGTCTACCATTGGAATTGGTCTGCTTGTATTTACAATATGTGGAATTTATATGGCTGGTTCGAAAACATCTTTAGTGGCATTAGGTATTGCTTTTATTATAATGTTTTTTTCATTAAAAGCTTTTAAACTTAATCTGCCAAATGTATTTGTATTTTTTATTATTTCTTTTGTTATTAGTTACTTGATAATATTTATGAATTTTCAGGAGAATTTTTCGGCTATATTATATAAATATTTAAATAGAGATTCATCTTTTACAGGAAGAACTATAATATGGGCTTTGGCGCTCAAATCAATATCGTGTCATCCTATATTAGGAAATGGAAATGTTAGTTACAATTTAACAACCTGGACTACTACACAGGCACATAATACATACCTGAATATAATGGTTCAACAGGGATTATTGGGACTTCTGTTATTTGGAATTATTGTTTTTATTGTTAGTCATAAATTAAAGCAATATAAAGAACATCCGTATACAAAGGTATTAACCATAATACTTGTTGCGTATTTTGTTGATTTTATAACAGAAATGTATCAGATGCCGCATTTATTATTTTGTGTGATATTTTTGGCATACAATATTGATAAAATTGTTGATTTAATGCCAGTTAAATATGATAAAAATTCTAAAATAATTAAAAAGAAAATAAAAATCAAAATGTAGAAGGTGAATAAAATGAAAGTATATTGCTGCTTTAGCTTGTATAATTTATATATTGCGGTTGCAAAAGCAATGGTACAAAATGAGAAAATTGATTTGGTGATAGGTTCTCAGATGCCAGATTACAAAAATAAGATTGAAACCATAAAGTCATTGGATTTTATAAATGAAATATATGTGTTTGATAGTGTAGACTACAAAAATATTAAATATAAAAATACATTTGATAAGATAGTAAATCGAAAAAATTACGAAAATAAATATATCAACACTAAATTAAAAATAGATTGGACTAAGTATAAGGATAATATTTTTCTGTTTAATGATTTTGAAATTTTAGGCTGGTATTTTGTAAATAATCAAATCAGATATCATTTAATTGAGGACGGATTGAATTTCTTTAAATACTTTAATAAATATTATCAAGTGAATAAAGTGGATTATGATATAAATAGTTTAAAAGTCAGATTGAAAAATAAATTGAATATAGGACACAGAGCTTTTGGAACAAATCAATATGTAATTGATATTGAAGTAAATGATAAAAATGGTCTGGCAATTGATAGGGAAAATATAATAGAAATACCACGAAAAGAAATTAATGACAAACTGACATTACAGCAAAAGAAACTAATATATGGTATATTCTGTAAACAAAAAATAATAAATAATAATTGTAATAAAACACTTTTGCTGTGTACCCAGCCATTATCAGAAGATGGACAGCTACAAAATCTGGAACAGCAAATGCAAATATATGAAGATATAATAAAAGAGTATACTGGAATGGGGTACACCATAACAATAAAGCCTCATCCTAGGGATAAAGCAGATTATAGTAATTTATGTGAGAAATATAACTGCTTATACATAGATAAGTACATACCTACAGAGGTTTTAAATTATGATGACAGTGTATTTTATGATTTAGCTTTATCAATTACTACGACGGCTATAGAAACATTGGAATTTGTTAGAGAAAGAAAATATCTTGGTTTTGAATTTCTTGGAAGGTATAAATGATGTTAGAAAAAACAAAAAAAATATATAATAAAATGTCTATTGCGTCCAAGGCAGCATTGTGGTTTACGATATGTGGATTTGTGCAAAAGGGCATTAGTTTTATAACAGTTCCAATTTTTACAAGATTACTCACAACTGAGCAATATGGAGTAGTAAGTATTTTTTACTCATGGGAAAGTATTTTTATTATTTTTTGTACACTAAATTTGTTTAGTGGTGTATTTAATAATGGAATGATTAAATATGAAAATGACAGAGATGGATTCTTATCTTCAATGCAAGGTCTTGTAAGTACGCTTACATTGTGTATGTTATTATTGTATTTGCTATTTTTTAAAAAAATATCATTATGGATTGAAATCAGAAGAGTTCTGATTATAGTGATGTTTATGGAGATTTTAGCAAATTCAGCTTTTTCGTTTTGGTCTGCTAAACAGAGATTTGAGTTTAAATACAGGAATATGGTTATTTTAACTTTGGTTGTTTCTGTTTTAAGCCCTTTAGTAGCGGCAGTTTCTGTTATAAATACTCCAGATAAATTTGGTGCTGATGTTAGAATAATTAGCTCTGCTTGTATTGTAATTGTTTTTTATGGAATTATATATATAATTAACTATATAAAAGGTAAAAATTTTTTTTCAAAAAAGTATTGGATATATGCATTAAAATTTAATATACCATTAGTTCCACATTATTTGTCTACTTTGATTTTGTCTCAGTCAGACAGAATTATGATTAGTAAAATGATAGGAATGGCTGAGGCAGGTATATACGGGTTATCGCATAATTTAGCTATGATATTAAATATATTGACAACATCAATTAATAACGCGTTCGCACCTTGGATATATCAAAGATTAAAAGAAGAGAAATATAGAGATATTTCATCTGTGTGTAATAAGCTTTTTTTGTTTGTTGCAGTAGCATTGGCTTTTATGATGGCATTTTCACCGGAGGTAATTAGTATTTTAGCACCTAGTGAATACTATGATGCTGTATATGTTATTCCTTCGTTAGCAATAAGTTTATATTTTATGTTTATGTACCAGATATTTGCTAATGTAGAATTTTATTTTGAAAAAAATAAATTTATAATGTTGGCATCTATTTTTAGCGCAGGTTTTAATGTTTTTTTAAATTATATTTTTATAAAAGAATTAGGATATATAGCTGCTGGATATACAACATTAGTATGTTATGTTATATTAGGAATATCACATTACATATTTTCTGATAAAGTTGCAAAAAAATGTATTAAGGATAACATACATTTATTTGATATAAAAATAGTAATCGGAATATCATGTATTCTAATGATTTTTGGATTGATTATGTTACTTTTATATAAAAATTTGCTTTTAAGATATGGCTTAATATTAATAATGTGTATGATTTTCTTTATTAAAAGAAAAGATATATATAAATTTATTGTATCAATTAGGAGGTAAAACAATGAAAATAATAGGAGTAATACCGGCACGATATAAAAGCTCAAGATTTCCAGGTAAACCGTTAGCTGATATTTGTGGAAAACCTATGATATGGTGGGTTTATCAGCAGTGTAAAAAGGTGAAGGATTTTTCAGAAGTATATGTTGCAACTGATGATGACAAAATATATGAGGAATGTCAGGCATTAGGAATTCAGGTAATCATGACATCTGATAAACATAAAACTGGTACTGATAGAATTGGTGAAGTAGCAGAAAAGATACCAGCGGATTTGATTGTTAATATACAGGGAGATGAACCATTGTTAGAGCCAGATACTATAAGGGCTGCAATAGAACCATTTTATACAAATCCGGATTTGCAGGTTTCAAATTTAATGACTAAAATAAATGACCCGGTGGATGTTGTGAATTTCACAGTACCGAAGGTAATAACAAATAAAGAGAATATAGGAATATATTTAACAAGATCTACAGCACCGTATCCAAAAGGAAGTATTGAATATAACTATTATAAACAGGTTTGTGTATATGGATTCAAGCCTGAAGCATTAAAGTTTTATTGCGAATATGGGAAAAAATATGGAAAGGCTAAAATTGAGAAAATAGAAGATATAGAGATTCTTAGATTTATAGAGAATGGTTATAAAGTACAGTACATAGAAGTTGATTCTGATACTGTAGCAGTAGATACACCGAATGATTTAGAGAGAGTCAGAGAAATTGTTGCGAACAGATTAAACAATAAAAAATAAGAGATAATTATGTTAAATGAATTTAAAAGCAAATTAGAAAATGGTGAATTTGTTTATGGTGTTTTTGTGAAAACATCTGATCCTATGTTTAATGAGATTATAGGAATATCTGGTTATGATTATGTGATTTTAGATACAGAACATGGTCCTACAGATATAGAAAATCAACAAAATAATATAAGAGCATGTGAATTAAGGGGAATACTTCCAATTGTCAGAGTTCCATATATAGATGATAATGTCATTGGAAAAGCATTAGATATAGGGGCAATGGGAATACAAATTTCACAGATAAGATGTGCTGAGGATGTCAAAAAAGTTATAAAATATGCTAAATTTTATCCAGAGGGAGAAAGAGGCGTATGCCGTTTTGTCAGAGCAGCAGATTATTCATCTTTAAACAGAAATGCCTTTTTTAAAAAAGAAAATGAAAAAATTATTATAATTCAATTAGAAGGCAAAGAGGCAATTGATAATTTAGATGAAATTTTAGAAGTTGATGGCTATGATATTATATTTATTGGACCATATGATTTATCTCAGTCATTAGGAGTTCCAGGACAGATTAGTCATCCTAAGGTTTTGGCGGCTATGGTAGACATTGTAGAAAAAGCTAAAGCAAAGAATAAAGTGATAGGAACTTTTACAGATGACTATAGTATGGTTGAAAAATGGAAAAGCCTGGGCGTTCAGTATATTAGCTATTCAACAGATTCTGGTATTTTCTCTGATGCATCTAAAAATATTTTGCGGAATTTGAAGTCTGTTGGTATTAAAAGCAGACATGGTAAGGTCCTGGATTGCACATTAAATGAGTACTATGTAGTCAATAAAAGAAAATTTAATGATTCTGTGAATGATAAAATTATATCAAAATTATATGATTCGGGCGTTGATTTTATTGAATATGGTTATTTGGTTGATAATAATAATGAAAATTCTAATTCGCAATTTTTGAGTATCAATTCAATAAATGAAAAGTTTCCTTCAGAAATCAAGCTAAAATTAATAGCTTCTATTAATTATGGACAGTACGATGTAAATAATTTGGAACAATATAGCTTTGGTAACATTAAAAATATTAAATATACATTCAAGAAAAAAGATATTAAAGCTTCGTTACATGAGTGTAAAATGATGAAGGAAAAAGGATATAATGTTATGATGTATCCTTTAGCTATTTCTGAATATTCAGATTCTGAGTTGATATATCTTATGAATATGTGTAATGAATTAGAAGTCTATTCTTTGCATATTGTTGATAGTTTTGGTTCAATGAAAAGCAAAAATGTTATCAAGTATATTAGTATGATGAAACAATATTTAGATGAAAGTATTATAATAGGATTTCATTCTTATAATAATATGCAGTTATCATTTTCGAATGCAACAATTTTATTAGAACAAGTTGACAGGGAAGTTATATTAGATTGCTCGGTTCATGGTATAGGTATAGGAGCTGGTAATTTAAATACAGAAATTATTTTGGAATATCTTAATGAAAATTATCAGGGACAATATAATGATAGAAATATATTGGAAATAAATGATCAATTTATAGAAAATATATATGCTGATAAGCCATGGGGGTATTCTTTACCTAATTATTTAGCAGCTAAGCATCAGTGCAATACGGATTATGCATATTATCTGAGCAAAAAAAATAATCTTACTATTGATGAGATTGATGATATTTTTGATATGTTAGATAATGAAAAGAAAGTTGATTTTGATAAAGAATATATTGAACAATTATATTTATCGTATTTCGAATCAAAAGACAGCATAATAGATGATTTTAACAAGGTTAAAAACATATTTAAAGGCAAAAATGTTATTATGATATGTCCTGGTAAAACATCTGAAACACATTATAATAAATTAGCATCATTAAATCTGGAAGATTATGTGCTTGTATCAATAAATTTTGAATATAAATTGCATCCCGTGGATTATTTATTTGTGGGAAATAGTCGTCGAATGAAAGAGATTAGAAAAGATTTGTATAAAAAAGTTATTGCATCATCTAATGTTCCATCAGGTAATGTATTTGCAAAAATTAATTATTCGTCTTTATTAAATAAGACAGAATATGTAAAAGATAATTCAGGTTTGATGTTTCTTAAGCTTTTATCTATGTGTGATGTTAACAGTGTTAAGATTATAGGAATGGATGGCTATTTACATAAGCACGATGATAATTATATTTCTGATGATTTAATGTTTGTTTTAGAAGAAGATATAGCAGAACAGATTAATCTAGGAGTAAAATTAGAAATAAAAAAATTAAAAAAAGAATTATCTATTGAAATAATATAATGTTTTGCTAAAAAGGGGCTGTCGCTTTAACGATTGAAAATCGTTGAGGTATGAAAGCCCCTTTTTAGTTGTAGGTAATATAAATATCTCTATGTAGGAATTTTATTAAAATATGAATTTTTTGTGAATGAAGCTTGAACAATTTGTGCAAAAATGGTAATATTGATTTAGATTTTGAATTTTGATTATTCATAATTCACAATTGTATGCATATTTGGGATAAGGAGAGGAAAATGTCATGCAAAGAATCAGAAAAGTTTTTGCAAAAGTTGTTGCTGGATTATTAGTCGTAAGTAATCTTGCAATAGTAGCACCAAGTATGACTTATGCAGCATCTGCAGCAAGTTTTACTACTTATGGTGGATGGAATGAAATGATGTATGCAACTATCAAAGGTGTTAAGGATGCCGATGTTACTGCAGTATCATATTCAGGTCCAGTTAGTGGTTCTCTTACAGGAGAGGACTTTGAGTATCTTGTCAGAGATACAGCTGACGGAGCAAGAGTTGATGTAATGGGGTTAAAGCCAGGTACATATACTCTTAAGGTTACTACTAAGACAGGTACATATACACAGTCAGGAATTGAGGTTAATGCACAGGATAGATCGGGATATGCGCATTACAATTATACTGATGGTGTAGGTGCTTATAATGATGATGGTACATTAAAGGATAACGCAATTGTTCTTTATGTAACAGATGAAAACAAGAATACAGTTACACTTTCTTATGGTGGAGTAACAGTTTCAGGCATTGGTAATATTCTTAACTCAGTCGGTAAGGCATGTGGTGAAGTAGGTCATGAGACAGAGTGTAAGAAGGTATCGAAAGGAAAGACATATTACGGCAAGGGTAATACTAATCAGGGTATTCTCCAGTTACTTGCTGAGAATAATATACCATTAGTAATTCGTATGGTCGGAGCAGTATCAGAGTCTGGTCTTTATAAGACAGGAACATGGGCAGCAGCTAATGCAGGACTTATTGATGGCCTTACAGATTATGATTCTAATGATTATGGCGGAAGTGTTGGCGACAACGGTCATATGGCACGTATGAAGTCAGCAAAGGATGTAACAATTGAAGGTGTTGGTACAGATGCAGCTATGGATGGATGGGGAATTCATTTTATGTCTGAGACATCAACAACAGCAGCTGGATTAGGAAAGAACTTTGAGGTTCGTAATCTTACATTTATGAATCAGCCAGAAGATGCTATTGGTATGGAAGGTGTTCAGGAAGGCTCTGTTATAACAGCTCCAGTTGAAAGGTGCTGGATCCACAACAATGAGTTTTACAGCCCTTCTATAACAGGACCTGCAGAATCAGATAAGGCTGAAGGTGATGGATCATGTGATTTCAAGCGTGGTGAATATTTAACAGTTTCATATAACTACTTTGAAGGATGTCATAAGACTAACCTTGTTGGTTCATCAGATACATCGTTACAGTATAATCTTACATATCATCATAATATCTGGAAGGGATGTAAAGCAAGACAGCCTCTTGGACGTCAGGCTAATATGCATTTCTACAATAACCAGTTTATAGGAACAACAGATTATGCAATGAATACAAGAGCCAATGCTTACATATATTCAGAGTACAATTTGTTTTTTATGACAAAGAATCCTATGGATGTAAGATCAGGAGCAATTAAAAGCTATAATGATTCATTTTCATCTTGTATTGGAGCAATGACAGGAACGGTTGTTACAGATAAGTCAACTAAAGTTAAATCTGGCAACAAGTATGAGAATTTTGATACAGATGCAGCACTTTCATATATTCCTAGTGGAACTTATCAGTTACAGACAAGTGTTACAGATGCAGCCAAGGTTCTTAAAGCATACAATGGCTGCATGCCAGAGACAGTTAAGAAACTAGAGAATGTTACTGCTTCAGAGTGTTCATTGTTATCATATTGTGCACCTGGTGTAACACCAATTAATATATCTGATTATCCATATACAGCAGAGCCAGGAAAGCTTAGCAAGACTGTATATGCATTCACGGTAGGTGGAACAGTAGATGTTACTGTATCATTTGCATCAGAAGATTTAACTACAACAGGTTGTCTTGTTAATGAGACTGGTGAGTGCTTCCAGGTAGGAAGTGGTACTGTTACAGGTCTTCCGGCTGGAACGTATATGGTTATGCCATATAATGTTCAGTCAGGTGGTAATGGAGTTAATCCGGCAGCAGGTACATTTAAGGATATGACTATTAATTCAATTACAATTAATGCGGCTGATCCTAATGCACATTATCATCATTATGTATCAGAGGTAACTAAGCAGGCTACATGTGCAGAAGAAGGCGTTATTACATATACATGTACAGCAACTAATGGAACTTGTGATAAGAAGACATACACAGAGGTGATTCCAAAGACAGCTCATACATATGGCGAATGGAAAGTAGTTAAAGAAGCAACAGAGACGGAAGAAGGACTTAAGAGTCATTCTTGTACAGTATGCGGGGCTGAAGAAACAGCATCTATTCCAAAGAAGGGTTCAACAGGTGGAACAGAGACACCAGAAGTACCAACAGGAGATTCTAAGGTACATAATTTTACAACATCAGATGCAAATAGTTCATTCTTTGTGATTTCTGGTAATCTTGCATCAAACAAGGGAACAGTAACGTATAATGGACTTACACTTACACAGTGCCTTAAGATGGAGTCATCAACAAGCATTAAGTTCACAGCGCCATCTGCTGGAAAGCTTACACTTGTATTTGGAGAAAGTGGTAAGAATGTAAAGATTAACGGAAAAAAGAACGCATCAGATTCTAATTGCATAGTAACAGTTGATGTTGCAGCTGGAAGTGTAGAGATAACAAAGGGAGATACAATGAATCTTTTCTATATAATTTACACACCAGAGAAGACAATACCAACACCAGATCCAGTTGAAAAGAAGAATGGTCTTAGTAAGGCAGAAGATGGAAATTACTATTATTATG
>OGYK01002319.1_pt1 | contig 12525 bp, 6 predicted proteins | sample 1576501 | NCBI WGS metagenome assembly OGYK01 (sample SAMEA3541530, study PRJEB24748) | human gut metagenome | biome: human gut; feature: human-associated habitat; material: faeces | place: China | collected 2012
TCCCGATGAGACAGAATATGATACCGTTGGGGCGTGTCGGAGCGGCGGGTCAACCAATACTGCGCCGAGGGGCGGATCCCCGGCGCGTCCCGGTTCGGGCGCTCATGGGCGATCCCGGAAAATGCGGAAAAGCCGTCCGACCCGCGCTTTCAGGAACAGCACCGCGATCCCGACAGGACAAGCATCTGACGGATACCCCTCTGCATTTTAGCATCCGCAAAAAGGAAGTGAACGCTATGACCTGCGATGAGAGCTTGTATCGCCAATATCTGAGCGGCGATGACGAAGGGCTTAATGCCCTGATGAAAAAATACGGTGACCCCCTGACCCTGTATATTGACGGCTATCTGCACGACGTTCACGAGGCGGAGGAGCTGATGCTGGATGTTTTCGCCTATCTGTTCACAAAAAAGCCGAAGATACGGGACGGCGGCTTCAAGGCGTATCTCTATAAGGCCGCGCGCCACATGGCACTGCGCCATAAGAGCAAACGAAAGCCCCTGTTCAGTCTGGACGAGCTGACCGGCGAGCCGGACGGGCAGCTGCTGGCGGTGGAGGTCATCCGGACGGAGGAACGAAACCGCATCCTGCATTTCTGCATGGATGAAATGAACCCGGACTATCGGGAAGTCCTCTATCTCACCTATTTTGAGGATATGAGCTACGCGCAGGCGGCGGAGGTCACGGGAAAAACGGTAAAACAGATCACCAACCTGGTGTATCGCGGAAAAGAGAGCCTGCGAAGGCTGCTGGAACGGGAGGGGATCACAAATGCGGAGTCATGAGGAACGGGTCGCTGAGACGAAGCGGCGCATCGCCCAAATTGAGCGGGAGAAACGGCGGCGGCGCAATACGATCACCATGGCTTCCGCCGTGGCGGCGTGCCTCGCGCTGCTCATCGGCGCGTCCCTCGCCATGCCCGGCATCGCCGCAAATATCCAGACAGGCGACTATTCCGGCTTTGAAACGGCGGCAAGCATCTTTCACGGCGGCGCGGCTTTGGGATACATCGTCATCGGGCTTTTGGCGTTTTTACTCGGCGTGTGTGTGACCGTTCTGTGCTTCCGGCTGCGGCAGATGAACCGGGAGGACGATCAGAACAAAGAACGCGAGGGGATTCATGGAGCTGATTGAGAACCTGCTGCAATTGCTGACCACGTTCGTCGGCGCGCTGCTTTCGGGCATATCCTACCGGAAAAGCGGACGACAGGCATATTTCCTGCTGCTGTGCTTCTACGGCTGCTTTGCCCTTGGCGCGCTCTACTGGACGCTGTATCTGCTGCTGTTCGATACCACACCGCGGGTCTTTTATGTCTCGGAGTTCGGCTGGGTGGCAAGCCTCATCTTCCTGCGCATTTTGCAGGCCACTCTGGCGGGAGCAGATGAGCGGGGCTTCCGCTGCCGCAGGGCGTGGCTCGCGCCTGCGTTCGGTGTGCCGCTGCTGGCGTTCTACTGCATCTTCGGGGATATTCTCTCCAACCTGATCTGGTGCGGCATGATGATATGGCTCTCCTTCTGCGCCATTCGTGGGCTTGTCTATGTGAAAACGCAGACGGGCGCGGCGCAGAATATGCGGTACTTCCACATCGGCGTGCTGTGCTTTGCGTTCGCGGAGTATCTGCTCTGGACGGTGGGCTGCTTCTGGCCGGAAACCTCACCGGCAAGCCCCACCTTCTGGTGTGATATGCTGCTGACGCTTGCGATTCTGGGGCTGCTGCCCGCCACGAGAAAGGCGGTGGCTGCATGACCTACATCGAGAATATTTTTATCTGCATGGTGTCCCCGCTGCTGGTGGCCGCTTTGTGCATGGGCAGGCGGCAGCTCCGCTTCTTCCTGTTCTGCATTGCCGGGATGGGGGTGTGCCTGCTTTCGGCCTATATCAACACCTTCCTCGCGGCGGTGTGTCAGGCGGACGCCCTTGCCGCCACGGCGGAGATTGCGCCGGTGGTGGAGGAAATGATGAAGCTGCTGCCGCTGGTGTTCTATCTTCTGGTATTCGAGCCGGAGGGGGATAAGATCAAGCCCGCCGCCATCACGGTCGCCCTCGCCTTCGCCACCTTCGAAAATGTGTGCTATCTGATCCAAAACGGCGCGGACCGCTTCTCCTTCATCTTCTTCCGTGGCTTCGGCACGGGCGCGATGCACGTCCTCTGCGGCTTGATCGTCGGCGGTGGCCTTGCATACACGTGGCAGCGGACGTGGCTGAAGATCGCAGGCACCTGTGGGCTGCTGGGCGCGGCCATCACCCTCCACGCCATCTACAATCTGCTCATCGCCTACGGCGGCGCGGCGCAGTATGTGGCCTACGCCCTGCCGGTGCTGCTGGTGGCGGCGGGAAAGCTGTCCGCTTTCCGCTTATCGCGGAGAAAATAACCGAACATTCCCTCCTTGAGAGCTGCTTTTTGGCGGCTCTCAAATTTTTTTGAAAAATTTTGCGTTTTGGGTGAGAGTTTTTTCGATTTTTTGTACCTATATAAGTGAAAGGGTTTTTAGGCCACAGTTTCAGACAAACCGGAAAGGGGATTCAAACGAAATGTACGATACCGCAAGACGGGTCGCACTCGTCAAGCAGCGGGTGCGGGAAAACACCCGCCGGAGGCAGCGGCGCGGCATCTATGGACTGAGCGCTATGTGTATGCTGCTGTTCGCGGCACTGATGCAGGCGGCGGGCACGGTCGTCGGGCCGGGGCAACCGGAAGCATGGGGCGTGTTCGGCGCGATGCTGCTGCGGGAGGACGCGGGCGGTTATGTGCTGGTAGGCGTTGTCTCCTTTGCCGCGGCGGCAGCGTTCACCGCGCTGTGCTTCCGGCTCAGAAACAGAGAAAACCAGAAAAAAGGCGGGGCGGACAAACCGAACCGACACGAACAGGAGGAGAAAAGCCAATGAAAAAACGAATACTTAGCATACTGCTCGTCTGCTGCATGGTGCTGACCATGCTGCCGACAGCGGCGTTTGCAGCGGTGAGCGATTCGCTGGGCAACACACCCAAGGAAAATCAGGCGATTTTGGAGCAGCTCTCCGCCCTGACCGGCGGCAGCAGCGACCAGGTGCTTTCCATGCTGAACGCTTTGGGGCTGCTGGATGAAGACGGCAATTTCAAGGTGGATCAAACCATCACGCTGGACGGCCAGGTGTTGACACTGGCGGCTGTCATGGAGCTGCTGGAAAATCCCGCCACGGATCTCACCCGTATAGCCGACGTGGATGGGACTCCGGTGGCGCTGGGCGATTTGAAGACCATGATCCAAATCGAACAGGAGCTGCAGCGGATCAAGGACACCTATTTCTCCGGCAGGGAGTTTACCGGGGAAGCACTGGAGAATCTCAATAGCCTGATGGAGCAGCTGGAGCTGCAGGGCATCAGCTTGCGGTATTCCGCCTTTGCCACAAAGCCTGAGGGCGTTGAGACGGTGGATATGAGCGGCATGATGAGCCAAACGCTGGGGAATCTCGCAAACAACACCTGGAACTCCGGGCCTTTTACTGTATACAGAGGAAAACCGGCCGGCTTTTCCTACCGCATTCAAAAAGGCCAGCTCAGCGATTATATCACCAATGTGGAGGTCTCGATAGGCGCGGTGAGTGGGGTCGAGCAAAGCGACGGGTCCTACAGGCTGACCTATGCGGTAGACGGCTACAGTTTAGGTGGTCAGAAAATCACTGTCAAGGTTCAAACCAAAGGAGGGAACCCAGCCTGGCTCGAGAATTCTTATTCCTATGGCGACCTGCTGGGGATGATTGAATTTTACGATGCGGAAAATCTGGTGTTCTATGACGGCGCCAGCTATGCCGACCACTGTCAGCTCAAGCTAATAAAGACGGTTGGCGTCCCCACAATACAAACATCAATGACCGCGCCGAACTATGAGGAAAGATACGAAAGTACAGACACAATACAGGGGGATATGTATATTCCTTTGCTGGCAGATGAATACACTACAGCCCTCGGTGCCAACAATCCGGACTTCGTTGCGCTAAGCGATACCATCAGAATTCTGGATGGCGCTCGCAACTCGGTGCTTCCCGTCGGCTCCGACCCATTTTATCAACCATACCAAATCGACGCCAGCATCGAGTTTAACTGGAGTACCGAAAAAGCTGCCTATACTGGCGATGCGCCGTATGGCTGGTATAAAAACCAGCCCTATGCCCCGTTCTATCTGACGGAGTACAAGTTCAATGAAGAATCTCTGGGGCTCAGCAACAACAGAACAAAAGCGCTGAACTGTACGATCAACAAGGGCGAAACAGTCAGCATCTCCCTGCAGTCTACCACGCAAAACAGAGGGGATCAGCAGTACTGGCTGCCCTTCCGACTGTATATGAAAAGTGTACAGGGCGAAATCCAAAATTCCTGGGCCACCACCAAGAACAGCAACGTCACCGCCAAGCTGGTGGACACGGACAAGCCCATCATTCAAAGCGTCACGGCCCCGGCGGGAACCTATGCCAGCGGACAGCACGTGCCCATCACAGTTACCTTTAGCGAGTTCGTGGATCTTAGAAACGCCAGCGTGACCATCAACGGCAAAGAGTATAGCGCCGCTGATCTTTCCATGAACAACTACGGTGTCACGGCAATGCTCTGGTACCCAGTGCAGGATACGGATGCCACCACGGTCACCGTCAATGGTATGACCGGCGTGAAGGATGTTTTCGATCATACGCTGGATACCACACACTATCTAAGCGAGCCGATTACCGGCGTTGCGCTGGAGAGCGTCTTGATGCGCAACGCCCCCACCGCACTGACCGCCGACTACGACAACGGCAAGGCATCGTTCACGATGAACGCCAACATGGCGCAGGCCTACAAGACCGTATACAACGATTATCACACCCCGGAAGGCACAGAGCCGAAGGAAGCCCCTTTCCGCCTCGAACTGAGGGACAACTCTACGGATGAAGCAATCCATCTGCAGGTCTATCTGGACACAGAGAAGGAAGCCTTCACCATTAGCGACTATGCAATCGCACCCGCAGCTTACACCCGCACCTATACGGTGACGCTGCAGGCCAACGAGGGCACGAAAGACTCTCCTAACTGGGTGAATGTTCTTCCCCTGACCCGGCAGTTCACGGTGGCAAAGAAAGTTTCCGCGCACACGGTGACCATAGTCCCGGAAACGAATGACGCCGACTATACGATTTCCCTCGCCGATTCCGCCCGCCCCACGCTTCAGGCCAAGGTTTTGGGGGAAAACGGTGAGCAGGCCAGCTACACCACCGGTAAATGGAGCAGCAATGACCTGGACATTGCCACCATCGACGAGGATACCGGCCTTGTTGCCACCACAGGAACCAAGGTGGGAACCGTCACCTTTACCTTTACGGCGGACAACGGGACTGAGGACACTGCCGATGATGTGACGGGCAAGTCAAAGCCCTATACCGTGACGGCAGGCGATTCCCTGGCACTGGTGATTCCCGGCGGCTCGTCCATCGTGACGCGGGTAAATCAGCCCGCCACCGTGCTGTGGAGCTCCAACGCCGCGCTGATGGCGCCGAACAAAGAGTTCAATTACAGGATCGACCTGTATGATGGCAACTACGAGAATGAGGCGGCGCTGAGCGGCCTCAAGCCCGTTGCGACTTATACCGCCGGCAAAGATGAAAACAGCGTGCGGATCGAGGAGAATGTGCTCTCCAAGCTCTCCAACGGCAATATCCCTGCCTACACGGTATTGGTCTCCATGCCGCACCCCAACGCCGAGGGTGAGAACGTCCGCCTGTCGGCACTTGCCTGGATCATCGTGCAGGCACCACCTGCCACGGCCAAGCTGACACCGCCCCAGAGCATTTACCACAAGGATACCGACGGCGCCGTCAATATCGGCTGGTCGGTGGAAAATGCCACTACCGGCGCCTCTCAACAGCCCACGCTGACCATTACCCGGGTCACAGAGGACAACAACACCACCAAAGTGGTGGACAGTGAGCGCCTATCCGGTACCTCCGGAAGCTACTCCCTGCCATTACAGAGTGTGAAAGCCGGCAATCTAAAGGACACCTATCAAGTGGTTTTGAGCGTGGAGAATCCTGGTGAGGAATCTCCCAGCACCGACTCCTTCCCCCTGTATGTCTACGATGCCGACGCACTGAAGGTGCAGAACGACAAAGGAAAGACGATTTCTGCGCTGACCATGGACAATACCTCCAAGGTCAGCGGCACCCTGCCCACCGATACAGCTAAAATTTTGCAGCTGCGCCAAGAGCTGGGGCTGATCGAGTACATAGGCATCAACTATGACGAGTACGGATGGAACTCCTTTAAAGACGGCATCCGGTGGCTCTCCAGCAACAACAATGCCATTTCCGTCAACTACAAGCAGGGCGGACTGTATGAGGACATCAGAAACTTCTCCTTTGATTCCTACCTTCCCGAAACCAAAATGGCGCTGTCCGGCTTGGCCAACGGCACCGCAACCGTCACGGCTACCCATGCCGCCACGGGCATGAGCGCCGCCGTACAGGTGACAGCGGAGACGCTGCAAAATAAGTTCTATCTCTTCCAGCTGACGCCTGCAGCGGAAACTACGCTGCAATACACCGACGGCACAGGTGTGCCCAAAACGGTCACGACCAACAGTGAAGGCGTGCTGGCGCTTTACGAACCCAACGGGATCGCCAGTGAGGTGTCTCTGCGGTCCGGCTCCGGCGCGGATATTTATCTGGGCACCATCTATAAAGAAAATCTGCGTTCCGGCGAGCGGGATGCCACAAAACTGCAGCTTTATCCCTTGAATACCTTCAGCCTTCGGCGAGTCGCCCGGGCATCTGTGACGCTCATCACGCCGGGCGGCGATCCGCTGGCGAACAAGACGGTGACCGTTCGCGGCGGCGTTTATAAAAACGGAGGCTACTGCGAGACAGCTCTGCTGGGCTCCAGGGCAGGAGCACTTGTCAGCGGCATCACCGGCGACACCTATACCACGGATGAGGCGGGAAATATAACCGTCTATCTGGATTCCACCCAGTTCTGGTCGGCCGAAAAGGGCGAGAGCAGCAACACGGCGCTTTCCGCTCTGGATCAGCTGGAGTACATTCTGGAGATCAGCGCAATTGACGGCGACAAGTACTATCCGCTGCTGCTGACCGTCAACGGCAAGCTGGGCGTGGACGATGTAATGCGCACCGCAGAGGGCGTTGTCTCTCTGGAGCGCGTGCCGACGGGGGAGGAAAACAAACCCTTCATTGTGGCGCAAAGCGTTGATTACGGTCTTGCCAACGGTCAGAAAGTGGATGTCCGCAGCTCGACCGGGAAGATTGGCCCTAACAGCAGCTTTAAAACAGCAACCCTGCACACCACCATGTTCCTTTGGGGCGAGAAGATTGCCGACGCGCGGAATTACAGTCTCAAGCTGGCGGACGAATACGGCGTTCTTCCTGCCGCCCAGAGCAGCAGTACCAAGCAGTATCCCTTCTCATCCATCCCTGTAGCGGAAAACGATCTGACCCTCACCGAGGCCACCATGACCACCTCTGGATGGATCGCCGACGGCAAGGATGTGGGTATGAAAACGCAGCTGAGCCTGAACGGCAGCCTGCTGCAGGAGAAAATAATGCCCTTCCGGGTCGTTGATCTGACCCGAGTGCCCAAGGTGACAGAGGATGACCGCGTCACCGGTATTCTGGCGACGATGGGAGCCTCCAGTGTAGTGAAGGGAGTCGACTTTGGCGGAGTGGGCGACAGTAACATTCTCAAGGTGCTGACCGGACGGCTGGATGATCTGAGCGGTCCGGTGGACACTTCCGTGTTCAAAATGATCATCACCCCCAGCGAAGATCCCTCCGTGTTCCGTGCCATGATTTGGGCCGGGTACAACACGCTGGAGATGGAGGACATGGACTATTCCGAGGACGGCGTGGCGTTGGGTGCGAATGTGCTGACGCAGAACCTGGAGGTGGGCGTGCCCAGTACCGGGGACCTGAGCCAGATGGCCCAGGGAACCTATGATCCCAAGGGGGACTACAAAACCAACTCCTTGGCCGACAATGTCACCAGCACGGATCTCAACTTGCAGTTGGAGGGCTTTTACGAAGCGGAGATCCGCTATAACGCCGAAAAAAAGGAGTGGGAGGTTTTCACCGTAGGCGGCGGCTTTACCTCCGGCGTTGGCGTGGGCTTCTCCTTCAGCGTGAACGCCATGGCTGGCCCCGTGCCGTTGACAGCAACCTTTGAGCTGGGCGGTGCCATTCAGCTGGATTTCCGTACCGCAGTGCGCTACGGCCAGCAGGGACAGGGCACAGAGCTTGCCTGGAGCGATCCCACGGCCACGGCAGTGAATGACTTTTTGACCACGCTGCGTATCAACGCCTATGTCCACGCGTTTGGCGGCATTGGCTTTGACTATTCGATCGTGGCACTGAAGATCGGCCTATTCGGCAATTTGGATGTGGACAGTCAGAATAAGTTCCTTTCCCGCACCTATCTTGCCGACGAGACAAAGCGCCAGATCAACGGTCAGGCCCTGGGGATCCAAAGCGAAGTGGGAATCAAATTTGTGGCCACCTTCCTGTTTATCTCCTACGAGGCGGTGATCGCCTCCGGAACCTTTGGAGCCACCAAGACTTTTAATAATTGGAAAACAATCGACGACTACTGGAATAGCGCCACCAGTGGGCTGAGCCTTGCCTCGCTGCGGATGGCGGCGGCCCAGAGCGGAATGCAGGTGGCTTCTGCCAGTGCGACGCTCCAAAGCCGGGACTATCTGGAGCAATATGCCCGTACTTGGGGCCAGCCCCAGCGGCGGATGATGCTGTTCTCTCTGAACTCCACCAATGGGCTGCAAAACATCCAGTCCAATGCCAACCCCACATCCTATCCACAGCTCAGCGATGACGGGAAGGTATTGGCCTACATCAACGACGGCAACATCGGCAATATTTACGCCAGCCGGGCACATTTCTCCACCCTTAATGGCGGCGTCTATTCTGTCTCCAGCCAAATTGCCGATCCCACAGGGTTCCCCGGCTACGGCGACACGAGCGTTTCTCTGTCCGGCACTGACAGCTTCGCGGCGGCTGCTTGGGTTCGCATGGGCACCGACCTGCCGGGTAAAAATGCCGGTGATCCCGTGACATTGGAAGAGCAAAACCTGCTGATGAACAGCACGGAGATCGTAGCGTCCGTCTATAACGGCACAACCTGGACTTCCACCCGTCTAACCAACGACGGCACGCCGGATCTGGCCCCAGCCACGGCAGTGGGCGGCGATGGCAAGGCCATCGTGTTCTGGCGCAGCGTCTACACCCCCGATCCCGGCACGCAGGGCAGCAACAACCTGCTGAACTTCACTACCAGAGATTGTATCATGTACCGTTGCTATGACAGCGGCACCTGGAGCGAGTCCAAAATGCTTTATAACGGTGCTACTGGCAGCGTGAAGGCGTTGCAGGCGGCCATGCTGCCCGACGGAACCGCTATGGCGGTTTACTCGCTGGACCGCAGCGGAACCGGAAAAATCTCCGACTACGAGATCGCCTATTGTACCGTGGATGCTGGCGGAACGCCCGGTACAGCCATGCTGGCGACCTGTGACAGCAATCTTGACGAAAACCCCCAGGTCGTTGCAGCCAACTTCGGCAGCGGGGGCGACCGATTTGTCATCGGTTGGCATAGTGTCCGAGACGGCAGCAGCGATATCCAGCTGTTGGCTGTGGACGGCAGTGGCACCATGTCCAACAGCTTCCCCGGCTCTCTGTCTGCCCTGACCAGCAGCGGCAACGCCGTCGTGGGCGGAGACTTCCGCTTCGCTTCCCTCAGCGGGGATCATCGCAGCCTCAATGATCTTACCATCGTCTGGAATGAGACTGTCAATGACGCCAACGGCGCGGTAGATCACGGCATTTTGAAGGCGGCCAAGCTGCGCTATGCCGCAAATACCTACACGCTCTCCGCACCATTGGAACTGGCAGAGCTGCCGGATCGCACGCTGGCTGACCACTTTGATGCCTATGTCAGCGGCAGCAATCAGGTGCAGGCTGCCATTCAGGCCACCCGGTATGACGATGAAAAGCCGGAGGTAATCGGCGGCGTGACCGTTCCGGGTGAGGAAACGATCCTCTATACCGCTACCTCTAATTTTATCACCGATGCGGTGGCAGTGGAACAGATCGGTGTGGATTATGCAACGCTGGCGCTGAACAGCCTGACACCCATTCGCTTTACCATCCGCAACACCGGGCTGAACGATGTGACAAACCTAACGGTCAAGCTTGGCAGCGGGGAAACCGCCACCCTTACGGAAAAACTGCTGCCCAATGAAAGCACCACCCTTACCGTCTGGCACCATGTGAAGGACCGCGTGACCGACCCGAGCTATACCATCACCGCCGCCGGCGGCATCAACGAAAACGGCACAGTGTATCTGGATTATCCCGACATTGGCATCTCGCAAATGGAAGTGATTGCGGAGAGCGCCGGCAAGCGCACGGTGCGCATGACCCTCTATAATTCCTCTGCCGCCACGCTGGCCGGCGGAAAGAACCGCGAGGTGAAGCTTGCGTTCTATGCGGATGATCTGCATACCAAGCCTGCAGAGGTAGCCTGCGCCACAAACGGCGTATCGGTTCGCGGTAATGAAATCACCATTTCCGAAGACAGCGCCCTCGCCCGCATCGATCAGGGGACCTTTACACTGGACCTGACCTATGATCTGGGCAGGTATATGACATCCATTGGCAAAACCGAGATCCCCAATGTGGGTACCTATCTGTACGCCGAGGCGTGGGCGGAAGGCCAGATCGGTGGAACGGGAGGCAATCAGCGCCTCCCGGAGTATGACGGCAGTGACAGCGAGGCCAGCGTCCATATGACCGGCGCACTGGCCCGCACCGGAGAGCAGCTGACAATGGATGTGACACAGGGGAACGACGGCAACGGTCACAGCACCGCCGCCATTACCCTGCGCAACAACTGCCTGCAGCCTCAGACTAGCGCAGAGCTGGTGGCCACGCTGCTGGATGCTGCCGGGGCCGTTCTGGAAACGAAAAAGACCAGTATTGGCGGTGCCATCTCCGGGGAAACCTTCCAGGCGGAAACCGTCACCTTCTCCCGGCTTGGCACCCGCGTAGTGGTGCGAGCCGCAGTGCCCGGTAATGACCTTCTGACCTTTGAAGGTCTGGCAGTGGGGCTCGGCGATTTTACCGCCAACGGAACGAACTATACCTATACGCTGCAAAATGATAGCGGAGCAACATCTACGCTAGTCACAGCGGTGTCTGGAAACGGAGAGCCCGTGAGCATCAACGGACAGGCTCTGTCCACCGGCGGCAGCGCAACCGTTGCTATCCCCAACAGCGGCACAACCGACATTGTCGTGGAGATCGGCACTAAAACCTACACGCTGACGATTCCGCGCAATAGCGGCACAGGCGGCGGAGCGACCAGCTACACGCTGACCTTCGATACCAACGGCGGTAGCGCCATTTCCAAGGTATCTAAAACCAGCGGCACAACTGTTGATCTGACCGGCTATACGCCTACTCGTGACGGCTATACCTTCGATGGTTGGTACAGCAATAGCGCCCTGACTATCAAAGTCACTTCTATCAAGCTGACTTCCAATACCACCATTTACGCAAAGTGGACGACAAAATCGGATATGTCTTTCACCGATGTGGCAGACAAAGCATATTACAGAGATGCCGTTGAGTGGGCTGTTGAGAACGGCATCACGAAAGGCACCACCGCAACGACCTTCAGCCCTAACGCTACCTGCACCAGAGCGCAGGCCGTGACCTTCCTGTGGCGTGCCGCTGGCAGTCCCGAACCCGAAACCCGCGCCATGCCGTTTACCGACATCCCCGTGGGCAGCTATTATTACGACGCTGTGCTGTGGGCAGTAGAAAACGGCATCACCAAGGGCACCAGCGAAACCATGTTCAGCCCCGACGCCACCTGCACCCGCGCCCAGATCGTCGCGTTCCTGTGGCGCTCTGAAAAATCCCCGGCAGCGGGTACGGCCAATCCCTTTGCCGATGTGAAGTCCAACGCCTACTATGCTGATGCGGTTCTGTGGGCGGCCAAGGCGGACATCACCAAGGGAACCACCAGCACGACATTCAGCCCCAACGCGGGTTGCACCAGAGCGCAGATCGTGACCTTCCTGTATCGCGCCTATCAGGGCAAATAAGGGGCATCAGCCTATATAATGCAAAGCGAGGCCACCGGAAATTATCCGGTGGCCTTGCGCTCTGCTCATGAACGGTATTTGGTTGATGCCCCTCTGCGGGGGTGCCTTTCCCCTCCCCGTATTTTTCTTGCGGGGACCGGTTTGTTGTGCTATGATCCGATTATAATAACCGGTTGTTACAACCGGTCAATAGGATCTTGACAAAATTTCCTGAAATTTCTGTAAACAGTGAGGTGCCGCCATGCTCTATACCATGATGCAGGTCTGCAAGGAAACGGGGATGACCTATCAGGCCCTGAAATTTTACTGCAACGAGGGCCTGGTCCCCAATGTGAAACGGGACAAGAACAACCGCCGCGTGTTCGACGAGCGGGACGTAGCATGGAT
>OGYK01002324.1_pt1 | contig 12500 bp, 10 predicted proteins | sample 1576501 | NCBI WGS metagenome assembly OGYK01 (sample SAMEA3541530, study PRJEB24748) | human gut metagenome | biome: human gut; feature: human-associated habitat; material: faeces | place: China | collected 2012
TGATGATGTAAAGGATATGATTGATGAAGATTATACAGGAAAGAAAATTAAAATTAAGAAAATATACGGGTTTTCGCTGAGTGCTGAAAATCTTAATGTCACCATTAAAATATTAACAATTGCCGCAAAAAGCAAACCTGCCGCGCAAATTTCTTTTTTACCGTATTTTCTGATAAGCTTATTCATAAACGGTAAAAATAAAGCCATCGGCAGATATGTGCATACCGTTACCAAGCTGTAAAGACCCGGCTTATCAAAGTATGTTTTGAAAAGATAGTTATAAATTGTTTGCGTATACATTTGGAAGCCTATAAGAAGCATTGAAATTAGGCAAAGTACAATAAAAGGCTTGTTTTTAAACATAATTTTTATTGTTTTAAATAAGCTGTAATCACTTGCTTTTTGTGTAGGCGGTAATTGAATTCTTTCTTTAGTTAATTTGTAGTGGGTGATTATAATTATTACCGAAAGTACGGCGAGTGCGCCGACTGAAATTGAAAGTTTTGTTCCGTTTAACACTTTTGCAGTGCTTCCGTCAGCTCCCATTACTGTGCTGTAAACTACAAGCGGTAAAAGTATTTGAGCAGGAAGCCCGCCGATACCTGCACCTACCGAGCGCCACATTGAAAGGGAAGAGCGCTCAACTTCATCATCGGTAATTACAGATGCAAGCGAACCGTAAGGAATGTTAATTCCTGTATACATCATTCCGTAGAAAATATATGTAATGTAAGCGTAAATTAAATACTGATTATCAGACAGACCCGGTATTTTGTAAAACATTAAGAATGCTCCGATTGCTAACGGAAATGACGCCCAAAGTATGTAAGGCCTGAATCTACCGTATTTTGTAGGCTTTCTCGAATCAATAAATGCACCCCAAATCGGGTCGTTAATTGCATCCCATATCCTTGCAACAAACATTAAAACAGCAATTTTGCCGGCGGATATGCCCAATACATCTGTATAAAACATATTTAAAAATGATGATACCAAGCCGAATGTCATTATTCCGCCCATATCACCTAAAGCATAACCTAATTTATCTTTTACTTTTATACCGTGCGTTTCCATAATTTCCCCTTAAAAATAAACAAAATATAATTATTCTATAATAATATTATTATACAAAACACACAAAAGTATGTCAATCGCCAATTTTTTGCATTTGTATTTTCTATAAATTGAATTTCTTTTTTATTATTTGTGCTGTTTCTTTTGCTGATAGATTTGTGTTATCTATTTTTATATAATTATCAAAAGGTATTTCACCTTCGTAGCTTACCATACGGTGCGTGTTGTCATCGTGAATAAGCAATTTGTCAGAAAATTCAATATTTCTTTTTGATGGTTTATTATTCAACCTGTTTTCTGTCTTGTTTCTTTTAAGTCTGATTTTTTGAGGTGCAACAAGTTCTACATAGTAAAAATCCGTGTCATACGGTTTAAATATATTTTTTATTTGTTCTGTATTTTCCCAATCTTCTTTGCAATCAAATGCCCACATAAAAGTGAAAATTAAGCCGTATTTGTTTGATTTTGCAAATTCTTTAAACACAGACTCACGAAATTCTCTTATAACTGTTTTGTTAAATTCCCCAAAAATTTCAAGTACCAGTTCAATACTCATGTGATTATGAAATAATTTTAAATCGGTAATTTTTGTGAGTTGTTGACCAACTGTCATTTTTCCTACTGCCGCATCCCCAAATAAAAATACCAATTTCATATTTTTCCCTCCTTAAATAAAAAATAACCCGTCGATGATATGCTCACCAACGGGTTTATTAGTTTTCTTATATACTAATTTACACCGAAAATGAACAAAACAAATTAAATCCATACGCGTTGCGCATAGATGTATACATTCTGTTGAGTTCTAAATTCTTTGTAAACATAGCTGTAATCCTTTCAGTAATTATGAATTTATCATAACATAATAAGTTTTTTGTGTCAAATATTACTTTTAGTTTTAGCTTTTAGCTTTTTAAGTGTAGGCATTACCAAGAATATTGTGAGGATAAATGATAATATATCGGCAACAGGTTGTGCAAGTGCTATACCTGTTTGTGCAAATAAGCGAGGAAGTATTATAATCGCCGGTATATAAAATATACCTTGCCTTGCAAGAGCTAATACAGTTGCTTTGCCTGATATTCGCAGGGATTGCATAAGCATATTTGAAGCGGTGCAAAAGCCGGTAACCGCCATTGCAAAACTTTGATACCTGAGTGCTTGTGTGCCGACCTTTATAACATCAACATCTTTTCTGAATATTGCAATAAGCTGTGGAGCAAAAATATAGCCTATAATTGATAAAACAATGATAATTACAGTTGTAATTTTTGCAAGGAATTTATATCCGTTATAAACTCTGTCATATTTTTTAGCGCCGAAGTTAAAACTGCAAACAGGTTGATAGCCTTGCCCGTAACCGATTACAACTGCCATACCTATAAACATAACTCTGTTATAAACACTCATACCTGCTATTACAGCGTCACCAAAAGGCGCGCACGCAAAGTTCATAGCGATATTTGCAATTGTACTGATTCCTTGTCTTGACAGGGAAGGCATACCGTTTTTAAATATTGTAAAATATATATCTTTTTTAGGTTTAAATCTTTTTATTGATATTCTTATATTATCATTTTTAAAAGTTCCGAAATATAAAATGAAAAAGCTGATAGTTTGGCTTATTATTGTGGCAAGTGCCGCACCTGCCACTTCTAATTTGAATGTAAATATAAACAGCGGGTCAAGTGCTATATTTATAATACTGCCGGTAATTATGCCTATCATTGAATATAACGCACTGCCTTGATACCTTAAATGGTTATTCAGTACAAATGAGCCGAGAATAAACGGCGAGCCGATTAAAATATATCTTAAATATGTTGACGCATAAGCTTTTGTACTTTTTGTTGCACCGAGCATTAACGCAATCGGAGTTGAAAAGAATAAACCGATAATTGCAAGCAGTATACCTACCGCTATTGCTGTAAACAAAGCTACATTTGCATAAATTTGCGCCTCTTCTTTTTTCTTTTCACCAAGAAGTGTGCTTATCATTATCCCGCTTCCGTTTCCGAGAAAAAAGCCTATTGCCTGAAGCAAAGTCATAATCGAAAATACAATACCTATTGAAGCGACACTTTGCGTATTGATTTTGCCTACAAAAAAGCTGTCAGCCATATTGTAAAGTGCTGATACAAGCATTGATAGAATAGTAGGTATAGCAAGTGAAGATATTAACTGCTTAATCGGTGCATTAGCAAGCTTGTCATATTTATCTTTGTATTTCTTTTTAGCCATTTTTTCACTCTTTTATTCTTATATATACACTCATTTCATTTTCACCTCTGTTGCAGGATTTGTAATAGGGGATTAAGGTAATATTTTCTTTTTCATAAGTGCTTTCTTTGTAATTAAAATATAATTTTTCGTCTTCTTTTTCTCTGTATCCGCTTGCCGTGATTGTTAAATCACTGTTTACTTTCATTTTACTGTTTTTGGAAATCGAAAGTAATTGCAGGTTTTTTCCGTTGTCTGCTTCTTCTGTGCAGTAAACTATCGCACCGCGTGTCACAGCCGCTTTTCCAATGTTTTCCCTGACTGAATTTGAACATTTTATTATTTTTGGCTCTATATTAAAGCTTATTGATACGCTTGTGCTTTCATTAACATCAATGTAGGCATAACCGTCAATAATATTATAATCCCTGTTCAGTTCAAAATTATCGCACCAATCGGGAATACGAAGTGCAAGTTTAAACGGTTTGCAAGCTTTAATATTGAAATCAATTTTACCGTTTTTAATATAATTTGAGTTTATTTTTATTTCGGCCTTGTCACTTTTTATTTCTCCGCCTATATACTGATGCACATATATGTTTTCATCATTTTCGCTAAAGCAATAATCGCCTAATGATGAAAGCAATCTTGCCAAATTTGGCGGGCAGCAAGCACAGCCGAACCATTTTTGCCTTGTTGGCTTTATATGATATTTTCTGCTGTCTTGGTGTGATGCTTTCGGCAATACTTCAAGTGCGTTAACATAAAAAAACGATTTTCCGTCTTCGCTCATTGAATGTAAAACAGTGTTATAAAGTGCACGCTCAATAACATTTGCATATTTTGAATTTGGTTTGATTTCAAGCATTCTCTTTGCAAAAAATATTAAGCCGATTGACGCACAAGTTTCGTTATATGCTAAATCATTAGGCAAGTCATATTCAAAGCTGAACGCTTCTCCGTCAACCGTTGAACCGATACCGCCGGTAATATACATTTTTCTTTCTTCAATGTCTTGCCAAATTTTTTCACAGGCTGATAAAAGCTTATCATTTTCTGTTTCTTTTGCTACATCAGCCATACCTGAATATAAATATACACCCCTTACAGCGTGGCCGACTGCTTCGCTTTGCTCAATAGGCGGTATATGCGCTTGGTTATAAGTGTAATCAATACTGTCATTTTCACGCCTATATCCGCGTTCTTTATCAAAGTAATAAGGCTTTGTACCTCGTTGTAATATAAAAAATTCGGCTGTATCTAAATACTTTTTATTATGTGTAAGTTTGTAAAGTTTAATCAGTGCAAGCTCTGCAATTTCGTGGCCGGGGTAACCTTTAAGTCCGCATTCATTAAATGTTTCGCATATCAAATCAGCAAATTTTATGGCACAGTTTAAAAGCTTGTTTTTGCCTGTGGAATTGTAATATGCTACACCTGCTTCACATAAATGACCAAAGCAGTACAGTTCGTGCCTGTCTTTCAAATTAGTAAATATCTTGCTTCTGTCATTTATAATATACAGTGTGTCAAGATAACCGTTTTCCATCTGTGCCAAGCTTATTAAATCAATTATTTCATCACATTCATTTTCAAGCTTGCTGTCTTTAGTATTTGATAGGGAATAGGCAACTGCTTCTATCCACTTATATACATCGGAATCTTGAAAGCACCAACCTAAAAATGAATTATTGTTGCACTCACTTTCTTTATATTCCCATTTATCAACAGGGTATACTTTAACATTTTCACCTTTGCCGATTTTCTGTATAACTTTGCCTGCTTTTTTAAAATTTTCAATGCAATGGCTTTTTGGTGCGTTTTCTATTTCATCGTTCAACGCTTTTAACTGATAAGGAATCATTTCTTGCCTTACAAGTTCAATATAATTATTCCAAAAATCATCAACAATATTATTTTTTATAAATTTATTAAATTTATTTTTATCCATAATTTACTCCAAAAAAATGCACTTAAGCATAACGCTTAAGTGCATTTTATCATAAATATATTATGTTTTTCAATGATTATGCAACATATTCAGCGGTGTTTGAATAGATTTTTGCCATATCTAATCCCTCATATTCTCTAAACGATTCTTCTACTCTCTGTAAGTGCCTTTTTTGAAATTCCATTTCTTTCTTTTTTCTTTTCGATTGCTTTTCATCAATGTAATAAAATACACCGCCTACAAATACTAAAATAATTACATCAATCGCAAGAAACAATTTCATTTCATTTGCTGTGAGCGTACCGAAAAGATTAAATGAAATTGATGTAATTCCAAATCCCGATAAGAGTGTAACAGTTGTAATTAAGATACTTTTAAATAATTTTTTTAATGTTTTTTTCATTGTGAAAAACCTCCTTGTTTTGATTACATCTTCATTTTACCACGAAAGATTTATTATTCAATAATCAAGGAAGTTATAGTACTTAATATAGGACTATTAAAACAAGCGTTCTAAAAAATATTGACTGTTATTCGATAGTGTTTTTTAATATTTCAGCGGCGTTTTCAAGCTTGCTTGTAGGTATACCCGATGGTGATAAAACTATTGTAATATACCCGTTTTCGTATTTTTCGATAAAAAGCGAAATATTGTTTTTCTCAAAAATTTCTATGTCTTTATTAAATTTTACCGTCATTATAATTTGTAAAGTGTTTTCACTGATTTTTATATCAGCTTTGGGAAATTTGTTTTTTAAAATCGAATAAAAATCTTTTGTTTTGCTTGAATATAAGCGCCTTATTTTTCTTGTTTGCGAATTTATGTGACCGTCACGAATGTATTGGCAAAGGGCTATTTGTTCTGTTTTACTTGCAGTTTGAGCGAATTTGAATTTGTTTTGATTATAAATTTCCGTGAGTTCGTCATTCAATATCATAAAACTGATTCGTATTCCCGGTAAAAGCAAAGCTGAAAATGAACCTATGTAAATTACATTTCCGTGGCCCAGTGTAAAAAGGGCGGGGGTAGGCTTTACATTGTACATAAAGTCATTTTCATAATCATCCTCAATTACTACTGATTTATGCTCAAATGAGTATTCTACAAGCTCCAAGCGCCTTTTCGTTTTCATTACATCGCCCCAGCGAGTCATATGTGATGGGGATACATAAATTATATCGGCATTCTTATCCCTTGTATGCACATTAAAACCACTGCTTTCAAAAATTCCTATTCCCTGAATAAAGCTTTTATCAGGAAACGAAACGGTTTTATCATTATCAAATAAGAACGCGAGAATATTGAGCAAAACACCGACACCTGCACCGATAACAATTCTGTCCGGTGATGCAATTACATTTCTTTTTTCCCTGATGTATTTTGATATTGCACATCTTAAATCATATTCACCTTGTGTTTGGCTGTAAGTGAGCAGTCGCTCCTTTTGTCTGAGTGCATTTTTTATATATTTCTGCCAAAGCGATACATCAAAGCATTCCGGGTCAGCGCATTCACCGTCAAAATTATATTCAATATTTGTTTCATTTTCTGTTTCATTTTTGATTTTGTTTTGGCTTTTAATATATGATACAAAATAACCGCTTTTTTCTTTAGATACAATGTATCCGTCAGCACAAAGCTCAAAATATGCATTTTGTACCGTTGTGGTTGATACCGAGTAAATTAAAGCTGCTTTTCTTACTGACGGTATTTTATCACCGTGCGCAAGCTGGCCTGTTATGATTTGTTCTTTTAAATCGTTATATAATCTGCTGTATTTCTTCATTTAACTGTACCTTATAATTGTGGCAAAAGTGTGTATTTATTTAATTACAGTTGTATTGTATAATAAATATAAGAATATTGCAAGAAATTAGGTGATTTTTTGAAAAAATGTGCTGTTATAAATGATTTATCGGGTTTTGGCAAATGTTCATTAACCGCATCAATTCCTATAATGTCAGCTATGGGAGTTGAAGTACATCCGCTTTTAACTGCTGTATTATCTAATCAAACTGCTTACGACAGTTTTAAATCCGTATCTTTAACATACACAATGCGCCCTTTTATTGAAGAATGGAAAAAGCTTGGTGCAAAATTTGACGGCATATTAACCGGCTTTGTAACGGACAAGGAGCAGCTTAATATTATATCTGAATTTATTGATTATTTTAAAACAAATGATGCACTTGTGGTCGTTGACCCTGTTATGGCTGATAACGGTGCTCTTTATGACGGATACGATATTCAAATGTGTGATGTAATAAGGGATTTTTGCTTTAGGGCAGATGTTATTACACCTAATACTACCGAACTTGCCATATTAGCCGACAAGAAGTGTGAAAATGTATTTAATGAAGCTTGGGTTAATGACTATCAAAATATTGAAATAAGCCTTAATACACTTTATAAGCAGGGCCTTAAAAAGATAGTCGTTACCGGTTTCAAGGAAGATGATTTGATTTCTAATATAGTATTTGATAACGGTATTATTTCCAAAGTATCATGCCAAAAAATCGGAGGTTATTTCAGCGGAACAGGTGATGTGTTTGCATCTGTTTTAACAGGCTCATTATTAAACGGAAATTCGCTTGTGGATTCTTGCAAAAAAGCAGGCGATTTTATATCAAATACAATTAAAGTTACCAATGTTGCCGACGGTAACGACGGTATATCATTTGAAAAAACATTAAAGGAGTTAATTAGTTATGAAAAATAAAAAGGTTTTAAATATGGTATACGCGGCGGTATTTGCCGCAATGATTTTTGCACTTACAAGATTTGTTCAAATTCCGGTTCCTGGCGGTGCAGGCTACCTTCATTTTGGTGACGCTATGATTTACATAGTCGCTTCAACATTAGGCGGCCCATGGGCGCTTCTTGCTTCTGCCGTAGGTGCGGCACTTGCAGATTTATCATCAGGATATGCTATTTACGCACCGGTAAGTATAATAGTTAAAGTTCTAATTGCGTTACCTTTTGTACTTGTAAATAAAAAGAGCGAAAAGATATTGACACCACTTACAATTTGCCTTACAATACCAAGTGGTATAATTACAGTCGGCGGATATTTTGTAGGTGATTTGATTATCAATAAAGCTTACGCTGTGGCTGATATACCTATGAATATTGTGCAGGCAGTTGGCAGTGCAATTATTTTTGCAATCATTGCACTTGCGTTTGATACTGCAAAGCTAAAAAAGAAATTGTTTAGAAATTAAAGAGAGTGATTATATGGCTGATATAGTTTACACATTAGATGGTGATGTTTACCTCAATATCACCAATAAATGCCCGTGTAATTGTGCATTTTGCATTCGTACAAAAGGTGATGCATATGGGGACTCTGAGGAACTTTGGTTTGATACAGAGCCGACTTTTGAAGAAATAAAAAATGCAATTGACACTTATGATTTTCATAATGTAAATAAGGCGGTATTTTGCGGCTATGGCGAACCTACCAATGCTTATGATAACTTAATTAAATCGGCTAAATATTTGAAAGAAATTAACCCTAATATAAACTTAAGGCTTAACACTAACGGGCTTTCTGATTTAATTAACGGCAAACCGACTGCAAAAGAACTTTCAAGTGTATTTGATTATATTTCAGTATCACTTAACGAGCCTGACAGTGAAAAATATGATAAAATTACACGAAATTGCTTTAAAGGCAAGGCATTTGATGCAATGATCAAATTTACTAAAGAATGTGTTACGTACTGTCCTAAAGTAAGAATGACTGTTGTTGATGTTATTTCAAAAGAAGATATTGAAAAATCACGAAAGGTTTGTGAATCAACAGGCGCTGAATTTAAGGTTCGCTCTTTTGCAAAGGGCAGATAGAAGTTTAAATTGTAAATTTTGTCGAATTATGTTATGTTAACAAATTGTTCATATTGGGTTGATTAACTGTTAAAAATATTATTGTATTATCTCATTTGATAAGTTAATAAGTAATAGTGGAAAGCAGCTTTTGGGGGTCAGAGTTTCTCCTCATTCAATTCATAAAATACTTTTTTCATTTCTCTGTCTGCTTTTAAAAATACTCCATCCACAATTATGGCAAGGCAATGTCCCCACAGCATTGCCTTGTTTTTTTTATATGATTTCATAGAAAAAGAGCAAGTGATTTTCACTTGCTCTTTTTTGATTATTTGGTTTTTACAGATTTACTCTTTGACCAGCTTGAATAAACCTTTACTGTTTTTCCGTTAAACTTAACATTTTTGTAAGTTCTGATTCTTACATAATATGTCTTTTTAGCTTTAAGGTTTTTAATTGCTGATGAAGTCTTTTTCTGCTTTGATACAAGCACTTTTTTAGAAGTTTTTTTAGTGAATTTCTTTGATGTGCTGTATTCAATTTGATAGCCTTTAATCGATTTTACTTTCTTCCATTTAACAGTAATTGATTTTTTACCCTTTTTAAGAGATCTTATATTAGCTTTTTTGTATTTTTTGTTTACATAGTCACCGCTGACTTTGGTTGCACCTGATGGTGCAGATGATTTTTTGTTAATGGTAAAATTAACTGTTAGTTTGCCGGTGTAACTGCCTTTACCTGTAATTGTTATAGTCGCAATACCAGGCAAGGTGTTATTTGCATAGGCAAGTGTGTAATCGGTGTTTGCAACCAAATCTTTTCCGAGACTTACTCTGAAAGCAGGGAAGTTAGCTACGGTGATTGCTTTTCCTGTTTCTGTAATCGGACTTAATCCTGTTACTGTAGCTTTTGAAATGTCACCTACAATTTTGAATGTTAATTCTTTGCTTCCTTTGAAATTGCCAATACCTGTTATTGTTGCTTTTCCGGTTCCCGGGAAGTTGTTATTACTGTAAGTTACTGTAAAGTCAACGCCATTAGTAAGTTGCCTGTTTGCATAAGTAATTGTAGGCACAGGAGTTACGCTTGCACCTACATAGCTTTGGTTAGGTATTGCGTTTATTTTTGCTTTTGTTATATCAAGCGTACTTATTGTGAAAGATTGCATCGCGGTTCCGGTATAGTTATTTATGCCGGTTATAATTACACTTGCCGTACCTGTATTTACATTGTTTTGATAAGTAACTGTGTAATCTTTATTCTTTGCAAGATTTACATTTCTGTCTTTATCTTTTACAGTTACATTCGGTTTTTGCTCGTTTGCATTATATGTTACATTTGCAACTGTTATGCCTGCATTTTCAATGTTTTTAGGTAGGATGTTAAAATAAACTGTTTTAGTACCTTGATAATAGTTGGTTTTACCTGTAATTGTTACAGTAGCTTTGCCTACATTAGTATTATTAGTATATTTTACTGAATAGTCATCTTTCCTAAGTTCAATATCATCAAAGTATACGCTTATCGTAGGCGATTGTGCTTTGCCATTATATACAACATCATTAACATTAACAGTTGCGTTTTCAATATTGTTTGTTACAGTTAAATTGATTGTTTTCGTTTTAACTGCTGTGGAAATGTCATTCTTAACAGCAAGAGCGTAAATATTGATTGAAGCAACACCGTTACCGATTGTGTTGACTGTAAATGATGCATTTCTGTTGTCCGCACCAGGTACAAACGATACAGTGGCAACATTTTTGTTGGTTGATTCAATGTAAATATGGTCATTATTAGTAGATACATAAGGCTCTAATTGAATTGTATCGCTGAATGAAGTGCCGCAAGGCTGTAATTTACTTGTTCCGGTAGTGGTTTTAATATTAGTTGTCTTTGTATTATTGTTAATTACAATACTGCTTTTAACAACATCTGCATCGTCAATTGACATGCCTGCCATAAGGGCATAAGCTGTAAATTTTAAAATATCATTGTTTTTTGAATTGGTTTGAACTGTTAAGATGTTGTTATCAAATTTTGATGTGTTTGTAATATATCCTGCTTTCTTTGCTTCTTCAATTGTCATAGGGGCAGAGTTGTTTGCAACAATTCGCCATTCAATGACATCGTTTGCTTTTTCGCCACTTATACTTAATGCGGTATATTCAATATTGATTGTTTCACCGGAATAAATCGAATAAGTATTTTCCTGTGTTTCGTTCTTTAATAAAGTTGTATTTCCAACCGCAGTTGGCTTTATTGTTAATTCAGATGTCCTAATAGCCGGAACAATTTTTACCGGAATTGTCATTTCTTTAGCTGTAACTGATGAAACAGCTTTGATATATACATTGTCAGAGCAATCTTTAATCGCTTCAATTATTCCGTTTTCAATTTTCAAATAATCGGTATCATTTGTGTAAATTTTAATATCTTCTTCGGCATTAGAAGGATTTTTGGTTGCAGATATTTTGAATTTGTGGCCAACAGTAAGGGTAGGTGTAATTTTACTGTCAAAACCATCAATATTGATACTAATTGATTTAACAGCCTGTTTAACTGTTACATTGCAAGAAGCAGTTTTGTCAACAGTATTTCCTCTTGAAGCGTGGGCTGTGATTGTAACAGTACCTGCGTTTTTAGCCGTTACCGTGCCTTTATCCTTGTCGACAACAGCAATAGAGGTGTCTGAAGATTCATAATATACATTATCCGTATAGTTTTGAGCCGGATTTGTTTCAAGCTCGCCTGAAAGCTCAATTTGATTATTTTTTTCGGTATAAATTGTGTAATCAGATTGCTTAAAGTTGATAGATGTAATAGGATTAGCCTGCTGAACAGGAATTTTTACGACATGGCTTACCGTTCTCGGAATACCGCTGTTTTCCATTGAAACAGCCTCGGCTAATAAATATTTTGTGCTTGAATCATTGCCTTTTGGAATAATTGTGCAACCTAATTTATTATCGTCAAGAATAATTGTTGAAAGTGTGTCAACTTCTGTCAGCGATGAATCATTATATAAAGTGTATTTGATTTCATCATTTGAATTGGTTGGCTTTATTGTTGAACCGATTTTAATTATGTCTCCTTCAACAACTGACGGAATAGATTGATTATCGGAATATGCCTTGTTGTCATAAATAACATTGAAACTATCAAGAGGTATACATTTCTTAAGTGTTATATTTTTTACTGTACCGACAGCACTTGTTCCGCTGAATGTTATGCTCGATATTAAGTCGGCTCTTTTTGAAACGGTGAAAGTATAAGTTCCATCGCTGTCATTTGATGTATAAGAAACATGCTTTGTCAAATTTTTATCTGCCGGGTCACTGACTGCAACATCAATTGAATCATCATTGTCATTCGGTTTAACAGTAGGCTTAAGAGTAGCTGATTCTTCTTGGTCAATATATAATGTTGATG
>OGYK01002327.1_pt1 | contig 12482 bp, 16 predicted proteins | sample 1576501 | NCBI WGS metagenome assembly OGYK01 (sample SAMEA3541530, study PRJEB24748) | human gut metagenome | biome: human gut; feature: human-associated habitat; material: faeces | place: China | collected 2012
CAGTCGCTATTGTTGTATATAAAGGTTTAATACCTGTAGTTGGCCGAATACTTACATTTAATTTATTATAAAAATAATAGTTCAAATGTAATAAAATGTTTAGAAGAGGGCAAAAAAAGACTCGGAAACTATTTAAAAGTTTCCGAGTAAAAGTATATAAAAAGTAATTTGATTAACTTTTTCGGTTAGCACCATTTATTGCAGCAATAGACGATATCAAGTTTCGATTAAAAATAGTTTGAAAGTTTCTTATCTTTCTTTTTGTTGTTGGAGTAAAAGTAACATACTCCTGATTATATTGTTCATTAATCTCTGATGAATCTGTTATTTCTATTTGAGCCTTTATAATATATCGATTAATAGACATATCTAATTTATAATAGTCATTAACAGAGTTTTGTATATCAGATATCTTTGTGCTGTAAAATTTAAAACTTTCAATAATAATCTCAGCTTTTACATCACCAACACATAAAGATTGAAGGAAATTATTATAATCAGTGCTTAATTTATTCAGTTCACTAATAAAATACGTTTTCAAACTCCTATCTTCATTAAGCCTTCTAGGTACATATACTGCTAGAACTGTAGCAATAGCAACACCTGTAAAAAAATCCACACCTACACTCAGCCAATCAGTAATACTAGCTGCTACTTGAACGACTAAACAGACTGTACCCATTTTTGTCTTACTAACTTATTATCTATTAACCGATACCATTCCTTATGATCTTTAGTTTTTATAGGTTCTTTCCCTTTTTTTAGATTCTCAGTCCATTCTGGTATAACTCTATCACGAATTAAACTGATCCAAGATGGTTCCTCGTTTGAAACAAGTTTTAATCTTGTTGAAACTTCTTTTCCCCCAAAATCATAAACCAAATTACCAATGGCTTCATCCAAAAAGGAAGACATATAACCATTTGTATCATCTAAATTTAATAATAGATCAGTATTCTGTTGAATACAATTCGCAAACTTCTCATTAAGCAAAGTATGATAAAACTGTTCACCAGAAAAATCACCTTGAATAAAATATCTCGGTCCTGGACAATCACTAAAATCAGTACTAATATTTATTGTTATCATTATTTAATTTGTCATTATCAAAGTTAGAAATACATTCTTTATCAATTTCCCAATAGAACAAAACTCCTTTAAAATCATTCTCCAGAAGAATACTATCCTTTTTATTGGTAAAATCTAAACATACATTATTCGTATAAACTTTTAAATTTTTAATATACTTTCTATTCAATTTATCTAATATACATGGTAATCCTTTATTCCTATTTACTAATGTTGTTGATGAACCATATTTGCGTTCAAATGCCTTATACAAAATATCAATTTCATTTTGGTAAGTTACTTTATCTTTAAATAATTTCCAAAACTTTCTATGTAATGTATTAAGAATACCTACACCTGTATCAGTCATTGTAAATGAAATTTTATCCTCTTCATGATAGATACCAAGCCTCCAATGCTTAGGCCTATTTTGATAAGCATGTTCAACAGAGTTAGAACATATTTCCATTATAATAGTATAAGCCGGTTGAAACCGTCTTCGATATCCTTCAAAAGATTCCATTGTTGTCATTATTGCATTAGCAATATCTTTATTCCTAGTTTTATTATGCCCCGTCTCAACAATAAAATTTTCAGTTTCTATCTCAAATGGCTTACCATTATCATCTATCATTTGCTTCAAAAATCCTGATTCAATAAAGACTTTCTTACAAAATTCATTTTGAGGGTAATTACCAATAACTTTTATACCATTATTAGATAATTCTTTAACAACAGATAAAAGCAAACAAATAGCCGGAAAATCTATAGAGAGAACTTCTTCCAAATTCAAATTAATTTGTTTTACTTTTCGTAAAGCATGCATATTAAGCATAGAAGAAACAAAGCCAAAAACTTCCTGTTTATTTATCAAAATATTAAAAGATGCAGGTAAAGTTAATTCTATGATCTGCTTCCTAATGCATTTTTTATAAGCTCTTTCTGGATGATTTATATAAACATACCCCTTGTATTTTAAAGATAAACGTAATTTATGTTTTTCTTTAAATCTCAAACTTCTCTTATTTAGGCGCTTTGCTTTATTTGATAAAAATTGTCTATATCTAAATTTTCCAAGTAACATGCTTCCAAATTAACAAACAGCTCTTGGCAAATATAGTGAATAATCTATTAAAAAAAATATATTATAAAAAAACATAACTGAAAAATTGCCGATTTAAGGCGTAAAAAAACAAATACCTTATTCCCCGCCGCCCGATTTTTCTGACAACGAAGTGACCTACAGGAAAATCGGGCGGCGGGCGGCTGTTACGCTACCCACCTCCCCAAAACGCTGCTACAGCCATTTACAGCCCTTATAAACGTCCTTCATCCTCATAGCTAAAGTATTCTTTATCACCATAAACGACATGGTCTAAGAATTTTATATTCATAGTATTTCCTGCATTTTTTAAACATTCAGTCAGGCGGTTATCGTCATTACTGGGTCGGCTGTTTCCTGACGGGTGATTGTGGCAAAGTATCATTGACGTAGCGTTACATTTCAGAGCTTCACGCAAAATGACTCTTATATCTACCTGCGTACTGGTTATGCCTCCTACAGAGATACGTTGTTTTCTAACAACACGGTTAGACTGGTTCAAGTAAATTGCCCAACATTCCTCTACTTCCAAATCTTCCATATAGGGTTTCATCAGGTTATAAATGTCCTCACTATGCCGGATTATTACCCTGCTGCTCCTACGTTCTGTGATACGTTTGTAAAGTTCAATCACGGCGAGAGCCATGTCCCTGCGTGCCGGTGTCAAAAGCTGGCAAACATCTTCTATCGACACATTGTCGCCACGCAATAACATCTCATTAACTCGTTTACTGGTTTCTCTGTTGTTCGTCAACTGATAGACTACTTCACTATCTGACAAATGTCTGCACTCTCCACAAAGTTCAAATAAATCTTTCATAATGTTGGTTATTAAATTGTTATACGAATAAGGTTCTTGCTAAAAACATACCTCCCAAAACCGAAGCTCCCAGCGTTTCAAGATGACAAGCAAAACGAGCGTAAGAATAACCTCGAGTAATTACATCGTCAAAAACTAGAACTTTCTTTCCCTTAAAAAATTCCTTGTCGAAATTGACTATCTGTACATTATTGACATGCTTTCCTGATTTGCTCTCATGAATTGCCAGCCGTTCACCTTCTACCGTGATATGGTCGTATGCACTGACTGCACCTGATAACCTTGCAACTTCCTCTGAAAACTGCTTGTAGCGGATTTCATTTTTTCTCTGGCTACTGGCAGGGATGCAAGCAAACACGATGTTACATGTTTCTTCTCCGAACTGCTCACGGATTTTCTTTGCTACCAACTGTGCAGCTGAAACGGCACATTTCCCATCCTTGAAAGCCCATACAAAGTTTCTCACCTGCCAATCTCTTGAACTGGCTTTGTACTTTGTCGGCAGATAGTCAAAGAAATTGAACATGTACTTTCTGCACTGGTTTAGCATGGATTCGGTAAAGGTTTTCATGGTCTTAAAATTTATTCTGGTGCCGAGCTCGGGAGTTGAGCCTTTTTTTCTGCTCTTCCTGCTCTGAGCTTTTTTTTATTCCGTTCGCTGTCGCTACGGTTTGTTTTCGCCTTTTACACCTGCCAGCAAAGGTGTTCCGAAGCGTATAAAGACAAGTTTTCACGAAAAGCATAGCCTTGAATACTACCTGAGTCCTGTGAGGGTGGAGATTTTTTCGGGAACAGCGCCTGAACTTGGCATACGAAGCGGAACATTTACCTTTGCAGGTACAAAAGGCATAAACCATAGCGGAAGTGATACCGAATTATTGGCGAAGAGCAGACAAAGAAGAGCAGTCAAACAATACATAGCTTTAGCTATACCACTGGTAGGGAGAGCAACGGGGTGGGTGGGCCGCTGCGTGAACGCCATCGCCAGCCAGAAAGACTATCGAGTGTCTTTCTACCCTATAAATTCTGAGAATTTCTCGGGTGCCAGCAGATTGTGTCGCAGTAAATTAGCAAGCAAAAACAGGCTTAAACAGGCGGATTTATTCTGATTTTCCGCTCATCCGATACAAAAACAGCACACAATCAATCGATTACCCCCTCAAAATACCGCATTTCATGCGGACGTCGGTTTTCCGACCCCCCACCGCCCTACGCCATAAACCTAATTAGCACCTTTGATAAAAGCGGAATATGTAACGGCACAAACGTCTACACGCACGGTACACGCTATCGCACGCATAAAAAACAACCCCGACAACCATTCACACGGTCACCAGGGCTACACCTTAATATAAAACTAATTAGCTATTGAAACTTACATTGATGATGTCACGAAGATATCGTCGGTCATTTGAGGGAAGCGCTCACAACCGATACACAACGTATCGAAAGCATCCGAACCGTCGGTTCTAGCCTGAAGCTGGTCTTCTTCTGTTTCAGCCAACTTCTCCCCTCGCTTATCCTTACCACCATTGTACACACCAGCTGTCTGTACGGAGATAAGCAGATCTTCGTTGTTCTGTTCGTTGAAGAATGGAATGAGCTTTGCCTTCCCTGCAAACATACGATTAATGAGCAGCCACTTCTCGATGTGCTTCATCGGGGGACCTATATAGATGGAATTAACTTCCCAACCTCTATCCTTGAAAGCACGCTCGACGACGTAATGAAAGTCTTCGTCATTGACTGCATAGTTTGAGCCCAGGGCCGTGCTGTCGTAATAGAATATCACTTCCTTGCGTCGCTGGTGCCGGTAATACTTGCAGAAGTCATCAATCAAAGCTTCGAGCTTACGTTCATACTTTACCCAAAAGGATTTTAGAACCTTCAGTTTATTTCTATCAGGCTGCCCGGCTACCAACCAGTTGATGTTTGCATTAAAGTCGAAGGCAATGCAGATAGGTTTATCCCTATCGAGATCAGCATCCATCAGACAGGAAGGCTCCTTGATTTTGTCGAACTGATATTCCAGACTGTCCAGGTAACTAAAGTCTGTAGCGTTGTACTTGTGTCCTTCCGTCATGCTGGAATAAAACCCGTCCTTGCTGATGCCGATACGCCTACACAGGATAGCTGTTTGAAAGGTAAGCGGAGGAAGGTCACGCTTCATCTGATTGATGAATGCTTCGCCCAGCAACTGCATATTCTCGATTGTGGAAAACTCACGATATAAAACGGCAACAGAACCCATGCGACATACATCACGGTTCAGAGTGCGCAGATAGTCTTTCAGATATAAAGGTACAGTTTCAGATTTAGCCTGAAGGTCACGGATTCGTTTCTTTGTTCGCCAAATCTCATGCACTGTCGCCTGGATGACTTCAATCAGTTCCGGATCGCATTTCTTTTCATAGTCCAGGAACCAGGAACCTTTCTTTGTCACCGGCATATCGGAAGTAATCAGCATGCCATGATGAAAGTAGTGATGACCGAAGTATTGTTTGTTACCTCGGTTCGCTGGAAGGGTTTCGTCTTTCAGCTGCTCGAAGTCGATGTACTTCGCTTCGTCGATGTCGAGGTAGTCAAGAGAAAAAGAATTGGATGTTCCGGAACGGTCCTGACTGATAATGTAGCCGATGGATCCGTTATAAAATGAAATAACATTCTCCCAGTTGTCTGGCTGGAAGATAGGCTCACCCCACCCCCACGACTTCGGCGGCTTCTTGCCGATTGTCCAGTGGACATCACGCTTGAAGCCCCAGCGTTGCCAGTGGATCAGCATGGACGGGATGGTATTGGTGAGGGCACGTTTGCAGTTGGCTGCCACAAAGCCGGTGATGCTTCCTGGCATGCGCTGCATGTTGCGCAGGTTGATGGCGGCATGAATCGGACCTTTCCCCCAACCACGTCCGGCACAAAGCACTATGTCTTTTGCCGGGGTGAATAGGACCTGCTGCTGGGTGTCATGGAAGTATTCTCTCATGGTTCGGGTGCCTCCTGTGATTTTTTAGGGTTGAAAATGTCGTCTTCGTTGAAGTCGGCATCCTCAAACTGGATGTCCTGAACATCCTCATTCATGTACTGCTTTATCTTATCCGCAATGCGCTGCCGGATGTTCGGTATCGGTTTAATTCCGATAATCGTCGGGTCGCTGTCCGGCTGGAAGGGTTGTACCACAATCTTGTCGTAGCCTAAATCCTTGGCATCCTCCTTGTCGAGCTGCATGTACTTGGCGTAGTAGTTGTCACAGGCGGCCATTGCCCGGGCGTCCTTCATGCGCTTGGCCATCTCGTAACTCTCTTCGTTGCGCTGGATGAAGCGGTAGCGATGGTAGTCCTTGGTGGCCTTGTTCAAATCACCCAGCAGGTATTTGATGATGCGGATGTCTTCGTAGGCAGCTGACTTCTGTATCTGGTATCGCTTCTGAAGCTCGAGCACTATTTCCTGTTCCCGTATGCGCGGGTACTGGAGCCAGTAATTATACATGTCCCGAAGCCGGAGCAGACGCTGCTGGATGACTTCGGGAATGTTACGCTCTCGCATCTCATCGACCGAGGCGAAGAGGTTTTCTTTGGCAATATCAATTGTTGCGGGTAATGGCATAGTTATAAATCTTCGTCGGAATCCATGTCACGGATGTAGGAACCCACAAGCTGCACCGCCAGCGGGCTTCCGGCTTCGGCCAGCTCCAGCTCGTTTTGCCGGATTTGCAGTGCCCGTTCGGCTTTCCCTTTGCGGTAGGCTATGCTGGCCGGATGGGATTTGTCGGAAATGATTTCTCGCAAACGACGTTCGTCTACGTCCATCAGGACTGCAATATCCGATACAGGGGTGAGCATCGTGGCAAGTTCCTTGATTCTGTCAATCTGTGCTGAAGTGAATTCCATTGAGGTGTATGCTACGGGTATTAATAATCTCTGAAAACTGGTCTCGTAAGGTAAGGAAGATGTCGGGCTGCGTCGTGATCATCGCACATTCGGTCCGGTTTCCTCGCGTCTGGTTCTGGCTGGTAACGACTGTAACCATCCAGCGGTCGTTCTCGATAAGCAGTACCTTGGAATGATTCTCCGTGAGGTACACATCATCGAACACGGAAGACATAAAGGTGTACAGATTTACAGTCTTCTTGGCTGCCTTCAGGTCAGCCATCAGGACAGATTGAAGAATCAGCTGCCGTTTTCGGAGGGAGAACAATCTGCGCAAGAACTCCTCGGAAGTAGAGAAAGTGGACACGTAGACTTTAGCCGGTCCGGTCTGTGACAGGATGAACTCGAGGACATCAAAAAGCTGAATCCGGTTATCCAGGTACGCCTGTAACGGCACATCGGATAACGGCTTCAGCAATCGGTTTACATGTTTCATGCTTTCAACCCTAATTCACGTAAGGCATTCACCTGGTCTTCTCCTACGTTGTTTCCGGTGGAGATAAGGAAGTCGTATCTCTGCTGTACTTTGGCCAGCAGCTTCTCGTACTTCTCCTGGTCTCCGGATTCCTTCAGCTCTGCCAGTTTCTTCTTGTTGTCTGACAGATAGCCGCGGGCTGCGCTGACTTTTTTGGCCATTTCAGCAGGGTCTTCAGGTGATTCACCTTCTGCACCGCCGGCACCCTGAGTGTCCGGATTGAAATGGTCGTACTTGTTCATGTTATCCCGATATCTGGCATCCAGCTCTTCCAGTTGCTTCAGGTATTCGTACCTGTCGCATGGAAGAGCATCCTTCATGGTTTTCAAAGTCTCAAAAGTCTGCTTCAGGCGGAAGTAGATGTCTTTGTTGTCTTCCCACAGCTGACGGATTTCTTCGGGTAGTGAATCATGATCCGCGCGTTTGCCTTTGGCAATGGTCGCTTCTTGCGGTGTGTCGTCGTCAGAACTGATTTCAGGCTGGAAGGTGGCCAGTGTTTCAGCTACGGCCGGAACCAGTTCTTTGTCCATCTTGACCACGTCCTGAATCGTCTTTCGGTCCAGGCGGATGGCCAGGTGTTTCTTCAGCTCATATTCAATCTTGCTTGCAAATTTCTGCGGATTGTGGGAAATATTCTGATAAAGGATGCGGTTACGGGTCAGCTTGAGCACCATTTCCGCACCTTTCATCAGGTCACGCTTGGCCGGCTCCGTATTGAGCCAGCCTTGCATGTTTATGGTTAACTGTTCATCTATGTACATAATTGTAGCCTCCTATTATTATCCACCCGGAAGAATTGCGCTACCATCCGCTCCGGAGATATCGCCATCTTCTGTTTCGATTTTACCTGTGTAGAACGGTGACGGGCAAATGTCCGTACACTGTGCCGTGAGGGTAGTTCCCGCTGTACCTGTTTCTCCTTCGCCGGAGGTCTGGGAGATTGTTGTATCAGGATCATAGGCTTCTGAACCTACCACGCGAAACTTTCCGTTACGCTGCTGGCACAGATAAATCATCTCATCATTATTTGCCTGTCGGCAAAATCCTGATGCTTCTTCGTCTGTACCGGCATATAACAATGTGGCTTTGTTAAGAATCGTTTTGGAAGGCTTTTCACCTTGTGAATCAGAGGTAATGTTGGATTTGGTGGTCAATACCTCCAGGTACTGCCATTTCTTGTCTGCCGCCAGCACAAAGTCGCCTTCGTATGTGGCTAATTTGGCCATGCTCTCCGCTCCGTCAATGTCAGGAAGCACCGGCCATTTTTCAATCCAGCTTTTCGGAGCGAAGAAAACCTTACGTCTGATACCTGGCTGTGAGGTCTGACCTGGGCACCAGGAAAGGGATTCGTACATCCCTTTGCTTGTACAATCTACTGCCATAATTTACCCTCCTATGCCAGCGAGAACCGGAGTTGTACCGTCGATGGTACCCACCAGCAGACGCTCTTTAGAAATTGTTTCAAATTCAGCACCAAAAAACATGGTAGCAACAAAGTCAAGTTTGAATGGATGATGCTTTTCTACCAGAATCGTTTCCTTATCAGCACCATTACCGTAACCAACAAGCATATTACTTTTTGTAGTAAGGTGAATGAAAGCGGAACCGTCTTTGTTAGCCAGGGGAACCAGCTCACATCTATTGTTGGAACTTTCGAGAAACGTCTTCTCAAATGACGTATTATAAGGAACATGGCCAACGGTAGCCTGATAATCGTCTACATAGTTGTCATAAACACCCTGAGGAATAAACAGTTTAGTTTGAGTTTCTCGCAACACAGGGTCGGCAGCACGGTAGAATTCCTTTAAAACATCCACAGCATTGTCTTTGCTGATAGCCTCGATAGTAAACATGTTTTTAAGGTCTGCAGAAATCTTGGAAGCGTCCATTTCTGTTTTTGTGATGGTATCAAAACCATTAAAAAGGTCTTTTGATTTTGTTCCACTCTCATTACGTTTAGCAGACCATAAGACAGCATTAAGATTAGCTCCGAGTTTAGCAGAAAGGAAAGCAAGAACCTGAAGGGTGATGTCGACATTCTTTAAAGCTTCCCCCTTTGAAATCAAGTTGCCATAAACTGTTTGCCATACAGAGTTCGGGGAAAACTTTTTCACTACGCTACCTAAGAAAGTCTCTAATGTACGCGGATCAATGGATACACCATTTTCATCAACACGCACTTCATCATACGGTCCGAGTTCAATGTCACCATTAACTTCACCTACAGTCTCTTTCCCTATAACACCAGGTCTCTGAGACATGTGCTGCAAAGTTGAAGCCATGGCAAGAACAGGCATCATAAGCAATTCTTTTCTATACTTGACAGCCGACTTGGCAAGCTGTTCATCAGTAATCTGTACGTAACCTTTTGTATCTGCCATATTATAACAATTCTTTTACGTTGTTGAACATTTCTTGTGCTGTGTTGAGTTTTGTGAGGTCATCATCCTCACCTTCGTCACCATTAATGTGAGTGGTATCTTCACCATCGGTCTTTTTCAGGTTCTCATTCTGCTTTTTCAGCTCTGAAATCTGATTGTCTTTATCAGAAGATTCCTGTTCCAGATTGGTGATGCGGTCATTGAGGGCCTTGACCTGTTCTTCGGTAAGCGTTACCTTACCATCCTTGTCAACTTCCACACCCTCGATTTTCAAGATGGAATTGACTTTCTGATAATCCTTTTTCATTTGTGTTGTTGAATGATTGAGTGGTTTATTTTGTGCCTGTGGAGTATCCGGCTGGTGTCCCTTGAAGAATTTGTTCACGAAATTGTTGAACCAACTGGGCGCGGTTTCTGCTTCCGGACTTTCGGTCTTGTCCTCCATCGCAGGCAATGCCGGAAGATGGAACATGTTGAAGCGGGTCTTCATGGCATCGTCGAAGTTCAGTTTTGAGCCGTCTTCTACGATTTCGTCAATGAATCCGTATTCAAGTGCTTCCTGGGCAGTAAGCCAGCGTCCTTCTTTCAGGATTGGAAGAATGTCATCTACTTTTTTCTTGCACTTGTTGGCGTAGAGGTTGGCCAGCACCAAGTCCATTTTGTCATTCTCCAGCTTGTTGGCCTTCAGGTCGTCGATAAGCTGCTGAATCTGGTCGGCGTTGTAGTTGCCCCAGGCATCCACCCAGTTTGACACCTTATGAATAAGATAGAATGCATATCTGGACATGCAGGTTTTCTTGGCACCGGTAGCCAGGATGGTAGCCGCGCTGGCTACGTATCCATACAGGTAGCAAGTCACGTTGCCGTGATCAAGAAACTGCTGCCGGATGTCGAGCGCATCGTCCACCGAGCCACCGAGGGACGATACACGCACATTGACAGGTTTGTTTTTCAAACCTGACATCTGGCTTCGGATATAGTTCTTCGAATATCCCCAAGGACCGATGTGTGAATCAATACTAATACTATAATCCATGTTGTCGAAAATTAGTCTACGCAATATTATACCTTATATATATTGCATAAAAAGACTCTAATCTAATATGGCAAGCATCGGAATAGGGGAGGTCAGGGTTACTGTGACGGTAACACCTGCCCGTCCACTGGCTGCGGACGGAAAAGTCTCTTCGTTTTGTATGACGGGGTAGGGTTTTTCGGATGAGCCAATCAGGAACTGGGAGCCGGTGACGGTTGTTACCTTAAAGCAGAACTTTTTGGCACCAGGTAGCAGCTTCTTTGACCGGAACATGGTGAGTTTGGTGGTGAAAATGCGTTGTTTGTTCTCGATTTTGTCGGAAATCTCGACTGAACTCAGCCCGATGGTTGAAATTGGGCTGAATTGCTGGTAGACATTCAGCCATACTCCCCGGTCGGCTATGATGTCTGAATGCTGAAGGTGATAGGCCTCGATGCATTCTACTTTTCTAATGTTCTGAATCAGATGTACCATGATTATCGTTATTGGATTATGTGTGTTCGGTGTTGTTTGGGTTTGTACAAAAACGGCCTACTCATCCGAGTGTTTTCTGGTTAAAGAACCTAAAAAGATACCTCTCCGGCTATAACTGGTCCTCATACGGTAGTATTTCTGTCTGACAGTCTCCGAATAGTCGTCATCGATGCCGTGCATTTCACACCAGGCAGCGATGGTCTTGTTCAGGCCGCAATCGCGCTTAGTCAGGTCGCTCATCTCATTCCAGAGGTTCGCCCGGAACAGGTCTTCGATGGTCTCCTTTACAGCTGCCTTGGCTTTTTTGCCCAGGTAGTTATAATATTGCGGCGGTTTGGCTTTGCTGTCGGGAATGACGATGGCTGTCAATTCGTCTTCTGCCATTTCCGGCTGAACTTCCGGTGGCCTTTTCCGGAGGAAACGGCGGATGACAGCATTCTCATTACTCTGCGGTGGAAATACCACCGGATTTCCCAGGCTATTGTGAAGCCATTGCTTTAAATAAGGCTCCAGTTTGATATAAAACACAATGTGGCTCATAATGAATTGATTATCTATTACAAATATAATATATATATTACTTTTTAGATAAATAAATTTGTCATTAATCTGCTCCAAAAGCAAAAAGTATATTTCCAGATATGACATACTTTTTGCCTTCTACACCTTCTACACTTTCTACAGAAAATAAAATATACTGGTAATCAATAGCTTATAATTTTATAAGGCTTCTACAATTGTAGAAATTATGTAGAAAATGAAGTAATTTGTAGAAGGTTTTAACAAAAACGGCATTTTGTAGAATTTTGTAGAAGGTTTGTAGAATGTATGTAGAATATATAAATATCTCATTATTAACATTGTAGAAGGTGTAGAAAGTGTAGAAGCCTTTTTCACCCCGTGGGAAAAGGTAGAAACTGGTCTTGACATATACGAAAAATGCCCATACGGTAAACCGTACAGGCATCTCTCTACAATATTATTATTGGTACAATACATTACGAATCCTTTCATCTAATAATCCATAAAGATTACTGACTGAATATGCTTTCTCACAAAATGTCCTACCGGACTTGAACCAGACACGTGCCGAGAACAATTGGCCAGTATCTACTATCTTGATACGGCGTATATCCGGAAACGAGTCAAGAAAATAACGGCAAATCTTCTGCCTTATTTCAGAAGTTGTGCTTGCCTTGC
>OGYK01002354.1_pt1 | contig 12372 bp, 10 predicted proteins | sample 1576501 | NCBI WGS metagenome assembly OGYK01 (sample SAMEA3541530, study PRJEB24748) | human gut metagenome | biome: human gut; feature: human-associated habitat; material: faeces | place: China | collected 2012
GGTGTGATCATCCGCACCTCGGCCGAAGGTAAATCAGTGGCTGAACTTAACCACGAGCTGCAGACTCTGCTGCAATCGTGGAACGACACTGTGGCCAAAGCCCGCACCGCACCCGTGCCCTCGCTCATCTTCGAAGAGGAAAGCCGCATTGTGGGCGTGCTCCGCGACGTGTTCCCCACTACGTTCGAGGACATCTACGTCAACGACCCCGGCATAATGGCCCAGATAAAGAAATATGTCAGCCTGATCGCACCCGAAAAAGCCGATATCGTAAAGCTCTACAACAGCAATGAGCCGATTTTCGACCACTTCAACATCACCCGGCAGATAAAATCATCCTTCGGCAAAACCGTCTCATTCAAATCGGGCGCATACATCATCATCGAACACACCGAAGCCCTACACGTCATCGACGTCAACTCGGGCAACCGTGCGAAAGCAGGCAACGACCAGGAAGCCAACGCGCTCGACGTGAATCTGCGCGCCGCCGACGAAATCGCCCGTCAGCTGCGCCTGCGCGATATGGGCGGCATCATCGTCATCGACCTGTATCCAGCGATACCTGCGCAGTCGGCCCTCGGTGTCTTCCCGGTAAGCGTCGTAGGTCTTCAGCAAGAGGTCTTCGAAGTCGAGGATGTGGTTGTCGGCCTTGTATTCGGCATAGCGACGGGCATAGTACATTTTCTTCAACAAAGTCCGCACCTTGCCTGCCACCTCGCGAGGAGCAGCATCGGCATCGTCGAAGTAGTTTTCCGCACAGGGATAGATCTCGATGAGAGCCTCGACGGCGAAAGGCTTCTTCTGGCGATTGCAGAGATAGCGGAGCGCTTCGCGGTCGCCCTCGGTCAGCGCCTCGGGATGCAGATACAGACTCCACGGATGGCCATGGCGCATCTGATCCATGAGGTGGGAGAAGAAGAGTATCTGCTGGTAGTTGCGGCTGGACTGGTAGTCGCGGATCACGCGCTCCTCGTCGTCGTGGGTGTAGTCGGCCAGGATGCTGATGGTCTCCTCGTCGCTGACGATGGACGAGTCGGCGGGCACTACCTGCTGCTCGAAAAGGAAGCGGGAACAGAAATGGTGGACGTTGCCCACATGGAGCGGCCCTAAGTCCTCGCCGTCCATCACCTCGCCGATGCGGTTGATCATCCCGCGGGCGGCGCGGTTGGTGAACGTTAGGCAGAGCATGTCCTCGAAGCCCACCCCGTGGCTGTGAGCCCAGCGCACGCGGGAGGCCAGGATGTGGGTCTTGCCGCAACCCGGAGGGGCCAGCACGAGGTGGTGGCCGTCCTGGGCCAAGACGACGGTACGCTGGCTTTCGTCCAGCGTTGTGAGTATTTCGGTTTCTTGGTCGGTCATGATTTGATGGTAATTGTTTCGCAAAGGTAAACTTTTTCCTCGATTCTTGCAAAAATTCAATTCCTTTTTCGTAACTTCGCAGAATCAAATAAAAACCGAATCATGATACAGATTGAAAATGCGAGAAAGGAGGATGCGCCGATCATCGCTCCTATGATCATGGAGGCTATGAACCTGGAGTGCTGCCAGTGGTTTGCAGGCCCCAACCACACGCTGGAGGAGTTTGAACAGTTGATGACGCGCCTCGTCGCCATGGAGGAGAGCCAATACTCCTATCGCAACACGCTCGTGGCGATAGACCACGGGGCGGAGGCTGGTCGGACCGTGGCGGGTGTCTGCGTCAGCTACGACGGCGCCCTGCTGCGCCCGCTGCGGCGCGCCTTTATCCAGGAGGCCCTGGAGACGTTTGGCATCGACTATAGCGACATGGGCGACGAGACGGCTGCTGGAGAACTCTATATCGACACGGTCTGCGTGCGCGCCGACTACCGCGGCCACGGCATTGCCGGCCAACTGCTGATGGCCACGGTGGAGAAAGGCCGGGGGATGGGACTGCCCACCGGACTGCTCGTGGACGACGGCAACCCCAAGGCCGAAAGGCTCTATCGGCGCCTCGGCTTCGAGGTGGTGGGCGACGACTGCTGGGGCGGCCACAAGATGCACAGGATGCGCAAGCAGTAACCGCACGAGAAAAGCCGCAACCTCCACGATGGAAGATTGCGGCTTGCTTGTTGGCGTATGTAAGGCTAAACCTTATTTCACTCTATCGACGATGGCCTTGAAAGCCTCGGGATTGTTGACAGCGAGGTCAGCGAGCACCTTGCGGTTGATCTCGATACCATTCTTGTGGAGCGCACCCATGAGCTGGCTGTAGCTCATATCGTAGAGGCGAGCGGCAGCGTTGATACGCTGAATCCACAGAGCGCGGAAGTTGCGCTTCTTGTTACGACGGTCGCGGTAAGCATAAGTGAGACCCTTCTCATAGGCGTTCTTGGCTACCGTCCAGACGTTCTTGCGGGCACCAAAGTAACCTTTGGTTTGCTTCAGAATCTTGGTTCTCTTGGCCTTAGAGGCAACATGATTTACTGATCTTGGCATAGTTTTCTTTTCCTTTTAATGTTGAACGACTAAGTGATAGAATTAACGCAGATTGAGAAGATCCTTTACCTGCTTGAGGTTGGTGCGGTCAACGAGGGTTGAACCGACCAGGTTGCGCTTCTGCTTCTTGGTCTTCTTAGTCAGAATGTGACTGTGGTAAGCGTGACGTCTTTTGATCTTACCAGTTCCGGTGAACGAGAAACGCTTCTTGGCACCGGAGTTTGTCTTCAACTTTGGCATTTTTTTAAATCCTTTTATTTATGATACTTTAATTTAGGTGGCAACGTATATACCAGGACGTTACGCACTCTTTTCTTGATCTCTTGTGGGCTTATTCCCCCTTGGCCAGCTTCTTCAGGGCCTCAGCGCCATTCTTGGCGTTGGCGAAGAGCCCGCTGTTCTCGGCCACGTCCTTGTCGTGCTGCTCCTGCTCGATCTCGGCAGCCACCTTGGCCTGGGCCTCGGCATTCTCGCGGTCGCGCTTCTGCTGGCTCTTCTTCTGTACGCTCACCTTCTTGGGTGCAAGATAGAGGAACATGCGCTTTCCTTCGAGCTTCGGAAGCTGCTCTACCTTGGCATACTCCTCCAAGTCGTTGGCAAAGCGGAGCAAAAGCACCTCACCCTGCTCCTTGAAGAGGATACTACGGCCACGGAAGAAAACGTAGGCGCGCACCTTGTTGCCCTCGTTGAGGAACTCGATGGCGTGCTTGAGCTTGAACTGGTAGTCGTGCTCGTCGGTCTGGGGTCCGAAACGTATCTCCTTCACCTCCTGACGCACCTGTTTCTGCTTCAATTCCTTCTGGCGACGCTTCTGCTGATAGAGGAACTTGGAATAGTCGATGAGACGACAAACAGGCGGCTGGGCATTCGGAGAAATCTCGACCAAATCGACACCTTGCTGCCGAGCGAGGTCCAAGGCTTTCCGCGTAGGCATCACTTCGGAGCCTTCGTCAGACACAACACGCACTTCCCGAACGTGAATTTTCTCATTCACGCGGTACTGTAATTTCATTTTGTCATTCTTCATTCAACTGTTTTTGTTCAAAATCGGGCGCAAAGGTACTGCTTTTCCGTGAATTAGCCAAATATTTTTGCAAGAAAATCCCACTTCATGGGTCTCGCAGAGATTCTTCTCTCAAAAAATAACTAAAGTCCTGTCAATACATTTATTGGTTCATCGGGGAAACGAAATCCCACGCTCCAAGATCGGCGTACTGTAGCGTGGCAAAGAAGTGGAGAACTACGCTCTCGACGAGTGCCGCATCCTTGGAAGCGGGCTGGCTGCCCTCGGCCTTAGCCTGGCTGATACGGACCTTTGCTTTGGTTGATCTCGAAGAGACTGGGGTTGACGGCTCGTGCCGTGATGCTATAGCTGATCATAGTGTTGAGGTTTTAAAGGTGTTGAAAAGCTGGGTTTTATCTCTCAGAAATGGGAACCTTGCCGATGATAGCTTAAGACTGGCACCACTAATTGCTTATCCCTCGCCCCCGTCGTAAGGAACGCCCGTCGCGGGCCCTCTACGGAATTGTTCCGCAAGCCTCAATTTCCGGGCACAAAGTTACGAAGAACATTTCACGCCACCAAATAAAATAACAAATATTTTTCAACTTTTTTCATCGCAGCAAAAAAGGCACATAGCAAAGCTATGTGATACTCCTACTTGCACACGGAACATTCTTTACAGTTATATTCTTTGCAGAGTGAGCAAGCGTGAGAAGTGGGAAATCCTTAACGTAACATGTAACATGTAACAATGTAACAATGCGAATCTACTCGTACCCCCTGTGGCGCCCTGGAAAGCAGAATGGGTTTGCACTATAAATCCGAGGTGGCACGAATGAGGCTTGCCCCTCCTTCCCAAAAAACAGTTTTCATGAAGAGGCATTGTTGCCTGCTTCGTTGAAGAGCCAATGCCACCAATGTTACAATGTTACAATGTTACAATGTTACAATGTTACAATGTTACAATGTTACATGTTACATGTTACATTAAGGAAAATCCAACTTGGGCATTCCCGGGCTCAAAGAATAGTATATATAAATAATACATTATTTATATATACTATTCTTTGACATGTTTTTTCACCCCTTTTTCTAGAATAGCAAAATCCTTAACGTAACATGTAACATGTAACATGTAACAATGTTCAAAACGCCATCAATATCTATTAACAATTCCACACTATCATGCAAACCACTACTACTCAACATATTGCAATCAAAAAGCCGCCTACCGCAAGCCTTACATCGCCCCCAGATCGCTCACACACTTCACTTTCGTTAACATTGCAAATTATCCTTCCCTACTCTCCCCTGCTCAAAAAAAGCGGATGGAACAATACCCGAAGGTCGTTCCATCCGCCATTTTTACCTTAACGCAACCCCATGAGCGCGGTCATCATGACGGCCTCCAAGGGGGTTATTGGTGCTTACCAGAGCTCCAGACGCTCGTTCTTGGGCAAGTACATCTTGTCGCCGGGCTTCACGCCAAAGGCGTCATACCACATGTCGATATGCGGGAGCGCGCCGTTGACGCGCCACTCTCCGAGGGCATGGGGATCGCTCTTCGTGCGGCTGCGAATCTCCTTCTCGGTGATGTTGGCAGCCCATACGCCCGAGTAGGCGATGAAGAAGCGCTGCTCCGGGGTGAAGCCGAGGAGCTTCTTCTGCTTCTTGCCCTCAGTGGCATGCTTGAGCGCGTAGAACGACACCTGGAGGCCACCGTGGTCGGCGAGGTTCTCGCCCAGCGTGAAGTGGCCGTTGGCGTTGAGGTCGGGCAGCACCTTGATGTTGCTGAAGAAGTCGGCATACTGCTCGGCGCGCTCGTTGAAGCTCTTCGTGTCAGACTCCGTCCACCAGTCGTGCATGTTGCCGTCCTTGTCGTAGTGGCGTCCCTGGTCGTCGAAGCCGTGGAGCATCTCGTGTCCAATGACCACGCCGATGGCGCCATAGTTGAAGGCGTCGTCGGCCTTCGGGTCGAAGAACGGATACTGGAGGATGCCGGCGGGGAAGCAGATCTCGTTGGTCGTCGGGTTGTAGTAGGCGTTGACCGTCTGCGGGGTCATGTGCCACTCGTCGCGATCCACGGGCTTTCCGGCCTTCTTCTCGATGGCCTCGTTGCTCCAGAAGGTGACGCAGGAGAGCATATTCTCATAGTATGACTTCTGCGGATCGATAGTGAGCGCGCTCAGGTCCTTCCACGTGTTGGGGTAGCCCACCTTGACATAGAAGGCGGCGAGCTTGTCGAGGGCGTTCTTCTTCGTCGGCTCGCTCATCCAGGTCTGGGCCTTGATACGCTCGGTGAGGGCCACCTGGAGATTGCCAATCAGCTCCTCCATGCGCTTCTTGCTCGACGCGGGGAAATACTTCTCGCAGTAGATGCGGCCAAGGGCCTCGCCCATCATGCCCTCCACCTGGGAGGTGGCACGCTTCCAGCGCGGCTGGTCCTCCTTGGCGCCGCGCATCGTCTGGGAGTAGAATCCGAAGCTGACCGCACGGACGTCGTCGCTGAGGTAGTTGGCGGCCTGGTTGATGACGTCCCACTCCATGTAGGCGCGCAGCTCGTCGGCCGTCTGCGTGGCGAGAAGCTTGTCGAGGCCAGCGAGGAAGGCCGGCTGACCGACGATCATCTCCTGGATATACTGCGACTGGATGCCCTGGGCGGCGCAGAGCTGCTGGAGATGGATATTGGGATAATCGGCCTCAAACTGCTTGAGCGTAAACTTGTTGTAGTTGGCCTCCACGTCGCGGAGCTCCGTCTGGCTCTTGGAGATGAGAGCCAGGGCGGTCTCGAAGCGCATGATGAGGTCGCGCTTCTGCTGGGCCTGCTGCTCGGTGAATCCGAAGAGCTTGAACATATCGACGATAAACTGCTTGTAGGCGTTGCGGATGTCGGCCGTGGTCTGGTCGTTGTCGAGGTAGTACTCGCGCTGGCCGAGCGTCAGTCCGCCCTGGTAGATGTTGAAGATGTTCATCTTCGCGTTCTTCTCGTCGGCACCAAAGCCCATACCCATGGGGACGCCGTAGCCGAAGACGCCATACTTGCCCTGCACTTTCTGCAGGTCGGCGACGGTGCGGGCCGCCTCCATCTGGTCGAGGATGGGCTTGACGGGAGCCACGCCCTCACGATTGCGGCGCACGGAGTCCATGGCGAGCTTGTAGAAGTCGCTGAGCTTCTGCTCCACCGTGCCCTTGGAGTAGTTTTTCTTGAGCAACTCGGAGAGGATGCCGTTGATGCGCTTGTTGTTGTTCTCCTGCAGCTGGTCGAAGCTGCCGAAGCGCGAATAGGCTGCGGGCAGGGGGTTGGCCTTCTGCCATCCACCCGTCGCAAACTGGTAGAAATCCTCGGCGGGATTGGCGCTCCGGTCGAGGTTCGACTCGATGATACCTGCCTTGCCCTGGGCCATGCCGGCCAAAGGAGCTGACGCGATCATCATCATGGGAATCATTCGTTTGAAGTTCATGTAATTGATCAGTTACTTTGTATTTAAATATTATTCGTATTTTATGTACTAACGCTTGAAGCTATTTTTTATTATATAAATAGGAGGAAAGTTTTCTCCCGGATTTCTCCCCCGGGGGATCATCCGTCCGCCTCAGAGCCGCGCTGGGTCCGTCCGGGGACTGGAAGCGCGGGCAAGGCGGCCATGGCTCCTCAGAGCCGCTGGCGGCAGAAAGCGTCGCCCAGCCGGTAGCCCTCCTCGTAGAGCGCCTCCAGCTTGACCACGTCGCGCTCCATGCGGCCCACGACCACGGGCTGCTCGGGGCGTATCACGACGATCCGTCCCTCGGCCTCCATCCGATCGACCATGTCGAGCTGGTCGTTGTAGGCCGCTATGCGATGGCTCAGCGCCACGCGCAAGCGCGGATAGTTGCGATAGACGAAGGCCGGGAGCTTGCGGTCGCGTCCCGTGTTGCGCCAGCCCTTTTCGCGCGTGCAGACGACGACGTTGAAGGCGTGGCCCAATGCGATGGATCGCTCCACGGGGATGCTGTCGATGATGCCTCCGTCGAGCATGGGCGTGCCGTCGATATAGGTGATGGGGGCCACGAAGGGGAGGCTGGCCGAGGCCAGGGCGAGACGGTTGAGGCGGGCTGGGTCGCCCGAGGTCTCGGTGAGGTAGTCGGCGCGGCCCGTGAGGCAGTTGGTCGTGACCATCTCGAAGGTGAAGCCCCGCCGCGCATAGCGGTAGTAGGCGTCGTAGTCGTAGGGGATCAGCTCGTAGGGGAAGCGCTCGTAGAGCAGGTGGGGGTCGAAGATGCAGCCCTGGGTGAACAGATGGCGCAGGCCGATGTAGTCGTACTTCGTCAGCAGGTCGATGTTGCAGACGTGCGCACGTCGCGGCTGGCGCGACATATAGGAGAGCCCGTTGCCTGCTCCGGCCGACACGGCGACGACGTGGCGGAAGTAGATCTCGTGCTTCATAAAAGCGTCGAGAACGCCCGCCGTGAAGACGCCGCGCATGCCTCCACCCTCCAAAACCAGCCCTGTATGGTTGTCTATTTGCATAAAACTCGTTAAATCCGCCACAAAAGTATGAAATTTCAGAGAATTATCAGTAACTTTGCCCTCAAAAAAACTTAAAAACCAATTGCTATATGTTCAGCAAAGCTACGTACACCGCCCGTCGTGAAGAACTTAAGAAGCTCGTCAAAGACGGCATCATTTTGTTATTCGGCAACAACGACAGCCCCTTCAATGGCCCGCACAACGGCTATTCGCCTTTCCGACAGGATTCTTCTTTCCTGTACTATTTCGGACAGAAGCGCGACGGACTGGTCGGTGTGATCGATATCGACAACAATAAGGAGACCCTTATCGGCGACGACATCGACATCGAGGACATCGTATGGTTTGGATCCGTCAACACCGTGGCCGACATGGCCTCGGAGGTAGGCGTGGCCCACTCGGCTCCGATGAAGGCCCTGCGCACCATCGTGGCCGACGCCCTGCGCCAGCATCGCCGCATCCACTTCCTGCCGCCCTACCGCTACGACATCAAGATCCAGATCATGGACCTGCTGGGAATCCATCCCAACCAGCAGAAGGAGGCAGCCAGCCTCGACCTCATCCACGCCGTGGTGAAGATGCGTTCCACCAAGACGCAGGAGGAGATAGAGGAGCTGGAGCGCGCAGCGGTCATCGGATACAAGATGCACACCACGGCCATGGCCATCACGCGCCCCGGACTGACGGAGAAGTTTGTCGGCGGCCAGATCGACGGCACGGCCAACTCCTACGGCGCCACGACCTCCTTTGCCACCATCTACTCGCAGCACGGCGAGATCATGCACGGCAACCCCTCGATGGCCGAGCTGCAGGACGGCAGACTGGTGCTCTGCGACTGCGGAGGCGAGACGCTGGAGCACTACTGCTCTGACAACACGCGCACCTTCCCCATCAACGGCAAGTTTACCCAGCGCCAGCTGGAGATCTACTCGGTCGTCGAGAAGGCCCACGACTACGCGCTGGAGCTGGCCAAGCCCGGCGTGAAATACATGGACGTCCACTTCGGCGTCTGCAAGATCATCTTCGACGGCATGAAGGAGCTCGGACTGGCCAAGGGCGACACCGAGGAGGCCGTGCGCCAGGGTGCCCACGCCATGTTCCTGCCCCACGGACTGGGCCACATGATGGGTATGGACGTCCACGACATGGAGGCCCTCGACCAGATCTATGTGGGATTTGACGAGGAGACACGACCCAACCTCGAGCAGTTTGGCACCAACTGCCTCCGCATGGGACGCCGCCTCCAGGAGGGCTTCGTCGTCACCGACGAGCCGGGTATCTACTTCATCCCCGACCTCATCGACGACTGGCGCGCCAGCGGCCACTGCAAGGACTTCCTCTGCTTCGACAAGCTCGACGAGTACAAGGACTTCGGCGGCATCCGACTGGAGGACGACATCCTCATCACGGCCGACGGCTGCCGATTCCTGGGCAAGGACACCATCCCCATCCGCCCGAAGGACGTCGAGGAGTTTATGGCCCAGGCCCGCGGATAAAGCATTCTGCCCCAAGGGGGAGGCTGGCCAAAAGCGGCCTCCCAGGGGCTTATATAATAAAATAAGGAATAGTATCATTATCATTTAACAATCAATAAACAACAACAAAGCAATGAAAAAAATCATCGCACTCGCTTTGCTCGCCGTTGTGGCTACTGGCGCCAACGCCAAGGGCAAGAAGCAGCCGAAGGTGGATCCCAACAAGCCGGTATTCACCATCGTCAAGGAGAACCCCATCACAAGCGTCAAGGACCAGAACCGTTCAGGTACCTGCTGGGCCTACTCTACCTTGAGCTACTTCGAGTCTGAGATCCTCAAGAGCACGGGCAAGACCTACGACCTCTGCGAGAGCTTCGTGGCCAACAAGGACTACATGGACCGCGCCGTACAGGTCGTCCGCTACCACGGCGACATGCAGTTCGCACAGGGTGGATCTGCATACGACGTTTACTACGTGCTGAAGAACTACGGTATCTGCCCCGAGGATGCCATGCCGTTCCCCGGATCGCTCTATGGCGACTCGCTCAACAACTTCAACGAGTTCTTCTCTCTCCTGGAGCCGTACGTGGAGGGTATCGCCACGAACAAGGCTTCCAAGATCTCCGGCCAGTGGAAGGTGGGCTTTCAGGGCATCCTCGACGCCTACCTCGGCAAGTGCCCCGAGAACTTCACCTATGAGGGCAAGAACTACACGCCGAAGTCCTTTGCAAGCTCGCTCGGCCTCAACATGGACGACTACGTGACGATCACTTCCTACACGCACCATCCCTTCTACAGCCAGTTTGTGGTTGAGGTGCAGGACAACTGGCGCAACCCGGCCAGCTACAATCTGCCGATGGACGAGATGATGCAGATCATCGACAACGCCGTCATGAACGGTTACACCGTAGCATGGGGTGGCGACGTGAGCGAGCCGGGCTTCACCCGCGACGGTCTCGCCTACATGATCGACGCCAAGAAGATGCAGAGCCTCCAGGGCAGCGACATGGCTCGCTGGTTGGGCCTCTCTCCAGCCAAGAGAAGAAACCTCATCGACTCTCTCGGCTGCAACGTACCCGAGGTGCAAGCCACTCAGGAGATGCGCCAGGAGCGCTTCGACAACTGGGAGCTCACCGACGACCACGGTATGCTGATCTACGGTATCGCCAAGGACCAGAACGGCAAGGAGTACTACATGGTGAAGAACTCTTGGGGTGAGACTGGCAAGTACAAGGGCACTTGGTACATGACCAAGACCTTCATCGCTGCCAACACCATGGACTACATGGTCAACAAGAACGCCATCCCCGCCAACATCCGCAAGAAGATGGGTATCTAATAGATAAGTTTTTCATACATATCCCAACGTATCCCAGCCCGGAGCGTTTCCTCGCGAAATGCCTTCGGGCTTTTTCGTTTCCGGACGTTTGGGAGAGTCTTCGCAGGCAGCAAGGGCTTGTCTGGGTTCGACAATAGTATTACCCTCCCACGAGCAACACGCTCCCGTGAGCAACACGGTCCGAGAGTAAAAAGATGTTAAAACAAAAGAGACGGATGTCACAAAATCCACACCATCGCATATTACCAATAGAAGCAAGAGAAAAAGCATGACCGCCGAGGAATATCAGACAGAGGCAGAACGGATCACCCCCCAGCTCAGGCAGACCGCCTTGCGCTACATGGGCGACGCCAGCTTGAGCGAAGACATCGCCCAAGACGTGCTGCTTCGGCTCTGGCAACTGCTCGACGAACTGCGCACCCCGATGGACGGACTGGCGCTCACGATGGTGCGCAACGAATGTCTGATGAGGCTCCGAAAACAGCCACGGACCGTAGGGATGGAGGGCCACGACATGGCGGAACAACCCTCGGTCAACCCCATGGCCGAACTGACGCTCTCCATGCTCGACAAGCTGCCGCCCCTGCAGCAGACCATCCTCCGACTGCGACACATCGACGGGATGGAAATCGGAGAGATCGCCACCTTGCTCCACAAGGAGGAGGCGGCCGTCAGACAAAACCTAAGCCGCGGGAGAAAGACGCTCCGGCTATGGATCATCAAAAAAATGAAGGAGGAAGAGATATGATGAAGGAGGAAGAAGAGATAAGAAAGAAGGAGGAAGAGAGATGATGAACGAAAAAGAACTCAACGCGCTCATAGCGCGGTATATGGAGGGCGAGACAACCTGCGAGGAGGAGCGCCGACTGGAGGCCTACTTCCAGGCTCACGCCGACGTGGACGAACCGCTGCGCCCCATCCGCCAACTGGTGCTCGGACTGGGAGCACTGGCCGAGCCCTTGGCGCAAACGGATCCCCCGGCAGCGAAGCCCAAGCGCAGCCGACTGCACATCTACGTCCGACGGATAGCAGGCGTGGCGGCGAGCCTACTGCTCATAGCAGGACTGGCGCTGACGCTCTACAGAAGCCAAAACTACTGCGAGGCCATCGTCTATGGAGAGCCCGTCAACGACCGCGAGCTGATCATGCGCGAAGTGAGCGGCACGATGAGCCAAATCAACAAACAGAGCACCGTGGAGCACCAGCTACGCGACGTGCTGATGACTGCGGAATAACTGAGAAAAAACGACTGATTATGAAGAAGATAAAACACCTACTCGTCCTCGTGGCGGCACTCGCTCCCCTATCCCTCGCGGCACAGACGGGACTGGCGGTCAACCGCGTTTTCCAAGGCCTGGTCGTACCACAAAAACAAATGGTGGAGGTGAAGGTGAAGGGACGCGCACTGAGCGAATACCGGCTCAACTTCTATCACAGCGTCCGATTCACGGCCACGAAGCCACAGAAGGCCACCATCGACGCCCTCGTAGCCGCAGACCGGCGCAGCGCCAAGGGAACGGAGGAACGCAAGAAGGGACGCAACGCCTCCACGATTCTGACCTTGCCACAAAGGGGCAAGACCAACCGCTTC
>OGYK01002356.1_pt1 | contig 12370 bp, 10 predicted proteins | sample 1576501 | NCBI WGS metagenome assembly OGYK01 (sample SAMEA3541530, study PRJEB24748) | human gut metagenome | biome: human gut; feature: human-associated habitat; material: faeces | place: China | collected 2012
AAGAGACATTTCATCATTGTCGATTTTCCGGCACCATTCTCACCCATAAGTCCCATGATGGATCCTGGCTTCACATTCAAATCAATGTGGTTAAGAACCTTGTTTCTTCCGAATGATTTACTCATGCCATGAATCGATAAGATGTATTTATTCTTATCATCTGCCATATCTCTACTTCCCTTTCTTAAAAAGAAGGGTATCAATTTTAGGTGACACCCTTCTTTGGTTAAATCATTTACCGTTCGTTCAATCAGTTCTCTTACTTGTTAAGAATTGATGTGTAAGATGCTGCGTTGTCTGTCTTAACCATGTTGATTGCAAATGCATCGTACTCACCAGGGTTACCAAGACGATTTGTGATGTTAGACTCTGTCTGACCATCACCACCGATGTAATCAACCTTCAGGTTCAGAAGATCATCGTAGTTCTGAAGAAGTGGCTGGTATGTTGAGCTTAAGAAGTTATCAGAAGCGTTGTAGATATCAAGCCATACCTTCTTCTCAGGGCTCTTGCTAGCATCGAGCTGCTTAGAAACCTTGTCATAAACCTTTGTTGAATCTGTGAAATCCTGGTAGTTATCTGCTGTTACTGCAATGTTCAAAGCGTAGTAAGATCTCTCTTCTGCTGAGTATCTGTAATCAACACCCTCATCAAGCTTGTTACCAGCTTCATCTGCTGTACCGATACCTGTGTCTACATCTACACCGTCAAGTGCGTTACGAAGAACACGGAGTGTAAGGTAAGCCTGAACGTCTGCATGCTGTGAAATTGTTCCACCGTAGCCTTCTGCGATAGCTGCTACTGCATCACTGTTTGCATCGTATCCAAATGTAGGAACCTTGTTGTCCTTTGCCCAAGCATTGAACATTGACATTCCCATACCATCGTTGTTAGAAACAACTACATCGATCTGATCCCCGAAAGAAGCTGTCCATGTACCGATTGCGTTACCTGCTGTTGCTGCATCCCATGTAGCACCTGCAGAGTTCTTCATCTCCTGTGAAGCAAGCTCACGGATTGTGTATTTCTTTCCATCTACTTCCAGTGTTGCATCCTGAACAACCTTTGCAGATCCATCTACGTTTGTACCGGCTGGTGCTGAATCAACTGCGCCATTTGCATCAACGCCTGTTCCAAGTGCGGAACGGACACCTCTTGTACGTGCGATGGAATCGTTATGTCCGATATCGCCGATTGCGAGTACATATCCGATTACGCCATCACCGTTACGGTCGATAGTTGCTGCATTCTTCTTGATGTAGTCAAGTACCATCTCACCCTGAAGCTCAGCACCCTGATTTGCATCGAAGCCTACATAGTAAGTATCTTTGTTAAAGTTGAGGGCTGTTTTGTCAAGCTCTCCGGTTGATGAGTTGGAAGGCTGACGGTTGTACCATACAAGCGGCTTATCCTTATTTGCAACTCCGCTTGATGAAGAACCACCACCTGATGATCCACATCCTACCATTGACAGTGCCATTGTTGCTGCTGCGATTACAGCTAAAATTTTTTTCTTCTTCATACTCTTTCCTCCTATGAATGAAATACTTGTTGAAATGTTCCTTCGTACTTTTTGTTCATTTTGTACATTTTTTTTGAATCATTCCCTGTCTCATTGACTAAATTCATTATATTTGGAATGAGGTCCGGAAAGAATAGAATATTTTTGGATATATTAGCAATTTTTTTTGATTATATAAAATTTTTATATGAATTTTGACGAATCTGTCCGTGATCACCTTGAAATTGCACAAAAAATTTCGTTTTTCTCATGATTTTGAAGCATATTTGCCAACTTTTTTCGGATCACGTCTTTCTTCTATCGTATTCTACATTTTTTTCATCTTATATTTTTTCCGCTGCCCCTGTATTTCTGTAAAGCCAAATGCCAGAACGCCGACCATACCAAACGCCATCATTTTGATAAGGCTTTCATAATAGATATCCATGTTGCCAGACCATCTCATAAGCTCCTTCGCATGTACAAAACAGCTTTGGAACGAAGAAGCTCTATAGTAGTAATCTGAAAGTTTAGACGCCTGTATCGCCATTGCCATGTCTACCCGGAATGCCAGATATAGCCATGCAGCTGATACCGCAACACACAACAGAAAACTTATGATCGACAGCTTTTCGCCTTTCCACTTATATCCATAGATAACCGCGGCTCCCATCGCAAGCCCGGCATAGCTTGACACGAATCCAATGCGTGCGATCAGGAAAATCAACAGCGCACCCAGAACGCCACCACCAATCGCTCCGAGCAGACCGAGTGCATAATTTTCACGCACAACATATTCCTCTTCCTGGTTCAGTTTCAACGCATATTCCGTCATCTTCGCAGATTCCTCATTTAAAAAGGAATAGCCATCCTCCACCTGATAGACATTCGTTGGTCCCTGCACGCCCCTGGCATCACAATTATAATATTGATATCGTTCAAATTGTGTGATCATACCTTCTATCAGATTCTTGATCAATTGCACGTTCTTTTTTGTGCCGCCACGAACCGGAACATATACCGCAATACTAAATCCTTTCGGTATGATCCTGCCGCCGCTCGGAAGTACCGCGCGCATCGTTCCCCACACATCGACAGATGCTGGTGTCTGATCGTTGGAAACCGAAAATGCAACCATCATCATTTTTTTGCCGGAACCGGTACCCGGTTTCACGACATATGTATATCCCCGGTACACGCCATGCAGCTGGCTTCCCATTCCTGTCCGTGTTGCCTGCAGCTCCCCGGCTAATTTCGTTAAGATTCTTCTATTCGATGCCATCCGACAAATTCCTCCTCTACTTGACACTTACGTTTCATCATATTCCCTTTTCACAGGGATAGCAAATTTTATTTTCTATACAGCCAGACGGCTGAACTCTTCCAGATTCCATACCTTCGTCACAATATCCGAATAAAATTCCGGCTCATGACACACCAGCAGCACCGAACCGTGATACTCTTTCAAAGCACGCTTTAACTCGTCCTTCGCTTCCACATCCAGATGGTTCGTCGGCTCGTCTAAGATCAGAAGATTTGTCTCCCGGTTGATAAGCTTACACAGACGTACCTTTGCCTGCTCTCCACCACTTAAAACCCGCACCTTGCTCTCGATATGCTTCGTCGTGAGTCCGCATTTTGCCAGTGCCGAACGCACCTCATACTGCGAATATCCCGGAAACTCCTGCCAGATCTCCTCCAGACAGGTATTGTCCGTGCCTGCCATCTCCTGCTCGAAATAGCCCTTGTACAGATAGTCGCCCAACTCAACCTTGCCGGATAATGCCGGAACGATACCGAGCAGACTCTTCAACAACGTACTTTTACCAATTCCATTTGTTCCAATAATTGCAATCTTCTCGCCGCGCTCCATCCGCAGATTGATCGGCTTGGAAAGCGGTGCATTCTTATCGTATCCAATCACAAGATCCTCTGTCTCAAACAGCATCTTGCCCGGTGTCCGGGCTTCCTTGAAATAAAACTCCGGCTTTGGTTTCTCCTTGGCAAGCTCGATCACGTCCATCTTGTCAAGCTTCTTCTGTCTCGACATCGCCATATTTCGTGTGGCAACCCGCGCTTTGTTTCTTGCCACGAAATCCTTCAGCTCATTGATTTCCTGTTGCTGTTTCCGGTAGGCCGCCTCCTGCTGTGCCTTCTTCGCCTCATAAACTTCCAAGAACTTATCGTAGTTTCCGACGTAGCGGTTCAGCTCCTGATTCTCCATATGATAGATGATATTCACAACATCATTTAAGAACGGAATATCATGACTGATCAGGATAAATGCATTCTCATATTCCTGCAGATACCGCTTCAGCCATTCGATATGCTCCGCATCGAGATAGTTCGTCGGCTCGTCCAAAAGCAGGATTTCCGGTTTCTCCAAAAGCAGCTTCGCAAGCAGTACCTTCGTACGCTGTCCGCCACTTAAATCCGTCACATCATGGTCAAGCCCCAGTTCCAGAAGTCCAAGTGCCCGCGCCACCTGTTCGACCTTCGCATCGATCATATAAAAATCGTGGTTCGTCAGCATATCCTGCAGCGTACCAACCTCTTCCATCATCTCCGCGATTTCATCGTCCGTCGCATCTGCCATGCTCTCATAAATCTCGTTAATATTCTGCTCCATATCAAATAGATACGAGAAAGCGGACTTCAGAACATCCTCAATCGTCATGCCCTTCTCCAGCACGGCATGCTGATCCAGATATCCAACCCGCACATGTTTGTTCCATTCCACCTTGCCTTCGTCCGGTGCGAGCGTCCCCGTCACGATATTCATGAACGTACTTTTGCCCTCGCCATTCGCACCGACCAGGCCGATATGCTCGCCTGCAAGCAGGCGGAATGATACATTATTAAAGATTGCACGGTCGCCAAAGCCGTGCGTTAAGTTCTCAACATTTAAAATCATCTGTCTTTGTTCTGCGAAACATATTGTGAATTGTGTATATGTCCGTGCCACATTCTGATAATATAAGATGTATTGAAACCAAGAAGTTCTAGATGTTCTGATTTACCTTCTGATACCGAACGCAACCACCGCCAATTCGCCATCCATGGCTCAGTGGCGGTTTGTTTGAACATCGTGTTCAAACATTGCTATTTTACTTACAGAACATCAAGTACTTCTACGTTTCAAACATATTTATATTATCAGAATGTGGCACTTCCATATATATACAATTCACAATACGTTTTGCAAGTTTCTCCTCTATTTTTTTATTGAACCATTCTTTTTACCTTGTTGCCAGATGTAAAAGTCCAGCCAAATTATTTATTTTTCTTGTTTTGCTTGTCTGCCTTATTTACACCGAGCAAGCCCTTGATGATGAATCCGACACCAACGCCGATCGTGCCGAGGATCAGTGCCAGCTCCAGACCGGACATATAACGCATGGATATGTTCAGTGAAATGACAAGGCATACAAAAAATGTAATGCACAATCCGATCAGTGAAAGTCCGGTCAGCATATTCGTTTTTACGATAAATGCGATAAATGCAACTACGATCAGAACGATCAGAATCCCACCTACATTCACACGCCCCATGCGGTAAAATAAAGTGAAGCTGCTCACGACAACGTTTTGCAAGAAGATGATCACCCCGATGATTGTAAGTACGATTCCTAATAAAAACTGCAATAATTCTTTCATTCGTTCCTCCCTATTTTCTCTTAGAAAATGATTACATACTTATGTCTGATTCTATCATACTTCGACAAAGCTGTACACACAAAAAACTGCTGCCAATGCTTGCATAACTTAACATTGACAACAGTTTCATTCTATCTTTATCAACAACTTTTATATCCTATCCATGCAGGCGCACCGCTGCCGCGATCCTTCCGGCAATCCACATGACCGACGCTGCGATCAGGAATATCAGAACAAAGCCATTCACCTTTTCTTTCCAGCGCATTGCCACGATGATTGTATCTCCGATTACAGCGATGGCAACCGGAATTACATAAAATAGATTGACTGCATTTCCTATCAGCACTTTGTACATCAAGACTGCAAACGCTGCAACAAGTGCAAGTGAAACAACCGCTTCTATCACATGAAAGAGTGTGGCTTTCTCAATCTCCGAATGATACATGACCGGAATTGCCATGGAGAATAATATCAGATAGATCAGTGACATCCATAACAATACATGGTCTTCCGCCTGTGCGTTTACGCATGCCGTCTTGATAACCAACGCGGCAATCAACATTCCGTAAGATGCGAACTGGATCCCCGGAATCGTATATTCCGTATGTACCATTCCAGACACAAGAATGACTCCCGCGGTTATGGAAAGCATCCGGTAATCAATGGAACGATACACGTTCATATTCATTGTAAATAACGATTTCAAGAACGATGCATTTCCCACTGCCAATAAAACAAGAAATGCAGCAAGCGATAAGAACACAGCCAGATACACATAACTATTGAAGCCGCTTCCGAACAGTTTCACGTCCTTATCCCTTATAGAACGCACGATGCTCTGTACGCGTTCCGCAAATAAAATAATGAAATATAACATAATCAGCCAGTTCATAACAACCGCGGACACTCCAACCCGTAAATCCATGACGATTCCTCCTTCTATAACTCCAGCGATGCAAGAATCTCTTTCAATGCATCTGCCGATTCCTTTAATTTCAGAGCCTCTTCGCCGCTTAACTTGATTGGAATATCTGTCTCCACGCCATCTGCACCGACAATCGCCGGCATACTCAGCACCACATCCTCGATACCATACGCACCATGTATCATGTGTGAGACTGGCAGGATCGATTTCTCATCCCGCATGATCACCTCGCAGATTCTCCTTACAGACATCGCGATTCCATAATACGTCGCATGCTTCCGGTTGATAATTTCATATGCACTGTTCTTTACTGCATCTGCAATCTCCCTCGTATTTTCCTTATGCTGGTAATGTCCACGCATCTCGCACATCTCGCTTAATTCCACACCGGAGACATTTGCAGATGACCATGCAACGACTTCGCTGTCGCCATGTTCGCCCACGATAAATGCATGCACACTCCGGCTATCCACAGACAGATGTTCACCCAGCTTATATTTCAGTCTGGCACTGTCTAACACTGTGCCGGAACCAATCACCCGCTGCTCCGGAAGTCCGGACAATTTGATTGCCACCTGTGTCAGGACATCGACCGGATTCGCTACCACAAGCAGGATTCCACTAAAATTCCGCTTTGCAATCTCCGGGATAATAGACTTGAAAATAGCCACATTCTTGTTCACAAGATCCAGTCTTGTCTCCCCCGGTTTCTGTCCGGCTCCCGCGGAGATAATCACGATTGCCGCATCTGCAACATCGTCATAATCTCCTGCATAAATCCGCATTGGAGAAGCAAATGGGATTCCATGGCTGATATCCATTGCCTCTCCCTCTGCTTTGTTTCTGTCTGCATCAATCAATACAATCTCTGTAAATAACCCACTCTGCATCAAAGCGAAGACGGATGCCGATCCCACAAATCCACAACCGATCATAACCGCCTTTTTTGCATTCACTTTATTATTTCCCATAAATGGTTCCCCCTTTCATATATACAGTGATTTAATAACGATAATTATTACTACTTTAGTATAATAATAATTCTATAATTTGTCAATTTGTATTTATAAAAAAACACGCAGATCACTGTCCTCTATATGTTTTGTTTCTACTATATTGTCAATAATAAAATTGTAATTCTATTTGTTTTTGAAAAATAAACACTCTTCCTCATTGCACTGTACACCATCCGAATTTCGAAGATTCAGATGGAATACGTGACCACTTTCCGGATGGCCCGCACCAAACGCCCGCGTTACATGTGCTACACCAATATCATTCATCCTCTTATCCAGTTCTATCGTGTGAAACCGCAGATCATCATTCACACTGTACATCAGATACGCTTCCGGAAAATCCGCATTCATATATGCTAACTGATCCATGAACAACTGGTACTGTTCTTCAGACACAACCAGCGTGCCATCTTTCCTGAGATACCAGTTTGAGATCATGTCATCCCGTTTTCCCATGTCGTATGCACCACAATTCAGGCAAACACGAACCGGCAGCTTATCATAGGTAAAATAATCCAGTTTCCCCCGATATTCCTGATTTGACGCAGCAATGCAATACTGCGCAGTGAGCTGTGCTCCCGCCGAATCTCCCAACATGAAAAACCGATTCATATCCAGGCCAAACACCCGCGCATGATCATCAATATATTTTACGAGATATGCTACATCCTCTATGGCAGACGGATATTTATTCTGCGGTGCCAGACGATAATTAAAATTCACAACTACGAATCCGCTTTGTGCCAAATGACAGCAATAATGGCTATACAGTTTCTTATCTCCATAAAACCAGCCACCACCATGCACACTGACAATCACCGGATATGCTTTATCCGAGTCTCCCATATAAGATGCCGGCACACAAAGATCAAACAGACTGTTCGATACATAACTGTCTGAATCAATGTCCGACGCATCCCCGGATGATGCATACAGCATCTCCCTTTTCTTATCCATCTTCCAGCTATCCAAAATCGCAGCAAACTGCTCTGCATCCAATCTTTTCTTATAATCTAAATTCTTAATCTGTACAACATTTTCCGGATATTCCAGATCTTTGTCGCGCAATCCATCATTCACCATCCACGCATGGCGCATGTTCACCCATGGCGGAAGTTTTTTATTCTCCGCTCCACGCTTCATAATCTCTGTAACATTTATCATAACCGATCTCCTCCTCATAATCGTCCCTCTGTCTTATGTTGTCCTCTTTTTTCTCTTATTCTCATACATAGACTGATCCGCCATATTAAGATAATCCTGCAGGCTTTTCTGCTTGTCCGGCGTATCTGCAGCCATGATACAGGTGCCTATACTTACCTCAATTTCCTCAGCGTCAAAACGTTCACTCACACGTTTAATTATTTTATCTGTCAAATTATGAAAAACGCCCCTGGTAACATAAAAACCCGGGGCGCATTCAATAAATCGTCAGTTATAAATTAGTTACAGCGTTCATAACGAACCGTAATCGCTTTTATCTCCTTGGCTAAAGTCTTATTTAACTCTTTGCTGTCTACCCGCCATCTCCAATTGCTGCCAACCGAAGAAGGCGTATTCATTCTCGACTTGTTGTCTAAGCCAAGGTAATCCTGAATTGGAACAATACAGATTTTCGCATTACTTCGCATGATTACGCCAATGAGCGGAATATACATTTTATCTGCCGGTGTATAGTAATCACACAGATAATCTCTTGCTTTTTTCCTGCCTTCGTCATCGACCTCCTGCCACCAGCCGACCAGTGTCTCATTGTCATGCGTGCCTGTATAAGCTACACAATTCTCAATATAATTATGAGGTAAATACTCCCTCGCCGAACCCGTATCTCTTGTGTCAAATGCGAATTCCAACACTTTCGTCCCCATGAACCCGCTATCCGCAACAAGCTTACGGACGGTATCCGTTATATAGCCAAGATCCTCCGCAATCACGGATTTTCTGCCAATCTTCTTTTCGATTGTATGGAACAAATCCATGCCCGGACCTTTTTTCCAACTGCCATTTACCGCGGTCTTATCCCCATATGGGATGGAATAATATTCATCGAAACCACGGAAATGATCAATACGTACAGCATCATATAATTCAAAGCAGAATGAAAGCCGTTCGATCCACCATGCATACGCTGTCTTTTTGTGGTAATCCCAATCATAAAGAGGATTCCCCCACATCTGCCCATCCGCCGAAAATCCGTCCGGCGGACATCCCGCAACAGCCTTCGGTGTACATTGTTCATCTAACTGGAACAATTCCGGATGCGACCATGCATCTGCACTATCCAATGATACATAAATCGGAATATCTCCGATAATTTTAATTCCTTTTTTATTGGCGTAAGCTCTGAGCTTATACCACTGGTTGAAAAACTGGAACTGCATAAATAACTGAAAATCAATTTCATCTGCCAGCTTCTCTTTATATTCACGTAAACCTTCTTCTGTACGACTATGAATTGCCTCCGGCCACTCAGTCCAGTTCATTCCACCAAAATGATTTTTCACTGCCATATATAAGCAATAGTCATACACCCACGCTTCATTCTTATCTAAGAACGCCTTATACTCTGTACTGTTCTTATGCCCGCTTCTCTCACAAGCCTTGCGGAGCAATACATACCGTCCATTATATTGTTTTTCATAATCAACAGACTGTTCGTCTGTTCCAAAGTCAACACTATCACATTCTTCTCTCGTCAATAAACCTTCGCTAATTAATGTTTCCAGATCTATGAAGTACGGATTCCCGGCAAATGTGGAAAACGACTGGTATGGAGAATCTCCATATCCGGTAGGTCCCAAAGGTAAAATCTGCCAGAACGTCTGACCGGCTTCCACTAACCAATCCACAAATTTATATGCTTCTTTGGAAAAGCAGCCAATTCCATACTTTGATGGCAGACTGGAAATCGCGAACAATATTCCTGCTGTTTTATCCATATATGTCCTCCATATACGTCAAGGCATAACAATTATACTCTGCGTACGCTTTCGCCCTCGATCAGATTGTGTGGGGCATAATCATGTTCACACCCCAGTGTATAATGTATGTGCTTCATCAAAAGCTCCACACTCCGCTTCGCAATACTGTTTATGTCCTGACCCATTGATGTAATTCTCGGTGTGTAAAATCTCGATATGACTGTACCATCGAAGCCTACCACCGATATATCATCCGGTACTTTTTTCCCGGCATCTTCGATTGCCCGAATTGCGCCAACCGCAATCGTATCTGACAGCCCGACAATGGCTGTCACATGTATGTTTTTTTCAAGTAACTTTTTTGTTGTCTCATAACCTGCCTCATACGAATACCGGCAAGCCATATAATTCTTATCCGGATCAAACTCCAGACCACTTTTTTCAAAGCCTTTTTTACACCCAAGATAACGCGAGAAACTGATCTGTTTATCTGAAATCTCGCCCCCCATTACGACAATATCTTTGTGTCCGTAGCCTGTTAAATACTGCACGAGCTCCATGGTTGCAGCCTCATCATCGACACATACGGAAGAAACATTGTCGAACGCTAACTCCCTTGCACTCGTAGTTGCAACAACACAGGGGATTTCAAGTTCATTCATACGTTCATCAAAAAGAGCTAAATTCGCACCGAGAAAAATAATCGCTTTTGAGGTTTTGTCACGAACGAATTTTAATGCCTCTGCAACCTCGTCCCCATCTTCATCGATAATCTGGCAGGATACAACCTCGTCCAGCTCTGACAGCAGAAGTGTAATCCGGTCAAGAATCTCCATGAAGAAACTATTGTGCCGGCCTTTCATGATAATTGTAACTGTATTTCCGCCACATCGTTTCAGCTTTCTGGCATTTCCGTTTGGTTCAAAATTGCTCTCTTCGATAATTTTCAATATCTTTTCGCGCGCTTTCTCACTTACACCCGGTTGTTTGTTTATTACTCTGGATACGGTGCCAATACCGTATCCAGATAATTTTGCTATATCTTTGATCGTCATATAATCGCTCCTGTAAAAATGTGATTATATATTAACCCTTAACAGCGCCAGCCGCAACCCCTTTGACAATATATTTCTGAGCGCATAAGTAGAATACAACAACCGGAATGATTGCCATGATCAGGCATGCCATAATCGCACCCATATCAACACGTCCGTAGCTTCCCTTCATGTACTGGATGACAATGGAAATTGTCTTGAATTCCTTAATATCAAGTACAAGGTATGGAAGAAGGAAGTCATTCCAGATCCACATTGCTTCCAGAATACCTACGGAAATGAATGTAGGCTTCATCATAGGAACTACTACACAGAAGAATGTCCGGAGTGGTGAGCAGCCATCAATCATTGCAGCTTCTTCCACTTCTACCGGAATTGATTTTACAAATCCGGTGAACATGAATACCGCAAGTCCGGCACCAAAACCGAGATATACAATCACGATTCCCCAAGGTGTATTCAGATGGAGGGAGTCTGCCGTTCCGGAAAGTGTAAACATAACCATCTGGAACGGTATAACCATAGAAAACACACATAAGAGGTAAATCATTTTTGTAAAAACATTCTTAACACGGGTTATAAACCATGCTGTCATGGAACAGCAGATCAGGATAACCGCAACTGAAAATACTGTAATAAATAATGTCCAGCCCACAGCTTTCAGGAAATCATATTGCGTAATTGCTGTCTTATAGTTTTCGAGTCCAACATAGCTTTCCTCTGTAGGCAGCTTAAATGTCTCAAGGTTGATGAACGTCTTCGACTTCATCGAGTTAATCAATACGATAAAGATTGGAGCAACAAATATAATTGAAACGAGTGTAAAAAATAATGTTGCAAGTATTCCCATCACTTTCTTTTTCATTACTGCTGCACCTCCTTATCCCTTGTCAACTTTAACTGTAACAATCCAATCGCTACTACAATTATGAAGAACACAACTGCCTTCGCCTGTCCAACCCCTTCAGCTCCTACTCTGCCATAGAATGTGCTATAAATATTCAGGGCAAGCATTTCTGTCTTATGAAGTGGCTCACCACCTGTAAGAGCAAGGTTCTGATCGAATAACTTGAACGAATTCGTAATCGTCAGGAATGTACAAATTGTAATCGATGGCATCATGTTAGGAATTGTAATTTTAAACAATCTCTGCATTCTGGTAGCTCCGTCGATCATAGCCGCCTCCTGAATATCACCAGGGATCGCCTGAAGTCCCGCGATGTATACGATCATCATGTAACCAATCTGCTGCCAGCCTACAAGAATAACCAGTCCCCAGAAACCTAATGTTTCAT
>OGYK01002360.1_pt1 | contig 12363 bp, 14 predicted proteins | sample 1576501 | NCBI WGS metagenome assembly OGYK01 (sample SAMEA3541530, study PRJEB24748) | human gut metagenome | biome: human gut; feature: human-associated habitat; material: faeces | place: China | collected 2012
TTTGTATGATACAGAAGGTGAGGTGTTTTATGATGACGCAAGAAAAATCGACCCAAACGAGCTGCCCGATCTCGACCTTATATGCGGAGAAATTACCAAGCACAAGTTTTACGAAAAAAAATCACAGCACCTGTTATGGGTGCTGTGATTTTTGATTCCGATAAACTGGAATTTTAATTACTTTTTATACGGTTTATAATGCGGATTTTCGGAATTATTTTTCCAATATGCCTCTATACCGTATTCTCTAATTTGTTGATTTCCTTCCAGCCACTGCCGGTATACTATTTCTTCAAACAATCCCTGCGTTTTTTTACATGGAAACTCATTGCACTCTCCACAAAAATCAACACCATGGTTCTTTGTACATTCAAGTAAAAAACACCCTTCAATGCTACAACCATTATGTTCTGTGCTGCGGCAACCTGAACAAGAAGCACCCGCATATATGCTAAGTACTCCCTCAAAGTTGTTATAGCTTTCTACGGCATCGGGCATATGTACCTCATAAAATTCTTTTATGCCCTCCAAATATTTTAATAATGTTTTAGCCGACGCACAAATTATGCCATCATTATATGCCGAACAAGTGTGGCACATTAGAGAACATGGTGCAACCTTTTTAGTAATTTCACTTTTCTCCATTTTTGTACTCCTCCACTAAATTTCGATTTGTTAGGCAGTTTATCCCAACCAATTTTCTAAATTATTATATCATATCCAAAAATAAAATTCAAGTAGAAAGGACAATAAATTTTACTTAATCTCCAAATCAGGCAAAAGCAATAAGTTATAACCCCTGTAATTCTGCAAAATGGTGAGCAGAAACCTGAAACTTGCAAGAAAAATGAAAGGGTCAAAGCCACAGGAATGTCCGATGCACAGCTGTACAAGCAAGCAGGAAATGCCGTGACTACAAATGTTATCGAGGCTATTGGAAAGTATATTTCAGAGATCGACAAGGAGAATGAAAATGGAACAGAAGATAAAAATATTTGAGAATGGAGAGTTCGGCAAAGTAAGAACGATCATAAAGGACGGCGAGCCTTGGTTTGTGGGAAAGGATGTTGCCAAGATTTTGGAGTACAGAAATACGAAAAAGGCATTATCTGATCACGTTGATGAGGAAGATAAGTATCAAGGCGATGGGGTAACAATTCGTGACCCCATGGGCAGAGTGCAGCATCCGACAATAATCAATGAAAGCGGACTATACAGCCTAATACTTTCAAGCAAGATGCCAAGGGCAAAAGAGTTTAAGCACTGGGTAACATCAGAGATACTCCCGACTATCCGCAGAACAGGCGGCTATGTGGCAAGCGAGGATATGTTCATAGAAAACTACCTCCCGTTTCTCGACGAGCCGTACCGTGACCTGTTCAGACTTCAGATGACGGCTATCGAAAAGCTGAACGAGCGTATCAGAAATGATAAGCCTCTCGTGGATTTTGCTCTGCACGTTGCCGACAGCGAGGATCTCATAGATATGAATGCTATGGCAAAGCTTGCGGCTGATAAAAATTTCAATATCGGCAGAACAAGACTGTTTCGCTGGCTGAAAGAAATGGGAGTGCTTATGTCAAACAATCTGCCGTATCAGAGATATATCGACCGAGGATATTTTGCGGTCAAGGAATCGGTGTTCGAGGTCGAGGGTATGAAAAAGACTTATCGGCAGACGTTTGTGACGGGAAATGGTCAGCTTTTTATCATAGGTCTGCTGAAAAAATATTACGGGAAGGAGATGTCGTGATGTCAAAAAAGCCAAAATGTCCGCTGATAGGTCAGGACGGAAATATATTCAATCTTATGGGCATAGCCTCAAAAACGCTGAAAAGGAACGGAATGTATGATGAGGCAAAGGAAATGTGCAGCAGAATAACATCTTCGGGCAGTTACTATGAGGCATTAAATGTTATCGGTGAGTATGTTGAGATCACGTCGACCGATGATGAACAGACAGAAGATGAGGATATGGAAATGGAGATGATGTAAATGACGTATTTGTTCATTGGAATGATGATAGGTGTTATCATCGGAACAACGATAGGTTCTCTTGCCGTTGCTTTTAAGTTTGCGGAAAAAGAGATCGCACGTCTTGATAAGGAGGTCAAAGATGCACACAAACAGAGTTAAAGCGAAAGTAGACTTCAAGTTCTGTATGGGTAATATCCCTGCAATGCTGAGAGCAACAAAGCCTGTGCTTTCGGAAAAGCAATACAAGGAGCTGTGTAATGAAGTAAACAAGGTTGACGGCTACCTTGAACAGAAACGCATAATATTCAGCTATGTTGACCCGATAATCAAGGGCTGAAAACAGCGTAAAATCTAATATTTATTAAGGTCGTTTTGCCAACAGCAGATCAAAAATCTGGTGCTTGCAAAGCGACTTTTCTGCTGTTGGTTCTAACGGCAGAAAGGAAAAACATGAACAGTTTTATGTCATGGGTAGGGGGAAAGAAGAATCTTCGTGACGAGGTTCTTGCAAGATTTCCGCCTTACTATGAAAGGTATATAGAGGTTTTCGGCGGAGCAGGCTGGGTGCTGTTTCATAAACCGCCGGGTATGGATTTTGAGGTCTGGAATGACTACAACGGAAACCTTACAAATCTCTATAGATGTGTGCGGGATAAACCGAATAAGCTGAAATACAAGTTGCGGTATGTCCTCAATTCCCGTGAGGATTTTGACTGGATCGCAAGTCTGCACAAGCGAGGTCTGTTCAGCAGATTTCGTGATGTTGACAGAGCGGCTAAGTTTTATCAGCTTATACGTTACAGCTATGCAAGCGGTCTTGACAGCTTTGGAAGTCAGCCGCATTCGATGTGGTCGGACTTCCCTATGATCGACCTTGCCGCAAGAAGATTGCAGAAAGTAGTTGTTGAGAACAAGGATTTTGAAAAGCTGATACGGCAGTATGACCGCCCTGTGAGCTTTTTCTACTGCGATCCGCCGTATTTTGCAACTGAAAATTACTACAAGGACGTTGGGTTTACGGCGAAAGATCATATCAGACTGCGTGACGCTCTGCTTGATATCAAAGGCAGATTTTTGGTTTCGTATAATGATTGTCCTGAGATCCGTGAGATATGGCATAAACCAAACATTCACATTGAAGAGATAAGCAGGCTGAACAATTTGGCACAGCGGTATGACGGCGGCTGTCAGTATGCAGAGTTGCTCATATCAAATTATGACACAAGCGAACGTGCGAAAGCTATCAAACAGCTTTCGCTTTTTGATTAGGAGGTTTTTATGAAAAAGATAATATTGGCACAGGTTTTAACGGCGAAAGGCAAAACAGAATTTTCTGGGCTTTATGACAAACACGGAAATGCTGTAACGGTGGAGGTCGAACGTGACAGCAGCGGTGTTTCACTTATCGTATGGCAAGACGAACAGAAAAAGCAGCATTTTGACTGTGGGATATCCGAAGAGGAGATACAGCGTACCTGTGCAATGTTTGATGACTGCGGCGATTGTCCGCTGAAAGAGTATTGCGAAAGTGAGGCAAAAGAATGAGGATACTTGTGTTTGAACCTCTGAAAGAACCGTATGTGAAAGATATCGAGGACGATATCCAGGCAATGCAGAAAGTAGTGGGAGGAAGCATCGAGCCTATATATTTTGAGCAGACAAATGACGCACTTTGCTGGTGCAATGATGAGTTTCTGCTGAACGGTTCAAAGCCTAACAGGATAGTTGGAAATACACTTGTTCACGGCACTTTCTATATTTCTGGCAACTGCCTGAACGAATACGGTGAGTGGGATTCATGTTCACTTACCGATGAACAGATAGAAAAGTACAAGCAGCAGTTTGATCATATCATAGTAGATCTGCCTGGTATCGGGCTGGTTGCTGTGAGAGAAACAAGACCTGAAGTGATCCAATCGCTTGAAGAATTTGAAGAGTCACCGGAGATAAGTATGTAGTTTGCTAAAGCTTATGCTGTGCAAATTGTCACAAGGGTAGAATTTCGGTAAAAAGTCTGGATTTTAAAGTGCTAGTGTGATATATTGCTTGACAAGGAGCGTGATGATATGAAAAGAGCGATATATATTTCAATACTTTGCACAGTAATGCTAACTGCCTGCGGGAATGTATCGGAGTCAACGAAAAGAGCGGAAACCTCAGAGGTGAGCCAAACTACAACTACGTTGACAACCTCTGCAGCAACGGCAAAGGAAGAAAAGGATACAAGCGAAACCGCTACTACGATAAAGAGTTCGCAGAGGGTATCCGAGAATTCAAAGCCGACAGGTACCACAGTAACTACGACCAAGAAAACAGATTCGTCAGTTTCTTCGGGAAATTCCGGTCAGGGACAGAACAATTCTGCACAGAATAATAACTATCAGCCTGTGCAGAATAATCCGCAGCCCGATAATTCGCCGTCAAATGATCCTCAGAGCAATAACAGTGAGGAGCATCAGAATAACGAGCCGTCTGCCACCCGATCAACAACGGCAAAGCAGTCAGCATCGGCAGAGCCTGCGGTAACAAATCCGCCTGTCACAACGACAAAGCCGCAGACTACAACAGTTCCGCAGACTCAACCACCCTTGCCGGTGCCTACTGAGGAAGAACGATATATGGATATCGGCAGAAGCTTATCTCATAACGGCTCTGATTACAGCAAGGCAGAGGCGGTATACAACTGGATGACTGAAAACGGTTCGGGCACTTGTGTGAATTATTCGTGGCAGACCTACTATTTGTGCAAAGGTACAGGTCTAGAATGCTATCTTGCATGGACGCCATCAAAACTGTATGGTCATGTAGCAAATGTTGTTAAGGTAAACGGAACATGGTTTGTTCTTGATACGCAGGGACAAGGATTTCTGCTGAATAACGACTGCGGATTCAGCGAAATAATAGATATTGATGAATCATATGTATCAGGGGCGGATTTGATAAGCAACCAAAGATATGATGAAATATATTAAAATGTGCAAACGAAAGAGCTGAAATACGGCTCTTTTTCTTTGCAAAAATGAAAAGGAGAAATGCATTTTATGATCAAAAAATCGAAAATATTAAAGAAGCTCGGTGCAGGGTTCATGGCAGGACTCTGTGCTTTTTCTATGCTCGGCTCATCTATGAGCGGAGCAATCACAGCAAGTGCCGCAAGCTCATCGACTGAAAACGCAGCGTTCCCGTCGGCAGATACGGTGATCGCAAAGGCGGCGACCTTGCTGGGTACACCGTATACCTATGGAAACAAGGGCTACTGGTATGCGTATGATCAGGGTCAGTACACTCCGCTTTCTGTTGAAACGATAAATAATCTCGGCATTGACTGTTCGGGTCTTGTGTACTATACTCTTACGCAGCTTGGATACAAAACATCGGGGTTCAGTTGGAACAACCCTGTGCCTGTTGACACAGATCATTGGCTTACAGTCAATGATAACTGCACCATAACTTACGACGGAAAGACTTCAAAGGTCGAAGTCGAAAAGAAGAACATCAAGACAACGGACCGCCCGTATTGGGAGTGTGCTGACGGTTCGGTTATTACAGCAGGTTCTGTGGTGGTCGCTCAGGATCCGAGTGGTGAGGATCACGCTTGGATATATATGGGCGAATTTGATTCAAGAAATGATGTAATAAGCTATCTGAGATCTATTGGTGTTTCGGAAAAACTCATAAACTCAAAGACAGTTGGCGATGGAAAAGGTGCAGGCGGAAAGCATTGGAGAATAGAATCCAGCGGTTCGGAGGGCGTTGTTATCAACAACAAAACAGACGGCAAGACTGCAACGGCTATGAATATGTCGGCGTTCAGGATAACAAAAAATGATGTAAAATTTGAAATAACTAAGGTTCTTGCTTCAGACAGAACGGTTAAGATTTCAGGTACAAGCAAGGTGGACGGAACGGTTGCAAAATACGGAGTATATACCGATAAGGCTTGTAAAAACAAGGTCGGCGAGATCACTATCGGCAAGGACGGAACAGGCTCCATTCAGTTACCTGAAAAGCAGTATTACGTTAAGGAGATCTCCGCACCGACAGGTTACAGTATCTCTGAAGAAGTGTTCGCATTAAAGGCTGACGAAAATGTATTTGTGACCGAAGATTTTACGAGAGGTACGATTAAGGTCAACAAGACCGCCGAAGATGGGATCGTAAGCGGCAGAGAGTTCAAGGTCACAGGAAACGACGGCAGCAGTTACACCAAGAAAACCAATGCAAACGGCGTTGCCGAATTTAGCGGATTAAAGGTATACAACACATCTACGGGCAAAGCGATCACCTACACCGTATCCGAGATCAATGTAGATACAAGATACGAAGTTCCTAAGGCTCAGAATGTTACGCTGACAAGCGGAGACGTTGATCTGACTGTGAATGTAAAGTTCAACAATCAACTTAAAACGGGCTCGATAAAGATCAATAAACAGTCTGAGGATAATCAGAACGGAGACAGAGAGTTTACTATTACGGGCAACGGTAAGACCTACACAATTAAAACAGGTTCGGACGGTATTGCAATTCTTTCCGATATTCCCGTTTACAACAGCAATAATGAGAAGATCGTGTACACCATTTCCGAGAAAAATGTTCCAATAAGATATGTAGTTCCTGCAGAGCAAACTGCAACCCTTACGGCAGACGCAACAACAACCAAGACATTCAAAAATATCCTCAAAAAGTTTACCGTTGAAGTGACAAAGCAGGATTCTGAAACAGCATCAGAACAGGGCGACGGAACGCTTGCGGGAGCAGTTTACGGACTGTACAAGGACGGCGAGCTCGTGGATACCTATACGACCGATGAAAACGGATATTTCAAGACAAAGGAGTATGTCTGCGGAAATTATACGATTCAGGAGATTTCTCCCTCCGAAGGATATCTGCTTGATACGACTGTTCATTCTCTAGGCGCTGAGCCGGGAAAATACACAATTGAAAGTAATCTCATTTCTATGACTGTCACAGAGGACGTAGTAAAGGGAAATATTGCGATCATCAAGCATTCCGATGACGGCTCTACTCAGATAGAAACTCCGGAAGTGGGAGCTGAATTTGAAGTGTATCTGAAATCTTCGGGTTCTTATGCAAATGCTGTTGAAACAGAACGTGATTACCTGACGTGCGATGAAAACGGCTTTGCACAGACAAAGGATATGCCATACGGAATTTACACGGTTCATCAGACCAAGGGCTGGGAAGGTACGGAGTTTATAGCTGATTTTGATGTGAATATCAGCAAGAACGGACAGACCTATCGCTATCTCATTAACAATGCAAAGTTTGAAAGCTATATCAAGATTGTAAAGGTGGATTCCGAAACGGGAAAAACCATTCCTTACGAGGGTGCAGGATTTGAGATCTACGATTCAAATGGTCAGAAGATCTCAATGACTTTTGCATACCCTACCCCAACAACAATCGACACTTTCTACACAAACAGCGAGGGCTATCTGATCACTCCCGAAGTTCTTCCCTACGATGAATATTCGCTTGTTGAGGTTCAGGCTCCTTACGGCTATGCACTTGATAAAACTCCCGTAGCATTTTCGGTTTCCTCAGAAAATGCAGAGGAAGAAAACTCGCTTACTATCGTCAAAGTTGAAAAGCAAAACACCGCTCAGAAAGGAAAGATCAGCGTTCATAAAACGGGAGATATTTTCACAAGCGTGACAACGGCTTCCTCAGCATACAAAAATGAAAACGGTGAAATGATCGTGAATCCAACAACTTACACTCCAGTGTTTGCAGACGGAGATCTCAGCGGCACAGTATTTCAGGTGATCGCTGTAGAGGATATTGTTACTCTTGACGGCACGGTTCGTGCCAACGTAGGCGACGTTGTGGCTGAAATTACAACAGACGAAAACGGCTATGCTGAAACCGAACCGCTTTATCTTGGCAAGTATGAGGTCAGAGAGATAAAAGCTCCCTATGGATATGTGCTGAACAATGAGCCTAAAGATGTTGAACTGACATATGCAGGGCAGGAATTTGAGGTGAGAGATACTGTGAATACAGCTTTTGAAAATGAGTATCAGGGCGTGAGGATCTCGCTTTCTAAGGTTATGGAAAATGATGAACTGTTCGGGATCTACGGCAAGGACTACTATACAAGCGTTCGTTTTGGACTATTCGCCTCAGAGAATATAACGGCGGCTGACGGTACGGTTATTCCTGCTGACGGACTGCTTTCAGAGGTTTCACTTGATGAGAATATGACCGCAAAATTTGATGTACAGATACCTTTCGGCAGGTATTATGTTCAGGAAATTGCAACCGATGAACACTATATTCTTAACGGTGAAAAGTATCTTGTAAACTTCGAATATATGGGACATGACATCCGGACTGTGGATATTGACTGCGGACAATTCGTAAATCTTCTCAAGCGTGGCAGGATAGAGGGTCACAAGGTAGATGACAAGAGCGAACCTCTTGAAAATGCTGTGTTCGGTCTGTTCAGAACTGATTGCACAGAGTTTGTTTCAGCCAACGCACTTATGACCGCTGTTTCCGATGAAAACGGATATTTTGAGTTTGACGAAATCCCATACGGCGAGTATATTGTCAGAGAAATCGAAGCTCCGACGGGATATATTCTCAGCGGTGAAAGCTATCCCGTAACTGTTTGCGAGGACGGCGAAACTATCACAATTCGTACAGTTAACAAGCCTATTACCGTTGAAGTGTCTAAGGTTGATGTATACGGCGAGGAATTAATCGGCGCAGATATGCAGCTTGAAAATGCTGACGGTGAAATCATTGACGAATGGATTTCCGATGGTACAAATCATATTGTAACCGAGCTTCCAGCCGGAGATTACACGCTCAAGGAAATTGCGGCTCCGGACGGATATGTGATAGCTACGGATATTGAATTCGAGGTTTTTGCAGACGGTACAATAAAGATCAGAAACGTTGATTCAACAGCCGTTTCGGATAACGGCTATCCGCTTATAGTTATGGTGGATGATACGACTAAGGTTCGTATTTCAAAGCAGGACGTTACAACAGGCAAAGAATTGCCGGGTGCTACTTTGCAAATTATCGACGAGAACGGAAATGTTGTTGAAGAATGGGTATCTACAAATGAACCACATATGATCGAAGGGAAACTTATTGCCGGCAAGGAATACACACTTAAAGAGATCATAGCACCTGAGGGCTATGAGATTGCAAATGAGATAAAGTTTACTGTGAATGCTGACGGAACTGTGACCGAGGTCGTTATGTATGATGAGCTTACACCTAAAACGGATACTCCGTATACAGGCGATAATCACAGTGATTTTGCGGCATTTGCACTTATGGGTGCTTCGCTCATAATCTTTCTTGTGCTGATTATTAGCAGAAAGAAAAATGATGACAAGGAGCCTGAAGATCATTCAGCTCTTTGCCCCGAATTTATTGAAATTGATGAGGATTGATCTATGACTAAGAAAACCAAAGCTATTCGCACTATTGCGGCTGTGACCGCAGCCGCCCTCCTCGGAGGGGGAATTTATCTTCTGGTGAAAAACGACGTGGCTCAGAAAATCAATTGGCAGGATATTCTGATCTATGCTCCTACCCCGATAGCGAGAGAAACGCTTGATGATGCAGTCAACAATAGTTCTGACAAGCCATCGGCGGACAGAGTTCCCGAAGATACAAAAAAGGAGCTTACAGCACAGGTACGGCAGCTTTCCGCAGAGCATAGCGATTCCGTGGCTTGGCTGTATATTCCCGATACGAATATAGATTATCCGATCATGCAGTCGGGAGATAACGATTATTACACACGCAGGGCGACTGACGGCTCGTATTTGTATGCAGGCTCGCTGTTTATGGACTATCGCTGTTCAAGCGATTTTTCTGACTTTAATAGCGTGATCTACGGTCACAATATGGGAAACGGAACGATGTTTGCCGATATTCCGAATTACGAAAACGAGGAATATTTCATGAATCACAGCTACGGCTGGCTGACCACTGAGAACGATGTCAGGCTTATAGATTTCTTTGCGGTTGCAAGAACTTCCGATACAAGCGGACTTTATCTTGCTGCTCCGAATTTTAATGAATGGGATAATCAGCTCAGAAACTGTGCAAGTATTTACAAGGAGGTTGAAGTAACCGAAAGTGACCATTTGCTTATGTTATCCACTTGTACAAGTGCGGAGGGTAACAGCCGTACTATTCTGGTAGGAAAAATTATCGAGGAGAGTGATGTGGAATGAAGTTGAAAAAGAAAGTTATTGCAGCGATTGCAAGCACACTCTGCTTTGCAACAATGATGTCGACTACAGCTTACGCTTCCGGCGATGTTGCGGGAGCAGTCCAAAGCACATGGACTACCGCAAGGTCGCAGGTGGTGTCGGTTGTAAACAACGTTGTGTTCCCCGTAATTGACGTAATTCTTGCGGTTTTGCTGTTTGTTAAGATAGGTCTCGCATATCTCGACTATCGAAAACACGGTCAGTTGGAATGGACTCCCATAGCCATAATTTTTGGCTGTCTTATCTTCACCCTAACCGCTCCGCTGTATATTTGGTCGATTGTGTAAAAAGGAGGATTTACGTATGAAAACAAAAATATATTGGGCTGTACTTTCGTCTGCCATAGTATTGGCAATGACCGCCTGCGGAACGATAAGTCCACCATTGCAGTCAACATCGGAAACTACCACAACTATTGCCACAGCCGAGTCCTTACCCGATTCGGCTGCCTCTTCGGAGGCTGAAAGTACAGTTGATGAAGAACAGGTGAAGTCTAATACTTTTATTGCGGAGTTTTTTGACTCAAATATCAGCTTTGTGGACGTTTCAGGCATAGTTACCGAATCGCTGAAAAGTTGTTCCTTTGAAACGGAAATAGACAATACCAACGGTATTCAGAAAATATCTCTTAAAGGCTCAAACGGCGGCGGTATGATCGATGTTCTGTGTATTGATCTAAGTCAGAGTGATCTTGATCACGATATGGAATATATTCTTGAAAACTTCGGAGATTATTACTTCGGGCAGACCTCCGCACAGATGAGCGGCATCACCGAAGATGACTTTGTTTCGAGTTACCAAATGACAAGCAGTGTTGTTTCTAAGTGTAAATATCAGCGGTACGGCTCTGTTCAGAAATCCGATGGTATGGCGACGCAGTTCGGATACACGGAAACCTACGCTGTGCTGAACGAGAACAAGCTTACCGTTGTGTCGGGTGCATTTCTCAGTTCAGATATGATGGAAAGGCAGAGTTTTTCACAGCTGATGGCTAAGTTTGCGGAGAATGTGAAGTACTGATTTAAAATGAAAAAAGGGCTGAGGTTGGCTCAGCCCTTTGGTTTTGGGGAGTATAAATCAGAATTTATATATTAAATACTTCTTTTGCGTATGATGTCCACCCACCATGTGTAATCATTACGCAAACTACAGCAAGTGTTATATACAATACGATAGGGATAAGCAGATATGCCTTGCCTTTACTCAATGTTTTCCGAAATACATAGATATTTGAGGGAAATGATAAAGCAAGCCAAATCAGTAGCTCAATACAGCCAAGCATAATAGAAACATCTTTCTCCGAGCCTAAATCATAGCTATAGCCTTTTGAATGTCCAGTTATATCAAGAAAAATCCAGCCGAAACATATTGGAAATGAAAATGCAATAAAACTCGTCCAGAGAAAATTCAGACAATAGATAATTTTACTTTTCATGGCTATCTCCTACAAATTTCGATTTATGTTATTATCCATTATACCACACCAACCTCGAAAAATCAACCCTAGTAAACAGAAAGCAGGTGATAAAGTGCCATATATCCCTTTTACAGACGAACAAAAACAGCTTGCCAACAGCGTAGACTTGGCAGAATACCTGCGTGTGCGAGGCGAAAAGCTTGAACGTGCCGGCATAGAGCATAAGCTCATATATTACGACAGCTCAGGCAAGCACGACAGTATAACTATCCGTGGGTCAAAATGGTTCGACCATAAAAATCAGACAGGCGGCGGAGCAATAAAGTTTATGCAGGAGTTTTATGATATGGATTTTCAGACCGCTGTTCAGGAACTGTTGGGACAGAGGGTAACTCCGCTGTCCCACAGTCCGCCGAAAGCTATCGCAAAGGAAGAAAAGAAAGAGTTCAGACTGCCCCAAGCAAACACAAATATGCACAGAGTTTATGCTTACCTCATAAAACAGAGGTTTATCGCTCCCGAGGTCATAACTCATTTCGCAAAGCAACACACACTTTACGAGGATAAAGAACATCACAATGCCGTGTTTGTAGGAATTGATGAGAACGGCGTCCCAAGGCAGGCAAGCAAGCGTTCAACAAATTCTTACGGCAATAGTTTCAGGATCACTTGTCAAGGTTCTGACACAAGATACAGCTTTGCACA